>JAABUL010002238.1_pt1 | contig 32789 bp, 58 predicted proteins | sample 5559151 | NCBI WGS metagenome assembly JAABUL01 (sample SAMN10711876, study PRJNA513368) | rock metagenome | isolation source: Antarctica rocks | place: Antarctica: Victoria Land, Pudding Butte sud | reverse complement strand
CCCCCCTTGACTGGGTCAGGAAGGAGCGAACACTGCGACAGCAGTATCGTGAGTCCACCCTGGCACCTGCACTCATGCATGTGCTCGATTGCGTACAGAACCTGCGGGGATGAGTTGCGGCAAAAACGCCCAAGAATTGCATGCTGGGTGGGCTGGAGTCATGGCTCTGTCATCAAGCTGCTGATCAGGAGCTTTTTCATTGGTGTACTAGTGCCAAAGCAGCAACAGTGTGCGGTGGTCGCAAGCACCAGTAAGTATTGCTGACCCCGTTGCGGCTACAGCAGGTGGAGACGCGCTGGACCAAGGGCGCCATTCAAGAACAGTGTTGAAGCAAGAGAGAACGGCGATCGAAGGCCCATCAGCTCAGTGTTGCCGATCCTTGCGACTGCAGGTGAGCAGAAGCTTACCACGGCGGAGGCGGCCCAAAAGCTGGAGGACGAGCGGCTGCACTTCCGGCTGGAGTCGCACGTGCTGTCGAGCCGCCTCGCGGAGCTCAACCACCGGGACAGCGACATCATCCACCCGGAGTATCCCGTGGTATCGCCCGGCTCCGTCGTCGCCGTCGTGGAGCAGACGATTGCTCACTCTGCCAGCAGCATGCCGGGCCTGTCGGGAGGTGCAGGTGAGCCTACCATTGCAGGGATGCGGAACTCGACCCTGCAACCAATAGCGTGCTGGGCATGCACATTGTGCCACTGCGTCTTCGAGCGTTGCAGCCGTGTTGCACTGCCATGCTGCAGGGTGACCGCGGCGGCCGGTGGTCGTGCTCGTGATGCCTGGCTGACGATTCTGTCTCCATTCGGCCTCGTTTCCACTACATCGGACTCCGCCTGGAAATAGTCTGCTGTCCAATTGCCCCTGTTTTGGTAAAGCCGAAAGCCTAGGATCATAGTGAATTTGATATTATTAAAGTTTATTTTACTCTTAAAGTGTGAATATTGGCCGAGGGGCATTTTCCGCGCCCCTGGGGGCGCCCCCCTTGTCTCAAAGGCAGCCGTGGGATCGTCGTCGGAGGGGCGGGCGAACCCCTCGGAGGGATCCATGTCGCACTGATCTAACGGCGGCAACTACGTAACGACTGCGGTCGTGAGAAAGCGCCGCCGCTCAATCGTTAGTGGGTGGGGCAACAATATGCTGCTTGTGTAGTGCATCAATGTTCGGACGGGAAAGGACCTCCACCCTGGGTACATCAAGAAGACCTGCCCAGAAACATTGCTCTCGTTTGGCGGTGAGAGAAGGGTTCATGACGAGGAAATTTAAATACTCGATTTCCAGCACCGCAGGAGTCATGACCAACAGTCCTGCAGAGCTCGTCGGGATGCATGTGCAGTCCTACATCGACTCCTCGCGCCCGTCTGGCATCCTGGTGTCAGTACACAACAAGGTTCTGAGCTGGTCTGCCGGAGCTACTTGCCAAGCCTTAAGAATGCGTGTAGTCACAGGATTTGCAGGCTTTGTCAGGCATCCCTGACAAAGCCTGCCTGCCTGCACTTGAAGCGACCAGCGTAGGCTTTTGAAGAATTCGCAACGTCTTTTCAGCTGCAGTGTGCTGCACCGCAGGTGTTCGTATATGCCTACGCGAAGCACGCCCTGCCGCTGCTCACCGAGGCGTCAGCCGAGCAGTTTGCCGCGCTGAGCGTTGAGGCGCTGCCGAGGCTGCACGGCTACCTACAGAGGCACGAGACCTTCATCAAGCGCGCCGAGCTGGGCGACGTGCTGGAGGCATTTTGGGCGCGCCACTCCCCGGCCACCCCCGCCGCCTAGGGTCCCCAATGCAGAGATCCCGCAGCATGGCGCCCGCTGCGGCGCCGGCATATCGTATCTTCGCTGAACGCCCGGACAGACCTTGCCGAAGGCCAGCCTGTGATTTTTGTTGCAGTGGCTGTGCAGTTTAAGCATGCATTTCCGGTGGGTGAGGACGCCGCACGGCTGCACGCAGCACGGGAGGAGCAGTGCTTGCCCTCAGTGCTAATTTAAGAGCTTCAGGCACGCTGGTGGCGGTGTGTGCGGAGTGGTGGTGACGCTGGGTTTAGGGTTTACGGTTTAGGACAGGTACCTGACGAGCTGGACACCGACCCATGCACGCTTCTGAGCGAGCAGATGGAAGCGGTCAGCAAGCATTTAGGGGTGGCCAACTGATTGGACATGTGGCGTGGAAAGAACCTGCCTTCTAGGCGTGATGTGCAGCGTCAGTTGGTGAGTGGACATGCAATCTCGGGTGTAGTCTAGATAGTGGCAAGCCGGATGTTTACAGTTGCAAGCTTTCTTCTTCTTGCAAGTGTGACGCATCAAAAGTGTTACAAAGTCAATCACCTCCTCGGCAGACGAACAACTGCTGCGCCGAGATGTTCAACGTGATCATTGCAGCAGCATTCTAGGATGCTGGCCGTTCAAGCACTGCTGCGCATGTCCGGCGGAACAGGACAGGTAAGTGCCTGATTCAGTGCCGACCCAATGGAGGCTATGCAGCGCATCTGGCACAGCAAGAGCGAGGAGATGCTGACATCTCTTTGCAGGATGGAACCCCTGCGTTGCTGCCAGCTGATTGGTCTGCTGCATTGCTATCCGGTGTCGTTTCAGGAAGATGAGCTCGCCAAGCATCAAAGTACAGCGCTGTGTCTGGGGCATGCTGGCCCTCATCTGCCAACCATGCCGCCGGGTTTCGCACACTGCCGGCGATCATGCTCGCGCAATGGCGGCCGAGGCAGAGGCGTCCGCCACGCCGGTCTTGCGCCAGTCCACCGCCGGCTTGATGAGCTCCAGGTTCACGCGGTCCTTGTTCTGCAAAAGGACGCAGCCACAACCACTCTGAAGCCCGAGCATGGAGAGCACAGCATCATCGTCAATCAGCACACCAGCTGCAGCATACTCGCGATGAGACTGAGAATGGAATTGACCCAGACATTAGCGTTGACCTAGAGCCATACGGCAGAGAACGATGACGACTCGAAATGCTCTCTCGCATCTTCCCAGCGGCGGATTCAGCACACGCGCACCTCCACGGCAAAGGAGAGCAGCGTCTCGATCATGTTGTCGCCCAGGAGGTGGGGCTCCAGGCCCAGGTCCTGCAGCTTGGAGTGCTTTGCGTTGTAGTAGTGCTCCTCCGCCTCCACCCGCGGGTTGGGCACCGACTGCACCTGTATACGACGAGACACATGTTGAGTGAATGTCTTCCGGCAGGCTAGCCGTGCACATGCCTGCATCGTGCTGCTGATCATTGATCTGCCCGACCGCCTGCCGGTTTGTTGTCATCTTCACCAGCAACCACGCACAGTGTTTGATCACACACTCAGGTGGGTACAGGCAAACGGCACATGACATGACATGACATGACATGACATGACACGACATGACATGACAAGGCAGGACCTCTGAAACGGGTGTCCACCACCAGTGCCCTGTGCAGCTGTATCCTGACCATCAGCCAACCTGCACGTCGAGGCCCAGCTTGCCGCCCTCGCGCTTCACGATACCGGCGATGTCGTTGACGGAAAACTGCTCCGTGAACTGGTTGTACACCCGCATCTCCCCCGCGTCCGCGGGGTTGTCGATGGCGATCTGGATGCACCGCACCTGCGGCGGCGGCAACGCGTCGTTCGGCACTAGCGGCAGCGTGGCTGAACGCACGTGCGTTAACGCCCTAAACCCTAAACCCTAAACCCAAAACGCCTGTGCGGCGAGGTGAGACTGCGCGCCTGCAGTGCATCTGTCGAGCTCTGCTGCAGAACTGCAACTGGTTCCGGTGCAGACCAGGTTTAGGGTTTAGGGATCACGTGCAGACTTTATTCTGCGGTGGTTGCGAAAAGGGCACCGTGTCGCGGATATCGAGGAAGCCGCGCGTCTGGCCGCCCTTGCCGTACACAGTCAGCGGGTGCCCCACCGCCGCCTGGTGCAGCACACAGCGATAACATTATGGTTTAGGGGTTAGGGTTTAGGATTAGACCCTAAGCTCTAAACCCTATAACATTACGCCCGGACATCCATACGCTGGAGGTTGGGGTCCATAACACCGCCGCCTGGTGCAGCACACACAGCTACCATTACGCCCGGACATCCATATGTTCGGGCCCTAAACCCTAAACCCTAACTCCCAGGGTCCATCACACCGCAACTTTGCGCCAGGGTTTGCGTGCTGACTGGATGCAGCCATTGAGGCGGATCACAGGGAGCAGCATCTGAAGCCGCCTGGAAATACAGGTCAAGCCAGGGAGCTGCACCTGCACGACGAAGCGGTTGAGGGCGGTGCCGAATATGCCGTCGTAGTCGTAGCGGTTTACGAGCGCTGGATCCGCTGTCGTCTCCTCCGTCTTCACGCCGTACACGATGCCCTGTAGCGATAACACAGAGGCAGGGCGTCGGCACATGTTTCACATTCGTCTAGATTTCCGTGAACGGTTTTGCGCAAGGGAATAGACGCGAAACCAGGGTGGCCAAAGCGGTTCAGACTCCAAGGATCAATCATGTCCGCACCTGGTTCAGGTCGGTCGCCGCCAGCTTCCACACCTTGGTGGCGAAGTGAATGTTGTGCGAGTCGTGCACCTGCCATCAGGGAGGAGCTTGTGATTCGCATCGGCTTCCTGCATTGGCAGCTTTCGCGTGGCGTTTTGCAGCGCTGGGCGCAGCTCCTTCACGCAGTGTTCATCCCAGCAGTCCCGACAATGGCATCGACAAGAAGCCCCTGACCCCATGGTCGCGCCCAGCGTGGCAGCGCTTCAGGAGAATGAGACATCTCCAGGGCGGCAGGTCACCCACCTTGGACAGGTGGTAGAAGGAGTTGGCCTGCTTGGGGTAGGGCAGCGTGTCGGTGCGGCCGTTGTGGTTTATGGTGATGAAGCCCTCCTCGATGTCGATGTTGGGCGTGCCGTACTCCCCCATCGTCCCAAGCTTCACCAGGTGGCACTCCGGATTGAACTCCTGTGTACGTTGGCGACGAGGCACGGTCAGCGACGAGGGGGGAAAGCTGCTGTGCCCGCACCAATCTTAGGGCACACAACACAGGAGGTTGCCAAGAAGCCGCGCCGCCACAGAGGCCGCCAGCTCCAGGCTGGCCTCCACTTGATGTGGCAGCCTACCATGCTGATGGGGCTGGCCAGGTCTGGAGGTTCAGCGTGACACAGCGGGCTGCGCCGCTGTGCAGCGGCCAGGCCTCCGTGGTATTTAGACAGCAATCCCCTTCCCTGTTCCTGCCATCACCCCTGCCAGCCCGCCCACCTTGATGGCGAACAGCACGTTGACGGTGCCGATGACGTTGTTGTGCTGCGTGTAGACCGCCTTGGAGCGGTCGATCATGGAGTAGGGGGCCGAGCGCTGCTCGCCAAAGTGCACCACCGACTCTGGCTTGAACTCCGCAAATACGCCCGCCAGGAAGTCAAAGTCCACGATGTCGCCGACCTTCAGCTGGATGTGCTTGCCGCTGACCTCGCCCCACCTGCGCGCACGAAAGCGGGCATCATGGCCGTCGCAAAAAGACTGACAGCCCGCCAGAATCCCCAGCACCCACCCCCAGCCGCCCTCCAGACATGCATGCAAGCTTCACCAGGAAGCCTGCTGAGACAGCCATGGCAAAATGCGCAGCTACAGATCCTGCAGGGCGAAGATCAAAGCGGAACGTCCTGCAGGATGCTCACTTGCGGATGCGCTCGTGGATGGAGGTGATGGGCGTCAGCGTCTCCAGCCCCAGCTGCAGGTCGTACGTCCGCCGCACTAGGTTGTCCAGTATGCACACCTGGGTATTGGCCAAGCAGGGTTCAGACTCGAAGATGCTGCAAGCTGGGAGGCGCGTCATCAGAGGCGCGCCCACTGAGCCGCTGGCCCAGCAGTTCTCAGCCATTCCCTTGCTGCGTTCGGCCCAGCGCAGAGGCATGAAGGATGGCATGAAGGGTGGCATGATGCCACCCAGCTCGCAGAAATTCTGAATCGCCATATGTTGCACGCACTACAGGCAGTGGCAGCGCTCACACGACTTTTGCCATCTGAATGGCAGGCAGGGGCCTGAGAGGCGCCGGCTTACCTGGTAGCCGCGCGCTGAGAGGTGAAGCGCTGTCGCCCAGCCGCAGTAGCCGTCACCGCCTGCAGCATGCATCATTGACGAGTCAGGATGATGCTCGCATGTACCTCTGCACTGCTCCTCTGCCAGCCGTTCTGGTAGGACCGCTGCTGCAATGCTGTGGACTGCTGCATCGTGACCCCTTCGGACGATGACTTGGCAGATGCACACATGTTCAAGCTCACCGATCACGAGGACCCGCGTGCCGGCGCCAGAGGACGTGCCATTCGAAGCGCTGGCTACCGGCGAGAGCGCTGCTCGCTGCCGCCGCGCCGCGCTGCCGCCGGCCGGCCAACACCGCACGAGGCTGGCGCCTGACAGCTGGGCAGCCTGCATGGCATGCCTTGGCCATCACGCAGGTGCTGTGAGCATGACTGATCAAGGTGCTGTGAGATTGCCTGATCAACGATACGCCATGATCATGGCACGTGCTTCTTGATGCCAGCCACAGCTACTTACAATGCAACGTACAGACGCGCAGGAATGGCATATTTCAAGCACCTTGCTGCTGAAGGCGGCGTGACGTCCTGCAGCGAACGTGGCAGGCGCATGCCGCACGCCTGACTGTACCGCTGCAGTTGGTGATTGCCTGACGTGCTCTGCAGCCGTGGGAACGCCTGACCAACAACAGCCACATGGGTCAGGTCAAAAGGAGACATTCAACAACCGTCGCAACCTTGACATCAGCATGTTATGTGTACACATAAATCTCCATAGACCCTGTTGCGCGCTCTGAGGCACACCAAAACTGATGCGAGAATTCGCGAGCGATCAAGCAATCTGACAACGTACCGCAGCGTCCAAGGACCGCCGACATGGCGCTCTGAGCGCTCTGTGAGGCTCCGGAGACGACACGTGCTGCTATATCGGCAAGTGCTGGTTGTGCAGCTCTTCCGAACGCGCAAACGTGCAAAATGTGACCTGAGGTGGCCTACCCACAATAGAACAGGACTAGTAGGAGTAGGAGGAAAGAGCACGCGTCGATACGTGCAGTTCATTTCAGCAAGCACGCATTGCCTTGTGTGTGTCTCAGCATCGCAAATCCTGTCGCACGCTCAGCAGGCATCCGTCTTGACGTATCAGTACCTCATTCCGGCCATGCAGCAGAACTACACCCTGGTGCAGCCAGCGATTTCGACGACATTTCTATGCAGTGGTAGCTGTTAAAGCTAGAATCTCGTAGACATTGGAACATATCACCGATCTAGGGGCCGCCACCCTGTCTGAGTTGCTGGCATGCGGCGCGCCATGCCGGCAACAGGTACACTGCTGTTCGCCAGTTCAGCAAATATAGCTATGTCACAGCTGCTTGTATGTTCCTCTCTGATGCTTCGATGAGACTCTTCACTCGCGTTCTGTTCTTACCTACAGGCACACATTCCGCCGCCATGTCGGCGCCAGGCACTTATGCCGCTGCTTCCACCTGCAGGTGACACAAAGCATGCCAGTCTTGTTGCGAGTCTAGGCAGAACTGATATCAATGTGCTGACGAGCTGCCTGACACTTTGTCAGACACCATGTGCTCGGCACTCAAAGTCTGGCTGCACATCACAGGGACCGGGTCCGTGTCTTGGCACCCACTGTGGGAGCAGCGGCACAGCAGGTGCTGCGGCAGCGCTGGTCCAGCAGCAATGGCAAAACGCTGCAGCTGCGCGGCGGCCTACAACTTTCACGGCAGCCATGGCGGCGGCAGCAGCAGATGCGCCAGAAGCCATGCGCCCTATTCACAGGTGGGTTCACATGTTCAGCTGCGATGTCCCGCTGCTGCGAACGCTGAGCGTCAAGGTGTCCAAGGGGTGCCGCATGCCTGTAAGCAGAGACCGCATTGCTTACCATTGCTTACCAGCCATTTTCCCTGGCAAGTGTAGTGAGTATTCGCAGTGGCGTCCCACAGGTATTGTGCAGGGCAAGGCGACGGTGCGCTCAGTGCGGCGGCAGGGCGAGTTCGCCTCGCTGTCCATCAGCTTCCCAGTGGGCGCCGCCGACGGCGTGCAGATTGGCGCCAGCGTCTCCATAAATGGCACTTGCCTCACGGTGAGTGATTGCACCTACTCAGCGCTGTGCCGCCGCCGTCGCATCGCCCCTGCTCGTCAACCCATCCATTTCAATATGCATCATGCACAGCCATATGTACTTGCAAGAGCTCATTTTACACGGGAGACGCAATCGCACGGCAGGAAGCTGGCTCTGGTGCGTGACTGCGGCCTGCAGGAAGCTGGCTCTGGTGCGTGACTGCGGCCTCCTCAGCGCACTAAACACTGCATCGTGCGGCGCCGCAGGTGACATCCATCAACGAGGGCAAGCACGGCATGGAACGCACGCTGCTGGGCTTTGACGTCATTAGCGAGACGCTGCGCGCCACCAACCTGGGCGGCCTGCAGATGAACAGCACCGTCAACTTCGAGCGGTGCGTCGGCTCCGTTTGGTGGTGCTGATTCGTGGCAGCAATGCGTTTTTCGTCACTTGAAATGCCAAGTGCCATCCGCATCCTGCCTCCGGCGTCCAGCAGGGATCATCCAGCATGAGTCACGTCGCCATGCTTATGGCTCACTGAACAGGTCAGCACGCATGGGCGACGAGATTGGCGGGCACCATGTGTCGGGGCATGTGCACACGACGGCGGAGCTGCGGGAGGTGCTCAACACGGACGCCAACAACCGCAAGCTGACGTTCGAGGCGAGGTCTTCGTCGCCCTGCAGCCTGCACGAACGTGCCTGTGTATGATTTCGGACGACGGCTCAACCAACAGGCAGTTGTGTCCGGCGTGCAGTCTCATCTGGTAGCAATGGCAGGGCACGAGACACATCTGCATATTCTCGCCTGCGCAGGTGTCTGAGCGCTGGACAAAGTACCTGCTGCCAAAGGGCTTTGTCGCCGTGGACGGCTGCAGCCTGACAGTGAGCCCACCCAGGGCTTGCCTGGGCCAGTGAACATGTTCAGCTTGCGCGCCCGCTGCCGGTTATGCCATCAAACTGCATGCGCAGCTGACCGCTTGTGGGTTCGCCTTTTGCACCTTTCATATCTCTGGCTTCTCCTGTTATCAGGTGGGTGAGGTGGGGCCGGACAGCTTCAGCGTGTATCTCATCCCCGAGACGCTGCGGGTGACAATCCTCGGGGATCGTAAGGTCGGCGATGCAATCAACATCGAGATCGACTCCCAGACGCAGGTGCGCTCGTGAAGTTGCCGCAGCGGCTGCCCTTCGGATGCCAGAGAGAAAGGAGATGACAAACGATCCGCAAACGTGGAGGCGTCGGCATGCATTTCGACAGCACGGGACCAGGAATCTGGTCTGGCGCTGTCCACTCCGTGATGGCAGTGGTATTAGAACACTCATTTTGTGTATTGTGTGAAATGAATGAATATACCACCTGTTGATAAATGCCTTCATGCATGCACGCAGGCCATCGTGGACACGGTGGAGACGCTGCTGCCGCGCTACATGGCAAGTGCGGCGCCGCAAGGAGCGCTGCCGCAACTGGCCAACGCGCTCACCGGTGCCAACAGTAGCCATTGAGGGCACTGGCGAGTCACAAATACAAAGATTGCAGCTGTGCATGCAACGCAGCAATCTGAGGGGCTCCGGCAAGCTCGGTGCGTGGAACTGCGGTCTACTATAGTTGCAGCACTGACCAACTACTGGGGCATGTGCATTGTGTGTCACGTGCCAACAGTGTTGCTGAATGGTGTCTTGTGCTTTTGATGCTCTGACGCCTGCACAGTGGCTTGTCACTTCGCGTCGATTAAACTTCGCTGCTTTTGAAACTTGCCACCACCTGGCTGTTGCAGTTTGATGCTCTGTAAACTTTCATATCGCGCCGGCACACAGGCCCGCGTTTCTCAGCCAGAGCTTCTGCTGCATGCTCCTACTGGAGACATCTCCATGACCGCAATTGGTGGTGGGCATGGCTCGTGCTCGATGAAACGCCCAGCAGCAACATTGAGTGGTAACCCGCCCACGACGTGGGTTTCGTTTCCACTGATTGGGGAAAGAGAGCCCAGCCAACAATCGGCCCAGCCGCCGTGCAAGCCGCTGCTGGACGGGCCGTCGGCTGCTTCATCGAGACATGCTGACATTTTCGACACCACGCAGAGTGCAACTGGGCAGGTTTCCCGTCGGATCGAGAGTTGAGAACCTCCAATTACTTGTCGGGAAGCTTTGCATCATGGCGGCGCAGGCTGCGCTATGCTCGCTGTCGTGCAGTGCAGCGAACGCACGACCGATTGAGACGCCACAACCCTCAGCAGCACCTCCCCTGCAGCACAGACGGCTCCGGCATGACCAGCTGCGCAGTTTCTGCGGTCTTGCAACCAGCGTTTCGAGCGGCAGGAGGCGAGAGCCGGCGAGGACGTGCACTGCTGCATTGAAGCCATTCCAGGAGGACAGCCGGAAGACTCGCGATCGGCGATTCAAAGACAACACGCCCGACTTGCCACTGGTGAAGCCTCGGCTAATACTGCAATCGCCACTAACTCACACGCCAGGCCTGAGTTCTACAGCAGTGCCGGTGCACGGCGCTGACACATCTGTTCAATTTCCTTGCAGCCCGGGTCGTATCAGCAGACGCTGAAGACGTCGTTCACAGTGGGCGGCCTGGGGCTGCACACGGCCGAGTACGGTGAGTGTGAATGTACAGTCCCGGTCGGCGCACGATCGGCTTTTTGCATGGCAACATGCAGCAGCATATGTGTAGAACATCTGCAGCGCAGGATGACGTACCCTTGTGTTTCGCGCAGCATTCGTGCGTGTGAGGCCAGCGTACGCGGGCGAAGGCAGATACTTCGTGCGTGTGCCAGAAGGTGCGTTTGACACGGTCATGCGGATGCTGAACCTCGCTGACACCGTGCATGTCCTGTCAGCGTGGAGGAACCTGCATCATAACCACATCTTGTGGGTTCCGCCATGCCTGCGGGACTGGCTATCGTCACACGGCCAGTCCGACTCCAGGATGCGCTGCCGCAGGCACAAACAGCGGGCGCTTCAAAATCGAGGGGGCTGACAAGGAGATCGACATGGAGGACGTCGACGAGGGCAAGCAGATGGTCCATCCCTGTTCGTGCAGAAACAAAGCACCGCCACATTGCCTGTCAGGATAGGCCTGGCGTTTGGTCGCGCGCGTGCGCGCACAATGCCTTGAAAGCCAGACAATTCCCGCGGCGCCTCCTGCGCGACGATGCTGTGCTTCTGTAACGCGCAGAGGGCATCGAGGATGAGGTCGATCAAGAGCGGGACGACCTGCAGGTGCAGTTGTTCCTCGAGTACCTGCGCCTCCAGGTGCATCCTTTTCGAAGTCCTTCTTCAAATTCAACCTCGTGGCCTTCATCTCCTGTGATGTCGCACACCCAGATGTGAATTCAACCAGCCCAGCGCCCTGTCGTCTGCATCTGCCCCAACAGTCGTGAATGCATTGAGCGACAGGGCGAGCATACAAGCTGTGGAGGCAGGCAGCTGCGCCATCCGCCAGCTGCCCTGAAATCGTAGCTGTGCTGCTGCGGCGGGGGGGTGGGCGGCATCAAGCCCCCTCTTTACATTCTGATGACCTTTGCAGGACGCTGAGGGGTACGAGGCCAGCTTCAGCGAGTTCGTGGGCAAGGACCTGGCCGGCAAGATCGACGGTCTGCTGGAGCAGATCATCGACGATGAGCAGGAGCCAGAGGAGGTAGGGCTTTGGGCTTTCCAGCTGGGCAGCAGTGCATGCAGGGATGCGTCATGCTTGCATCAAAATGGCTCGCTGGCGGGTGCGGATGTGGAACCAGCAGCCCCAGCGGCACACGATTTATGCTCACGTGCACGCAGCCGCGTTCTTGGGGGTGCAGAATCTTGGGTTGCCGGCTACAGTAGCCTGCCCGGCCACACCATGCTGCACACGAATTTCAATGCTTGACGGACATGGTTTGCTGGGCGTTGCCGCAGATCCTGGAGCGGTCGGAGGGGCAGCCGTATGTGCTGGCAAACCTGGACAGCGTCACCACCGACGACCCCATGTTCACCACCCTGGGCAGCGGCGACAACAGGTGCGGTGGGAGCGGAATCAGAGCTTGAAGGCATGCACTGGCTTCTCCTGCACCTGCCTCGGAGGCGCACTTGTGTGTGTCATAGCAGTCAGATCTGGGACATGTGCGGACGGCACGCGCGTAGGCGGTCACGTTCATGCACCCCTGCTAGGAGGGAGATGTGTCCGCACGCCGCAGCGACACGCCAACCTTCTGGTCCATGCTGCAGGGTGCAGGGCGTGGAGCACCTGCTGTCGGCGCTGGAGATGCTGGGCGTTGACAACGCGCGCATCGAGATCGAGGGGGGCCACGAGGTGCCTATCATCGACGGCTCCGCCCTCGGCTGGGCCATCGACTGCCAGGCGGTGCGTTGGTTGTTTGCAAAGCCTTTTCCTTCCTTTTCCGCGGCGACCATCACGGCTGGTGTTTCGCATTCACGACATCGGTGGTGGTCACGGGTCCTGCTTGATCACGTCCACCTCGGCTGCATGGCCTGCGCAGAATACTCGCATGTGCATGTCACATCGTCCGTTGTGCTGCGAGAGTCAATTGCTCTCCCGTCTCCAGGCGTGCATGCGCAAGGCGGTGCAGCCGGGGACGAAGGACAGCATGAAGATGCGGCGGCTGCCAGTCGTCAGGGAGCCGGTGCTGGTGGCCGGCGACGATGGCGCCTTCGTCAGCTTCGTGCCCGGCAGCACGTGCGCCAGCTCTGTTTTGCTGGAACCTTGACGACAGGCGCCTGCCATGCGCACCTTGGGTGGAGAGCTGCACAAGCATCGTGTGAGATTGCAGACGGCGCAGTACTGATGACTACTAGATTCAGGCCCTCCATGCACTCAGAGCTCGTTTTCAGGGTGTCGCCCATGACCAGTCTGTCAATTGTAGTCGTGCCGTAGCCAGCAGGTCGGCGCGGGGGTCACTGCTGCAGATACAGCTCATTGGTACTTTCGCTGGAGGCCCTGTTCTTGTCGTGATGCAGCCAGCAGGTCAGCGCGGGGGTGGACCACGCAGCGGCGGCGCCCATCATCGGGCGGCAGTTTGCGTCGTGGGCGGCCGGCGGCGCCGAGGCGGACCACTACCGCTGGAAGGTCGCGCCCGCGCGCAACTACGCAGAGTCGACGGACGTGAGCGGTTATCCTGCCACGTGTTGAACCCTCCGTTGAGGGCAGCCGCGTCATGCCCGACCTATATGATGGGCACCCACCATGCCGCTCTCTTGCCTGCACCATGTTGTAATACTACTGCGCATGCGCCGTCAATCGGGCAGTGCAAAGGCGCAGCTCATCCTGACAGTGCGACATCGACTGACTGTGCCTGTGCGGCACTTCTCCAGGCGCTGCAGCAGCTGCGGGCGCGAGGCTACGTGAAGGGCGGCACAGCAGACTGCTCCATCATCGCGCATGGGGACCGGTGGTACGATCCGGCGCAGGTCCGCTTCCCCGACGACGAGCCCTCGCGCCACAAGCTCGTCGACCTCACGGTGCGAGACACATGGTCAACGCACCTCTCACGAAGATTGAAGGGAGGTACTGCAGGCGGCCCTGCATGCTGAAAGCGCTGAGTTGCCCCGCCTCGGCGGCGGCCGCAAGGCGCCACTTTGCCCTGCTGCTGCTATACAAATCAGCGCCGTTGCCGTTAACCGTTGGACGTGTGCTGACGGGGCGCCTGCTGTGCACGCAGGGCGACCTGTCGCTGCTGGCGGCGGGCGGCGGCGGCGGCGTCCCGGAGGGCCATGTCCTTGCCTACAAGGCGGACCACGCGCTGCACGCAAAGTTCCTGCGCGCGCTGGCGGCAAAGGCCGAGCACCACGACTCTTGAATCTGGAGGCGTCTGCCTTGCCCGTTTGTGCAGGCAGCGGTCTTAGACTCGGCTAGATCAGGGAGTAGATACCATAGGCAGTGCTGGGTGAGGCTGCGCGCTTTTTTCCGGCAAAGTAAGGAAGTCTCGCTGTCAACCGAAGAACCGAATGGCACCATAACGATGAGTGCTGCATTGTTATTGCACCATGCACAGGCATTGAGGCTCGCTGCTGCAGCAATGTGCTGGGCTGGCAGCGTGCTCATCAACTCCAAGAATCCCGGCAATTCTACCATGTGAGGGCAGTCCCGCCCCTCATGCTGCGACAAACTGCAGCCAGGAGCTCTGCGCTGTCTCTCCTTCAGCTGCCCGCACCTTGCGCTCACAGATCGCCACCATGGCCAGCTTCACGCTGCTCCAGGCTCCTCAGGTCCAAGCCCGCGCCGCGTCGACGGCCCGCGCTTCCCGGCAGGCGCCCCAGGTCTGTGTGTGCCAAGATGGCTCGCTGCGCCATTCTGATGCATTTGGCCGTATCAAGAGTGCAGCTGCTCGTTGGTCGACAACAGGATCCGATCAAAGAGTGCCTACATGATGCACAGGGTCAGTGCGGCTGCTGATCATGCGCTTCCGACCTGCAGGCTGCGTTCCGGGCGCCCCGGAACAGCAGCGTCGCTGCCCTGGCATCGTCGTCCTCCAGCTTCGCGGCCCCCTCAGCGGCTCTCTCATGCCGCGCGCAAGGCAGCCGTGCTGCCAGCAGGCAGAGGCTGATGACGCAGGCCAAGGTGAAACATCTACTGTGCAGCAATCTTATCCTGCATGCAGGTGGCCGCTGGCGCATGGCGGGCTTTTGCGCGGTGCAGGAGCAGCTATACGCACGTTTCGATCAGATTGTGGATCTCGGGGGCCAAGGGCATGAGGCTGCAGCTGGGATCCCAGGGCGGCATGCAGACGCGGCACATGCGCGTGCAGCAGTCAGTATCGCCTGTTACACGTTGGCATCTGCGTAGAAAGGCGCATGCTTGGGCCATGCCCAGTCAGCGGGGGCTACCGCAGTCATCGCAGCGGTGGCATGGCGGCGGCGCCCACCGGACCGCCGCTGATAGCGGGCTGCCAGCCGCCTGATGCATGCTGACTCCGGCTTGCTTGCGCGCAGGTGGGCGACAGCCTTGAGGAGTTCCTGGTCAGCGCCACGGACGATGCCAAGCTGCGCCAGCTGATGATGAGCATGTCGGAGGCCATCCGCACCATCGCATTCAAGGTGGGCCTTGATGCGGCAGAGTGGCGAGCGGCAGAAGCAGAAGTGACCAGACTCAGGCTGCCTGCACGATGCCATGCAGTGTGCCATCGCAGAGCCAACAGGTGGATGATCAACAGCTGGTTCCGCACAGCACATCGATGCCGTGCACTCGCTCAAGCATTGCGGTCCCCTGGGCAGGTGCGCACAGCCAGCTGCAGTGCGATGAGCTGCGTCAACTCCTTCGGCGACGAGCAGCTGGCGGTGGACCTGCTGGCCGACAAGCTGCTGTTCGAGGCCCTCAAGTTCTCGGTGAGTTGTGCTGTCTGCTGTCGTTCCTGAGGATTGCGCGCCACGTGTTGAGTGGACTGCAGCTAACGGAGACGGAAAGCGCTGCAGCCGCTGTCCAGGCGTTAGGAGAAGCACGTCAGCCTGCTGCAGCGCGTGAGCTGGGGGTTCACTTGCTGCGTGGCACATGCAAAGAGGCTGTGACTTGTCCAAGCTGCTCGCTCAGTGGTTCTTCCAGACGGCGGAGGCGGGCAGCACTCGCGACTCACCCCGTGTGTGCAGCGCGGATGTGCCGGAGCCAGTGAGGATCCAGGCAGCCGTCACACGAGGCCAAGCACGCGAACTCAAGAGAGGAAACCGACTCCACTGCTTTCCCGATTCCGCGATGCAGCACGTGTGCAAGTACGCCTGCAGCGAGGAGGTCCCCGAGCCGGTGGACATGGAGGGCGAGGGCTTTTCCGTCGCCTTCGACCCCCTGGACGGCTCCTCCATTGTGGACACGAACTTCACGGTGGGTGCGACCATTTTGCATGTTGTTTTACTGTCCATCACCTCTCACGCGCGTTCCTTCTCTGTGGCGCTCGACCCCCCTGGGCGCGCGCGGCCCATGCGTTGTGGACACCAACTTCACGGCGAGTTGCAGACGGACGCCGTCCATGCTGTCTCGCATTTCTTCACTGTGGCGTCCTGAGCAGAGAAGGCTGCTCATTCGTGAACACCACTTTGGGTCGAGACCTGTCGGGTGCTCGGATTCCACATGCTGGTGCTCCTAGCTCGTGTCATGTCGGCACGCGATTCCAACAATCAGCTGCTGGCGAGGCCTGCGTGGCACGGCATTGAGAAAGCAGGCGACGCGAGGGCACACCTCACATCTCCTCTATATGGAGGACAGTCCGCTGAAACGATATCTATTTTGTATTTAATTTAGCTTGATTTTTTTTTCAGCTTAATTAATTCTGCACTTTTACCTTTAACGTTTTTTTCTACTATATTATCGCACAATTTGTGATTAGGTGTTTCAAGTCCTGCTCCGCAAGCAGGTGGGTACCATCTTTGGCGTGTGGCCGGGCGACAAGCTGAAGGGCATCACAGGGAGGGACCAGGCGGCGGCGGGCATGGGCGTCTTCGGCCCCCGCACCTGCTTCGTCATCGCTCTCAAGGACGCGCCCGGCTGCCACGAGTTCCTGCTGCAGGACGACGGTACGCAGTCACTGCAGTGATGCTCGAAGCTGTAAAGCCGACACGCAAGTCTGTGAAAAAGGTGAAAAGGTCGAAGTCCCAGAGGCTCAGGGCGGTTGCGTTTCTGACCACGCAGGCAAGTGGCTTCACGTTAAGGAAACAAACGAGATAGGCGAGGGCAAGATGTTCTCGCCCGGGAACCTTCGCGCCACCTTTGACAATCCGGAGGTCAGGCATTGATCCGGACCAATACTTATATGTGTTTTTCCTCGTCGGCAACAATTTTCCTGTTCCATTTTCTTTTTTTGCTTTGCTTGCTTCACTTGCTTATGCAACCTGGTGGCTTGCTTGACACAGCTTGCTTAACAGCTTTTCATGCTGTTTGCCCCCAAGAGCGACACGTTTTTGTCCTCACCATATTGTGTTCCATGTGCAGTACGAGAAGCTTGTCAGCTATTGGATTGGGGAGAAATACACCCTGCGGTGAGCTGAACGCCAGTGGATGCCTTCGATGACAGCAAAATATCGACACTGCTTTTCTGGTGACTGTGCCCCCTCTTCGCCTCCCTGCGGAATTTCACCCGTGACTTGAAATGACTGCAGGTACACCGGCGGCATGGTGCGCCAACTCCATATTGAAATTTGAATATTTTGAAAATATTTTCCGATTTTTAAAATGTTTTATATTAATACATCTCTGAAGCATCCCCAACCATGTGCAACACCGGTGTGCAACAATCCAAACGCCGATGTGGCCCCCACAGGTGCCGGATGTGTTCCAGATCATCGTGAAGGAGAAGGGCGTATTTTCCAACGTGACCTCCCCCTCCACCAAGGCCAAGCTGCGCATCCTGTTCGAGGTCGCGCCCCTGGGCCTCCTGGTGAGCGCCTCCGCATCCCTTTCCTAATTTTTTTAAAGAAAAAAATGCCACACCGCCACCTCCGCGCCTGCCCTGCTGCAGGGTGTACACCTTAGATTTAGATTCTGGTGCCGGCGGCTCCAGTGAGCGTCGCCGCACAACCTCGCAGCGCTCCCGCCTTGCAGCATCTGCCACACGCACGCCTGTCCCACACCTCTCTGAACACTCTCCCAGCGCTTTGACTGCGACGGCGCAGGTCGAGAAGGCAGGCGGTTACTCCAGCGCCGACGGCAAGCAGCAGAGCGCCCTGGACGTTCCCATCGAGGTGCGCCGCTCACACATGGTTTCAGTTTGCGGTCGCGCAGAAGTGCGTCTGGGGAGCTTCTGCATGCACGTACAGGCCTTGATGTCTGCGCTTGCTGCGCCTGGCCGACTTCATGGCGAATTGAAGGGCCAGGCTCGCCTTCGAGCAGGGTTTTTGACTGCATGGCGCACTTTCATTCTATGCACGTCTGGACCTTGCTGCCGTCGCCCCACTGACGCTTGAAGCTCCTAAACCCTCCCAACATGCAGGCCTACGACCAGCGGACGCAGGTCTGCTACGGATCTCTGGGCGAGGTAAGAAATGCGAATGCGCCGTAGGAGGCCTGTCTCTGGCGTCTTTCCAGACATCACTCTTGGCTGCCTGACAGCAGTTTTGATATCCGAATTTTTTCAACACAAGTTCCTTCTTTGATCGCCCTCAGGTTCGGCGCTTTGAGGAGTACATGTACGGCAAGAGCGAGCGGTTTGCGTCTGCCAAGCAGACTGCCTAGGTAAAATCCTCGATATTTTGGCCAAAGAGGTCTGCGGTCCCGGCCCGGACTCCTCCAGTGGAACCCGTCTCGAACCTGAGGAGTGGTGGGACTTCGAGAGGCTCAGCATCATTCATTCAGACTGGTATCTGACAAGGCGCCACTCAGGCGGCCCGCGCCCATGTTATGACAACAGTGCTGCGCACGTTGCGTACCTTTCGGTGTACTGGTACCAGGGGTGATTTACATATTGGTGTTGTACAGCCCTCAGCAATTTGTCTGGCATCTCTGCTGCCTGATGGCCCTCTTGCTTCCAGAAAGAATGTCGAGACACACACACCATGCCTTCACTGCCGCATCCGCGGCACGCGGTTTGCCAAGCCAACTCAGCATGCTCGAGAGGGTGCATCGAAGTACAGCACCCAGCCAGTATCCGGCATCACCAGTTCTCTCTTGCTTGATATCTTATACTCTAGGGCCAGCAGCTGCCCTCATGGAGCCTTTTGGAGGTAGGTATTTTCACGTGGCGAAAGGAAAATCTGGCAGGTGGAGGAAGCGCGATTCGCTGCCGAATGCGACCGCGTCAGCATTCACGCAGACACTGCGGACGGGGCAATGCAAGGTGATTTGCGTGCGAGTGCTCGATGATGAGCCGCCAATAAATCACCTAACGGAAAACGAGCCTTCAGCCAGCCACAAGCTCGACTGCGCCGGGGCCGTCAGGGCGTGTTAGCAGGCCGTCCAAGGAGTGTGCAGGCTTCGCATTTAAGACAAGGCCCTTAAGACGAGGCACCTGAGGTGATGCATTTAAATGCATCACGATCGAAATGCACGATCGAAATGCAAGTGCACGATCGAAATGCATCACGATGGCACAAAATTCTGTGCCATCGTGAGCTGCTGCCGTCTGCTGGTCACCCTTGGACGTACAGTTCTCGGAGTAGTGGTGCATGCACTCACATTGCACATGTTGACAAGGACTCTGCTTGTTACACTCGGATCGAACGACATGAAAGAACCATGTGCTGCGGCCACAACCACTGAAGCTGCTGAAGGCCCATGCACCTTGTGCGCCTGCAGAGACGGTCAATCAGGCAACCGCGCCTGGCTCGACGGCTGTGTCTAAACAGAACCAGGCAGGGAGCGCAGCAGGTGCGTGTCCGGGAGGCTTACAGTGTGTGCATGCAGACTGATGCTGTTGTGCTGCGGCCAAATATGTGCATGCACATATTTGAATGCGCATTCAAACACGTGTGTCGTGTTTGCTGCGGGACGGTTCTACTCCTACTGAGCGCCCAATGCGCTCGTCGAGGCTGGCACCGGGGGTCAAACATCCCTGCATGGTTGCGCAGAAGGATGGGCTCCGACTGGGGCTGAGGGCTAGCCGCAGTGCACGCCCTGCATGATTGGCCGGATGCGTGCAGGCGACAAGGGGCCCCATTGGCGCCGCCGGCGGCAGTCTCTTGCTCCAGGCTGGCTGGCCTTGGTGCCGTCGGGCCGGGCTCGAACAGCCTGTACTGCGGTAGCTGGTGTCCTGGCATCGCGCGGGTCGTTGCAATGGCAGCGCAGCTGATGCGCGCGACGCCTAGACCGCCAACTTCGCCAATTCTACGATTCAACGCATCTCGAGAGCACTGATAATGATGGTGGTGGATGTCAGTTTGTGATTCGCTCGATTAAGGGTAGTGACGAAGTGAGATGATGGTTTTCAATAGGCAGATTCACACCACCCCTTCCAAGAGCCCCAAACAATGTGCAGAGTTTTGTGAGCACCGCTTCAAAGATGACGCTTATTGATACACGAGGGCACTGCGTCAGCTCGCTTTATCGAGCGTTACCTACTGACTGCAAGACTCGCTGCCGTTCACTGGGCTCACTGAGTCACGCTCACGCTTGCTTGCTTGAGCGGCTTGCATGCACTTCTTGCACCAACTGCCCAGGCCCACCGTCGCTGCCCTGTCCGGCCTGAACTCGTCCGCGGGTTTGGTCTCCTTGCACAAGCTGCAGGCGTGCCAATGTGGCAACACCTGCGGCGCCCCGCGCGCCAGTTTGTACCTGCGAATGTGAGGTGCATCGCACCGCCTGCAAATGTGATGCAGGCCGTCCGGCGCCCGGGGCTTCCTGTAGAAGCTGCTCGCCTCCAGCTCGCGCATGCATTCCGCGCACTGCTTGGTTGCCGGCTCTGCGCGCTTCGCCTCATCGCGAGGCTGAGCGTCTGCTTCGGCCTTGCAGGTCCTGCGTTGGCATGCAGCACTAGCCACGTGACCTCGTGTGCATTGTGCATTCAACCTCATGCTTCGTTGCTACATGCATATGGTGCTGTATAGCTGCTACGCACTGCGTAGCACTGCGTGCTCGGCAGGCCACGTGGATACCAACATGCACAAATTCGGAGGCAAGATCAAACTTGTCTTGCCTGCACAGACTCTGTCGTCCGGTCCTGTAGCGGGGTGACAGCGCAAAGTGATTTGCCGGCAGCCGCATGCCACAGCCGCGGCACTGCTGCGACTCCTGCGTCGCATCGTGGCCTTGGGCGCCGGTTTTCCTGAGCCACATAATCGCAGTGGTGATGTGCACGCTTGGGCGCCAGCCAAGCAACACGTACAATACATCCGAGGACTTGGGCAGCTGTTGTATAGAGCAGGACACACACCCGCTTTGGCCTCCGGGGTAGCGCTTCATGTTTTGGATCGAGCAGCACCCACGGCACAGGATGTGCCGACCGTCAGGCTGGCGCCTGAGCTTCCGAAAGTAGCGTACAGGGAACCGCAGCCCGCAGGCGGCGCACTGCTTGGCGCCCTGCACGAGTGAAGGGCAGGTGGATCAGACTCTCAGCAAATGGAATGTGCCTAGAAGGAGAGTCTTGCAAGCATAACATGGGCACGTGTCATGCACACGGGCTGGGAAGATATCTGCCGCCTGACGAGCGTGTGTAGGTGATCACCTCGCCAGGAGATGCCCAGTCCGGCGTCTTGCCGTCTGGGCCTCTGTCTTCTGAACCAGCTGTTTCTGATGCCGCCACAGCTGTTGAGGGCGGCCTCGGAGTCCCGCTGGTGTTGCAGACTGAAGCGGCAGTGTGCTGCGCGGCGTGGAAACTGAACGGGCGAGAGGCGTGGCACTGGCCTTCTGATACGCTGCGGCAGGCTGCTCTGCACATTGAAAAAAAGCTGCCGGACCGAAGTGCGCTCTGGCACAACCGCAGCCTGGTGCTGGCAGGGTGCACTGCGCATTCGAACTGCGACCTCGTGCTGCCGCCTGCGAGCATACTGCCGGTGTGACACTGGCCTGGAGGTTCAGACAAGCTGCAAAAAACGGTGCTGGCTGGCAAACGAAACAGCCACACAGCGCTTATACCTTTTCTGCACTTGTGTCGAGTGTAACACGATGTTTGTTTGGGCAGATCGCCAGTCTGGCGATATGAGCCTAAACCCGGATCACTGGTCATTCACGATTGGCAGAAGTCCAATTGAATCTGACTGATTGCGCAGCGATTGCGCCAGATTGCGCAAGTCACCCGCACTCACTACTGTTCGTTTCCAGCTGCGCTGTCGGTCTGACGAAGTCTTTTTTTTCAATGCACGCGACCTTGTGCTCGCTGAAACCTGAGTTGCTGATGACGCTGCAGAAGCCGCGGTCGCATGGCAAAGCGTGAACCTGTCGCGCGAATGCGTACGTGAGCGAAGATCCGGACAGCAGTAGCAGCAGCGTTTCATTCGAATCCTTTTGCTCTTTTGTCTGACTGAGTAAAGCGTGACGGTCTGATACTAGTGTTGGCACACTTTCGAGGCATTGTACCTGTTGTCCACACCCCAAGCATTTGCTCGCTGCACCCAGCGGTTGCAAACCTGCTGATCAAGACCTTGTTGAGCTGCCCATGCAGTGCCCAGCTTGCACGGTAGCTTTGATAATCATTAAGCTGGGATCGCAACGCAGTAAGAATCTAGTTCAGACGGTGGGTCGACCAGCTCTGCAAAGGTTCGGATGTCGGCTTGGTATGAAAGTGGTGGCGACCACGGCAGCCACTGGCGTTGCCACCCAGCTGATCGCATCAACAATGGCGGGTTTGCTGGCGACGGCTACGACAACGGAGCTGGGCACGGCGACAGCTATGCCGGGCAGGCGTACAGGTTCGACCACAATCCGGGCGGCAGCGATGGCAGTGGGAGGGACAGCCCTTTCGGCGGCGCAGCTGGCGAGGTGCTGGGCGGCTTCATCTTCGGGTGGGCGCCTCCGCCCAGCACTGACGCTTTCGCCGGTTTGAGGCTTCAAACTATGGCGACCAATCTTGAATGGTGCCTGGGAGCCCGCTTGCATGCAGACCGTCTCCGAAACGGATGTGGGCGCATTCTCAACGTGACCAGTTTTGAAGTAGCACAAAGCGGAAGCGCGTGAATTGCAAACACTGCAACTTCTATTTGCTGTGGTTTGAACAGGTGCGCGCGGCACACGGAGGCAGAGTGCCTGGAAAGCGGCGTCTTTGGGCTGTCGGCGGCGCAGGCGGCCCAGGTGGATGCGCTGACGCCCGGCCTGCCGCTCTTCCTGTTCAACTTCCAGACGCGGGTGCGCATTCAGTGACCCACGCCCGCAACGGCTCTGTACCTGTTTGGTGCGAGTGCAATTCAGCGGCTGTTCCCGGGCTGCCGCGCTTCTCGTTCAACATTAGATGCAAGTGCGCACGTAGCGGCAGTGCACTTGCATCTAATGCCACGTGGCCCATTACCCAACTTGCCACAGGTGGTGAAGGCGGCCATGTCTTGTCCGAGTTTTGCGCGGCCATGCTGTTCACGCGACCAAAGCTTGCTTATATTCTGAGGTGTGATATTATACGAGTGAGTCAGCATCGTTGTTTGCAACGACGTGTGCGATGCTAACTCAGTGATATTATACGAGTGAGTTAGCATCGCACACGTCGTTGCAAACAACGATGCGTGCTGGCGGCAGGTCATGCACGGCGTGTTTGAGGCGACCACGGGAGGCGCCTGGAACCGAAAGCCGCACGCCTTTGCCAGCGGCCGCGGCAACTCGTCGCCCTACCCCTGCCAGGTGAGACGTGTGTGCGCCAGCCATGCAATTGACTGGAAGTACTTTCGCAGAAGCAAAGGTGCCGGTTCCAGCTCGGACGCTGCTGGATGGGACCGCCCTCTGGCTTGCCGAACACACACCCGCAGGCAAGACGCAACTAAAGATCGAGTTCATTCCTGTCCCCCACTGACGCTGCATGTGGCAGAATGCATGAAATAACCACCCAGGGACGGCACAGCAACCAAACACCCTACCTGTATGCGGCGGCACAGTGACCAGACTTTCAATATGTGACGCCTCACCTGAAGAACTTCGTTGCTGGGCGCAGGTGGGCGTGGCGCGCGTGCAGTCCTGCCCGCCGCTCAGCGAAGAGGAGATCTACCCTGTGCTGGCGCCCAACTATCACGGCGACGGCACCAACAAGTTCCGGTTGAACCTGTCTCACCAGCAGGTAGGGCTGCGTCAGCGTGTTGGTCAAGGTGATTGCCCTGGCATAAACCCTAAACCCTCCTGCAATCTGTGAGACCTCCATCCATTCCTCATCTGCATGACTGGTTCAGAGAGGCGCCACATAGCAGGGGAACCAAAAATGCCAAGGTCCGGAAGATGTCGTCGATCGTCGCTGCCGCAGGTGCACGGTCTGCTGGTTCTCTTTGACCAGGCGGCGGCGGAGGCAGCACGGCCGTACGATGCAGCGCCGGGAGGGCACCACTCCCAGGATGTCGTGCAGCACCTTCGCGAGCCCCGCAAGAGGCACCGCTCCAGCTCAGGTATGCACAGCATGCAGTGGTATGATCCCGACAGAGCTGCACGCCTCACCGAGTCCTCGGCCCAAGCAGAACCAGGAAGGTTTCATGTAATCTGCCAAGACTTTGCAAGCGCTGTCGGCTCGCTGGGATGGCGAATATTTGAGACAGCACTGACCCTTCTTTCGGACAAATGCTATGACTACTCTGAACACATGCGCCATGTCGCAGGAGATCGGTTTGCGGAAGCACCGCAGCAGCAGGCGCCAAAGCGTCTATACGAGCAGCGGACGCCGGCGGCGGTAGCGGCGCCAGCTCCGGCTAAGCCGCTGCGGCTGCGGGACGCACCGCCGCTGTCGCAGGCGAAGCCTGCAAAGCCCTCCCAGCCGGGTCATGCGCCCCTGGCCGGCAGACAGAGCTCAGGGGCGGTGAAAGCAGAGGCGGTGCCGGCGGCGGCGCCAGCCGCATGGGCTCAGCGGCAGCCGCGAGCAGCGCTCGCCACGCCATTCGCCTCGGCGCCGCTGCCGCGCAACCACATTGACCCCCGCAACGTGCCGGCAGGCTGGACCACCGCGGTGCTGCGGTGAGCAAGCTGTGCCCTCCCAGCTGCTCCTGTGCATGCAGCTGATTAACGGGAACACGCCAAAGTGCCCTGATTATGTCTCGAGTGCCCTGATTATGTCTCGAGTGCCCTGATTATGTCTCGAGTGTTCGTGTGTCAAGACAGGATGGCAGTACTCTCCGAAAAACCTAAGGAGTCGAGTCAAAAGGGCTGCACTAGTGCCTTGCCCAAACATGCACAGGTCAAATGCTATTGTCCCATACGCTTAGCCCCCTGTGCAGGTCGCTGCCGGCAACGGCGACGGTATCCGGCATCCTGGACGAGATGGCGGGCTGGGGCGTCAACGCCGACGCAGTGGACTTTGCGCACGGCGTCATGCTCGACGGCGCGCGGGTGCTGGTGCTCAACTTCACCGGGTGCGGGCCCTTGCACTTGGGTTCTCGAAGACATTCGAATAAGCTATGTCGTGGCACCCTTCATGCAGCTGCCGCCCTGGCACCTCCTGAAGACGCTGGAGCTGCCGGCTGATCTACCTTGTCAAATTTTCCTCCTGTTCTCATGCGCCAAAGGTCTACACTGCAGGCACGAAATGCACATCAATGCGATTCACTGATCATGCTCCATACAATTTGCCGCAGCACTGGTCAGCTGGCGGCGCTGCACCGGGGGGCACACGGCAAGCCCTGGTCACGGCTGCTGCCGCCAGGCGGTTCTGGCGCCACCGGCGCCGCCGGCGCCGCCTCCAGGCCGCAGCCCCAAAGCACGGGCGTCGCCGCAGTGGTGTTTCACGACCCCCAGGGCCGCGCCTCGCTGCAGGTGACCGCCCAAAGCCTGCCAATGATGGGGAGCAGTTTTGTTGTCAACTTGCTTGCAATGGCATTATTCAAAGAGCCCTCTTGTAGCTTGGAAACCTGTGGATCTGGCAGCCAGCTATCACCTGAACTGGCTTTGAAGCGGCAGAAAGCAGCCTGACCACCAGCAAACACTTGAACCTGCCCTCCCTGATGAGCAGCACTGCTTTGACGCAGGCGCGCCATGGCGCCAAGGCCAAAACCCTGGCGCGGGTGTCCGAGTGCAGTCACCTGCGGCTGCCTTTCGCTGTGCCGCTGTTCTTCCGGGCGCCGGCTCCCACGGCTGCTCCCTCGACCGCAGGCTCAGCGGCGGCGGGGCCGGCCCGATCGGCGCCGGCAGCAGCGTCCCCAGCAAAGCAGGCGGTGCCGGCTGAACTGGCGGCGCAACGCTCTGCAACATCAGAGTCACCGGCAAAACAGCCGGCGATGGCAGCACCAGCACGGCCTTCGTCGGCGGTAAGAGGAGGCGCTACAGGACAGCCAGCTGGATCGGCGGCATCCGCAGCGGGCCAGCAGCCGCGCGCTGCTGCAGCTGCCACCGGCACGCCTGGCAGCAGCTCGGCAGCCAGGCAAGCTTCAAAATTCGGCAGTCCTGCGGCTGCAGAAGGCGCAGCAGGCAGCCCCGCTGCCCAGGCCGGGGGAGGGGGACTCGCTGGGGAAGGAGGGGGCGACGGCTGTGCCTTCGGCAGCGACTTTGTGATGCTGCCGGAGTCGCCACGCTGACGCCTTTCTGTCAAGTGAGGGACGAATGCAGATGCAAGTGCGGGAAGACGCCTCTGGTGACACGCATCACTTGCTGTGACTATGATAGTTGGGCGCCAGCACAGGGTAGATCTCCTCTTCGCTGAGCGGCGGGCAGGACTGCACGCGCGCCACGCCCACCTGTTGGAAGCTTGCAAGTGAAAATGTTCAACGCTCTGCGCACGCAATCGTCAAAGCTGAGACTCAGAACCTGAATGCGGGAATCCATATCAGTGCAGGGTGTATTCTGGTAAATCCTAATCGTTTCTGGCGAGCCAGCTAATCCTTGAAGTGCTTCACGATTGCTGCATTCCTCCCTGATCCTTCTAAGCGTCATCTTCGACGCCAAGTCAGCGCCGCCTATTTTTCCGCGGCTGCCTCCGCGGGGTCGGCATTCTCTTGTTCTCCACGAAGTCCTTGCCTCCAGTCGTCAAGTTGTTCCACGGCTCCCAGCCTTCTTGGGTCTCGCGTCCAGTATGTGTTCAATGATGCATACGTCTCGCTGTCGCCTCTGCTCCAGCCTCGTCTCCATGCGCGGCGCCCTCGGCCGCCCCGTAAATGCCTCCGTCTCGTGGAACGGTTGCAGCTTGTCCATATGGAACACCGGATGTATCTTCCAGTCATTGGGCAATTCGAGCTTGTAGGCCACATCGCTGATCTTCTGGGCGATTCTGAATTCCGCAAACCTTGCACACAATTGATAGGCAGGTCCAACATTGATGTGGGTGTGCTCCGTGGACAGCCGAACTTTGTCCCCAACGTTGAAGGTGACTTCTCTTCTGCTGCGGTCTGCTGTTTTGGCTTGTTGTCGTTGGGCTGCCTCGATGTGCTTCTTGGCAACCTCAATGGCGGCACGTCTCGAGTTGAGGAACTGGTCCACGGCGGGTAGGCTGCATCGTACTTGACGAAGCAGTGATGCCGGCGTGACAGGTTCTCGCCCAATGACCATGCACAGTGGCGACATCCTCGTGGAAGCCTGCTTGAGGAGTTGATGGTCTGTACAGACGCCAGATGCTCATCCCAATCATTCTGCAGGTTATTCACGAAGTTGCGTAGAATCTGCTCCACACGGTTGGCTCTCTCCGTCAAGCCATCCGTCTGCCGGTGGTATGCTGTTGACATCGGCAGCGTGGTTCCCATGATGCGCCACAGCGTCTGCCAGAATTTGGCGGCGAAGCGGGTCTCGATCTGAAATGATGGAGGTCGGCATTCCGAAGTGCACAAAGACGTTTTCGTAGAACAGTGCTGCCGCCTCTGCTGCTGACGGAATCAGCGTCGTCAAGCGCGACAGTCGGTCGACCACCACCAGTAAAGCGTCGTGCCCGCGCTGTGTCTCCGGCAGTTCAGTGATAAAATCGAGGCTGACGCTCTCGAATGGGTTGTCTGCTATCGGCAGCGGCGTCAGCAGCCCAGCTTTCTTCAGGTTGCTGGGCTTGTTTTTTTGGCAACGTTCACATGTCTTGATGTAGAGTCGCACGTCGTCCACCATGTTTGGCCAGTAGAACAGTTGCTGCATCGCTGCCAGCGTCTTGTCCACTCCCAGGTGTCCGTGCATTGGTGTGTCGTGAAGTTCAGTGAGTAGCCGCTGACGCAGCTCTCTCCCATCTGGAACATAGAGCCGTATGTGGTGCCGTATGTCCAGAGGTCGTTGTCCTTCTCCATCCGGGCATCTTGGCTGCCCAAATCTTTGGTCTTCTCGTCCTGTTCGTAGCTCGCGATGATGTCTTCTTTGACTTGGGGGTCCATGGTGGCAAACGAAATGCCCGCCAGTGTGATGTACACTAGTGGTTTGAGGCAGATTTTCGGCGCCGAAACGGGGGGATCGGCGACGGTTCGGCGCGCCGAAGCAAAGTTCGTCGCCGAAACAGCCGGCCGCCGAACCGGCGACCGGTTTCGCTTCGGCGCCCCGAAACAGCGCCGAACTTGCCGTCTTATGGGTTCGGCGCGCCGAAGCACCGCAGTCTTGCCGAAGCAGCGAACAGACTCCCCCAGAGGTACGCGCTGTGTTTCAAGGGTACAATGCATCTTCCGTTATATTTGACAAGGCTGTGAAGCCGAAACGAGACGCCCTCGATGACTGGCGCGTGTCGGCTCCTGCTTGCGATTCTGAAAGTGATCCCGGCACGCACCGAGTAATGAGCATCATAGCTGCACGTGTATGTGTGGTGTGCACGTCACACTGTTCGGTGCTTCTCGCAGGTGTGCCTGTTCTTTTGGGCTGTCGTTGCAACTGCAAATTCGAAGGGGCAGTAATGCCACGTCATGTACTAGGGTTTGACTCGAAAAGCTTTCCACGGTTTGGCGCTGGCGTGCTCACAACATGAGTGCCACTGGTGATAGTACCAGGTAGTCGGTGATAGTACCAGTCACCAGTAAGTGAGTACCACTGGTGTATATCACTGTACACAGTAGCAGTTGGTAGCAAATCAGTCACATGGTCAGCTTCGAGGCACTTGCGCGCACACCTGCCTTTTAGAACTCTGTAGAAACATACAACTATAACGCTTGCCCTTCGTGGTTCATCACTTCGGCTCTGCTGCAGATACTGCAGCATAACACTCGCAAGCATGGTTGATCAGCCGTCATGACGCTGCGCAGTCGATCTCGCAACATTTCTGGAAGGGTGCAACGTGCCAGAAAATTGAGCGGTCAAGCACCGGCAGGTGTCGCCACCGTTGTGGCAGCGTCGCGGCGCACGGCATCAACGACACGTTTCCACGCCCTGAAGTGAATGACCTCCGCGGATTCCATTCTGGTATTCTCATGGAGGGCTTCGAATCCCAGCTACCAGCTGTTGGCGCCCGGCAGCATTTGTGTCTTTGTCTGGCGGTCCCAATGTCGCGCCAGCCCACTCGTGGTGCACACAAGCTGCTGTTGCGCCCGACAGGGCAGCAGCCAAGCGCAGGGCAACAGCTCTGATGAAGGAGGCCATGGCGGCAGCAGCTGCCCTGGAGGCCATGGACTGAGCAGCCAGGGTGACAGTTGAGTGGCTTCCACCATTTGTAGGGGGGGTGCGACAGCACATTCGGGGTGGGCGTGCAAGGAGACTGTGCGACGCAACACGGATATGGCTTATCGCCATCATGTGTTTTGTTTGCTTCCTATCGCAGCTGCAATGCTGTAAGAGACCTAGGTGCCGTCCTCACGATCATGTTCAGCACGCCGAAACATTCCCATGAACCTGTTTCGGCACGCCGAAGCACTCCCACGAGCAGGGTTCGGCACGCCGAAACATCCCCATGAGCCTGTTTCGGCACGCCGAACCGTACCCACGATCATGGTTCGGCACGCCGAAACATTCCCATGCGCCTGTTTCGGTGAGGGTACGGCGCGCCGAACGCCACGCCGAACCGTGCGTTCGGCGCGCCGAAGCAACACACCCTGCTGAAACATCTGCTTCAGCGTGCACCGCCGAAACAGCTTTTCGGCGCCGAACCAGCGCCGAAATTGGTAACGGCGTGCCGAATTCGCGCCGAACAGGCGTTTCGGCGCCGAACAGGCGCCGAAACAGCACCCCTGACCACCGAAAAACAGCGTGTTTCGGCGCCGAAACACCCAAAATGCCCCATTTCAGCGCGCCGAAAATCTGCCTCAAACCACTAGTGGTAAGGCCGCGAGTTGTCTGCTGTCGCCGGCTGGTGGTCTACGCGTCGCGACAGCGCATCTGCCACAACATTTTCTTTGCCCTTCAGGTACTGGATCTCGTAGTCGTACTCCTCCATAAGCTCCAGCCAGCGGGCTTGCCGTGATGTGAGGTGCGGCTGTGTCTTTAGGTAGTTGATGGATTGATGGTCCGTGAATATCAGGTTTTCTTTCCCAGCAGGTATGGCTGCCACTTCTTGAGGGCATGGATGACCGCCAGCGTCTCGCGCTCATGAGTGACATAGCGTGTCTCTGCAGGGTTGAGCTTCCGGCTCACGAATACCACGGGATGCAGTTTGCCTTTGAACTGCTGCTGCAAGACTGCTCCAATTGCGTAGCCCGAAGCATCTGTGGTGACCACGAAATTGTTGTAGGGGTCCGCGTTCTTCAACGCAGGCGCACTGGTCACTGCTGCCTTGAGCTTTTTGAACGCCTCCTGGTGCTCCTCGCTCCACTTGAAGTCGCGTTTCTTCTTGGTAAGGTCGTTGAGCTGGGCGGGTGATGGCGGAGTAGTCCTTGATGTATCGCCGATCGAAATTGGCAAAACCCAGGAATGAGCGGACTTCAGTCATATTTGTCGGTTGCGGCCAATCCACGATAGCCTGGATCTTTCCTGGCTCCACTTTCATGCCGTCGGCGCTGATGATGTGTCCCAAGAAATCGACCTCTGTCCGAAAGAATTCGCACTTGCTTGCCTTGGCGTACAGCTGGTTGTCCTGCAGGGCCTGCAGCACTTCTTCCAGGTGCTGTTCATGCTCCTCCACCGTCTTGCTGAAGATGAGGATATCATCAAGGTACACGATGACGAAGTCGTCCAGAAAGGGCCTCAAAATCCCGTTCATGAGGTGTTGGAAGGTGGCGGGCGCGTTGGTGAGACCGAAGGGCATTTACCAGATACTCGTAATAGCGAGTCCTGAAGGCGGTCTTCTCGACGTCTCTTGGGTAGATTTTCACTTGATTATAAGCTTGACGGATGTCAATTTTGCTGAACACCTTGGCGCCGTGTAGGCGGTCCATCATGTCGTCTGTGCGCGGTAGCGGGTACCGGTTTTTGATGGTCTTGGAGTTGAGGCCTCTGTAGTCGTGCACATGCGCATGGTGCCGTCCTTCTTCTTCACAAACAGCACTGGTGCTGCCCATGGCGACTTGTTTAGGGGTTAGTTTTTGTTTTTAGGGTAGGACCGGGGTTTTTCAGGGCAGCAGGCAGCATGCGGGTACTCACATCTGAGGATGAGCGCTGCCCGCTCAGAACTGTTCATCTGCTCCCTTATTGCGGCATTGGGTGCCCGCCAAGTGTTTGCTCCGCATGTTGTGGAACATGTTAAAGGGAACAGGGCGCGTGGCGGTTGTCGCAGGTGCTCAACTGCCCCAAGCAGTCGACCTTAAAAGTCATCAAGCGGCTCACCGAGGAGGACCTCGGCATTGAGTTGCAATCCAGCAATGCGTTCTGGTGGCACTCCGCGCTGTCGTTCCTGGCAATGTACCACGCTATGCTTGCCCGTGCCCACCGCCTGCAAACACGGTGCAGGGAAGCGAGGTTGAGAAGCGCCGCAGCCCCACCAATCTGCACAGCGTGCCCTCTGTGCAAGGCGCAGGTAGACGACGAGGACCATGCCGTTGCCGGAACCTGCACAGGAGAAAATGTCATAACCCTTATCAGACAAGGGCATGACCACGCCGTGAAATCTACGTGGTCTGCTGTCAGGGCTGGAGACCTCGGTGGCTTCCCAATGTGGACGGGCGTGGAGACACGCTCCAAGACGGCCATTGCAAGGGACGGCGCCAGGACCAGGCGGCTACCAAATTTTCTGCTTCCACACGCTGCCCAGCACAGCATACCAGACATGGCTATTATGGTTATCTCAGATGACTTTGTGTTCAAACACTGCCAGGGGAATGCCGTCACACGGCGCCAGTGGAACCCGCAGGCCCACCCGTGGGAGCGGAACCGCGGTTACTACAGCAAGGTCACCATTCACCTGCTCGAGGTCAAGTACACTTGTGACCTGCGGGTGCATGATATGGTGGAGCCCGCCCTGCAGGCGTCTCCGTGTCTGGCTGACTGGCACATGGCGTCAATCGGCTCGGCTCCGTCAGGCGATGGATCTTGAGAACTTGGGCGCCGCAGGGCGGGTGGGTGCGCGGCTGACCAGCGGTGCCGGGCGGCATGCAGGCGGCGGCGCGCCGGGCAACGCACGATGACGGCCTGCCCGGTCGGACGATCGTGGCTGTCACAAGGCGGCGATGCTTCGTGTATGTGACATGATGATCGATTCTCAACGTCGTCAGATGGCACCGCCTGACTCTGACCGCCAACCGCTGTAAATCACACGTGGCCGTCAGTTAACGTCACCTACCAGCTGCATCGGCACAGCGTCATTTACATATCAGGGACGACATTCAACGCCTGAGTTGGACTACGCCACCAGACCTCACATCTGGAACGTCAAGCGACGAAATTCGGCCACTGGCCGTCAACTGGACCGCGGCTGATGTTGCGTCAGCACACGTCTCCTGGCGTTCAGGTTCGTTCTGCCGCCCCCTGCCGATCAGTCAAGTACCGAGACGAGCAGTCGCAGCTGACGCCTTCCGTGCGCTCCCAGCATCAGCCAAAGACACACCTGCACGACAAGCAGGTTATTCTTTCCCGAAAGAAAAGCGCAAGCGAATGACTGTATCATCAGCAACATTCCCAGTAAGGTTCCCAGCAAGCCAGAAAGCACCGCAAGAGAGATCGCAGCACGAGATTGCACGTCACTGGTACAACACTGCACAAGAGGACACCTGGGATGGGGGCCTGGATGTCGAGGCTCGTGTCGGACCACACCAGGTTCAGCAGCCGCCACTCCGCTAGCGCGTCGCCGAAGTTTGCCCACACCACTGGCTTTGCCGCTGCAAACCCGTTGCCGGCGTGCATGTGGCTGACGGCCGCCGTCCATGCTGACGTCGACAGCGGGCTGTGCCGCTGCAGCGCTCTGATCCACTGGAGCAGCCGCTCGTCGAAGAACGTCGTCGGGGCTGACGGCGTGGCCGGG
>JAABUL010002237.1_pt1 | contig 32808 bp, 55 predicted proteins | sample 5559151 | NCBI WGS metagenome assembly JAABUL01 (sample SAMN10711876, study PRJNA513368) | rock metagenome | isolation source: Antarctica rocks | place: Antarctica: Victoria Land, Pudding Butte sud | reverse complement strand
ACCTCCGACCACGCACCGCAAATGCCAGTAGCATCGTGGCGATGTTGCGCCCGTTCCAGCGGAAGGGCCGCTTGGTGTCTGCCATGGCCTCGCTGTCGCCGCCGGAGCTGTGCAAGCCGACACACCGGTCGAGCAGCGCAGCAGCAGATCACTTCGCAGAGACATTCAGGGGCAAGGCAATAGATCAACAACAGGCTTGTCAGGGGTGATGCAGCATTCGTCCCGCAACACAACCGCAGCCTCATCAATGCAGGCTCCCAGGATAAGACATCGGGAAGAACATACACCTTTCCAGCAGCAGGCGGCCCAGCTCCCGCAGCTGGCTCGCGCTCGCGTCACTCCAGCGCACGGCCACGGCCCCGCCCGGCGCGCCATCGCCATTGCGGCCGCCCGCAACTATCATCGCCAGCCACGCAAGCACCCCCGCCGCCAGCACCGCGTAGCCCACCCAGTAGCTGGCCCCGCTGCTGCGGGTGCGATGGGTCCCGCTGCTGACGCCATGCCGTTTGCCGCCGGCGCTGCGGCGCCAGCTGGCGAGCAGCGGGTCAGCGCCATTCGTGGGCATGACGTTGGGCAGTGAGAGCTGCTTCGTCATCTGTGTTTGGCTCGAGCCGAGGGCTGCTGTTGCTCAACGTCGAGCATGGAGTCTGCCTTGCATGCGGCGCCGCTGCCTGCCAGGGCTGAGGACGAAATGAATCGGAGGCGTGCACAACTTTGCCAGTACTCAATTAGGTTTGAGTTTTGCTGACAGCAATCACAGGCTGGGCCGACAGAGGAGGCTGCCTTCAGGCAGTCGGGAAGTCGTGACAAGGCAACGTGATGAAGGAGCATCAACTGCTGAGCTCATGCGCCGCTGTTGTCTGGAGGAACACGAGTGCTGTTTAAATCGCTACTGCTGCTGTCTGACATGCAAGCTTGCAAGATACTGTGAATTGCAGCGGGAGGATATCCTCAGGTCACACACGATCAGCGTTTCGAATTGGGCTGCGACGCTAGCAGCGGCGCTAGCCTGCGCTACAGCAATATGACAGATTGTTTTGCGTCCTTCCAGACCATCAGGACTCTGAACACAGGAGCAAATACGGAAGTGCACCTCATCAGCACTTGTCAGACGTGTCCGTAACAGGAGCACTGCCCTCGCTCTCGGATGTTCAACACCTGAGCAATGCAGCAAGCTCATTTCGCGTCTCAGCGCCACAACAGATCATCGGAATTTTCTCTCGATTGTTGCTCCTTGATATCCTTGATGAGTGTGACGAGTCGCGGCCTCTTGTCGTCACACATCCTGTGGCTCAGCTCATCTGCTTCCCTGCAATTGCTGTCTTCAGAGAAACCCTTCACAGGTACACCTGCAGTCTTTAAACATAATTCCAAGCGTCAACACCGCGGGCGCAGCGCCATGGCAGACGCAGGCGGCGCCAAGGCCGTCAATGTGCCCAGCACAATCAGCTTCGCGACGGGAAATGCAAACAAGCTCAAAGAGGTGCCAGACATTCCTCAATACTGTCAAGCGAATGCTCGTGCTCACTGATGGAACATGGCGGCATAGTCATTGGCATCAGCAAGGGGATGGGTGATGCGGCAGGCATGAGCATCTTGTGTTTCACGCAGGTGACGGCGATCCTTGCGGCGGGGCACCAGCTGCCCTTCGAGGTGCAGGGCGTGGACGTGGACCTGCCGGAACTGCAGGTGAGATGCGTCTCGATCACCTGTCGATACGCCTGCACCGGGTGTGCTGGGTTCCCTGCAGCCCTGTGCCGCCGCCATTGGCGGCACTGCCGCTCTGTGTGGCACGACACGCCACACGCGCCGTGGAGGCACTGCATCCGCCGGCAGCGTTGCGTGCCATCTCTTAGACGCCTGCACAAGGGGCGTCAGCTGCGTCATCGCCACAGACTGAACCATTCCACCCTGCCTTGTGGAATTGGAATAACAAAGTGAAAATTTCACAACTTATTGAAAAAAGAAAGTGTAACAATTTAGTATAGTTTACAACTAAATAAAATTTTAATTAGCAATACATGTTTGAAAAGCTATTAAAGCTATTCCACCTTGCCTTGTGGCAGGGTGAGCCGGAGGACATCGCACGGGAAAAGTGCCGCATCGCGGCGCGGCAGCTCGGCGGCGCAGTCATGGTGGAGGACACCTGTCTGTGCTTCAACGCCCTGAAGGGGCTCCCAGGCGAGACTTTCTGTGGGTTCTTCAGGCACTGCAGGGGGGGCTGTGCATGGCGCCTGCTAGATTTTGTACGGCGCCTCTAGGGATATCGCCGGCGCACCCCATCTTGGCTGGCTCCGTGATGCTGCTCTCCTGACGGAACCGCAGGACCGTACATCAAGTGGTTCCTGAAAAAAGTGGGCCACGAGGGCCTGAACAACATGCTGGTCGGCTTTGAGGTGCGGGTTTAGGGTTTAGGGTTTGCGTTTGCGATGCGGGTCGGAATGTACGTAAATTTTGGATTCCACAGTCTGATTCCAACATTCGTCCAACATCCGAATCCTCTGGTCGAAGCACGCCAGCACGCAGCATGCGCATGTGCCTGTGCACACCACAATATCTCTTCGTCCCACCGCCTCCTTGTTCATGTTGCAGGACAAGACCGGCTATGCGCAGTGCACCTTCGCCTACGCTGCAGGTGCGTCGTTCACTTGTATGAACATCCGACTCCGCCGCACACGCAGCCCTCCTCAGGAGGCCGACGAGCCAGACTTGAGGCACATGCCCTGCGTCAGCGGGGCGAACACACGCGCCGCCACGCCGTCACATCCGAGCAGCCATCCAAACAGCAAATGCGGGAACGTACCACGACTCTCATGCATGTTGTCCAGGTCCGGACGAGGAGCCGCACCTTTTCGTTGGCCGCACAGCGGGTACCATAGTGCGGGCGCGGTCCGGCCAGCTAGACACCTTTGGCTGGGTGCGCCTGCCGCACCGCCTGTCATGCTTTCACGGCTTTCTTCACAGCCGACACCAGTCTGCGCCACTGCCACTGACCAGCTGTGACCCGGCCCCCACAGCACGCCGGGAGACTGGCAACGCTGTTGCTGGTGCTGATTGTGTTTTGCTTGTGCTGGTGCTTTATCCGCTGTTGGGTATGTTGCTTGTGCCGTGGCTGCATTTGAGACCTTGCTCAAGATGATCTGGCACTTGCAACCGTACATGGCACGTTGCCACTGATGTTGCGACGCCATCCGCTTTGGCAGGACCCCATCTTCCAGCCGGACGGCTTTGAGCAGACATTTGCGGAGATGGACAAATCCGTCAAAAATGCCATCAGCCACAGGCAAGCGCCAATCTGAGGGCGTCGATATGATGCTGGGGGTCTGCTTGCCGGTGCATCGGGATCAGTGGCACCCTGGTGGAGTGTGGGAAACGGAATCATCCTTTGCTTCAGGCTGGGCTCGATACCATGTCGAGAAGGGCCAACGCAACGCTGTCTCCTGACTGTGAACGCTTCGTGTGCATGCTCAGGTACCGGGCGCTGAACCAGCTCAGGTCCTTCCTGCTGGGTCATGTGTCAGGGGAGTGGAAGGAGTGGCATTGAGCCGGCGGCGACATAAAGCGTGGTCTGAGAACGAAGCAATTTGAGGTCCTTGGGGGAGCAGCCTGCTGGCAGCGAGGCATGACGCCGCGGTGATCTGCTGCGGTCGCGATCTGGTTTTGAGGATCTCGGAGTTGATGAGTGAGTAGCTAGAATGATGATGTGACGCAACAGCAGGACAAGGCAAGATTGCGTCACCGCCGCACTAGCAAAGTACCTACACCACAAGGGGGTTTACAGGTGTACATTAGCTGCGGTGGGGCCGATGAGGACGGACACCTCAATCACGCGAACGATGTCAAGCAGCGATCCACTATCCAATTCATACTCGAGACGGCGGCAGGTGCCGGGCTTATTGCCGCCGCCAGTGGCGATGCGCCAAAACTGACAAGCATGGCACCAGCACACAGCCACAATAGCACACCTTTGCTTACCCGTGTGCATGCACTTCCACACGCTGAGGTGAACAAACTGACGAAACGCTTCCAGGGCTGTACAGCGGCGGAGCAGACCGTGGATAAATCTGGCGTGGCCTATGCTACAATAACAATCGTGAAACCCAACGTGCGTCAAACACAGCTGCTAGCAGCATTGATGCGCTGGTGCGGCTTGGCCCCGCATACTCGTGATGTATACTACCACTTTCTGGACTGGCGCCGCCAGCGTGCGCAGATACTGCCGGAGCGGGAGCCAGCCCTTCACGGCGCACATCAGACCGGTGACACGAAAATGAGTTTGGTTTCTCACGGCTGCATGGCGGGCGGTACATTGGGGCCAGCGTTGTTGGCGCCGCCGCCGTTCATCGTGTTGTCGTGCGCGTTGCCTTTCGACATGCTGCCCTCCATCGAGCCGCTCATGGACTTGGACTCGTAGTGGTGGTAGCCTGCAGGTGGAAGCAGCGGCACAGGTTCGATAATTCCGTAGCCAAGACGAGCACAGAAAAATCTATACAGCAGCAGCAATGCGGCTGGTACTCAGTGATGATCAGATGCTGCATGGGAGTCACTGCGACGCATGTTTCATGCTGGACGAAATTCTGCAGGTTGAGGTGGAGGCGCACCCCAGGGGAGAGCCTTGTCCAGGTACTTGGCGTGGCCTGCACACATTACAGGAAAGGACGTCCATGAAAGACCTAAACGAGCATTGCCTGATCAAAGCGTCAAACACAGCGCCCAGCTCGTCTGGCCCCTCCCACCAGGAAACCCGAGGAGAAGAGCTCGGCAAAACAAAGACAGCAGCAGCAGGCAAATGATGCATGCACTGCGGCGCCGCATGCCCTGCTTTTGGAATTCGGCGTGCAGAGGTCCACGCCAGCGCACAAGCGGCTCGGCATCAAAGACAGAGGTGATCACTTCATTATGCACAGGCAGTGAAGCTTGCTGAGCTCTCTGCGCGCGGTGTAGATGCGGGAGGGCACAGCGAGAAGGTCAGTGACGGACATGGACCCACCTCCGTACAGCGGCATCGCCAGCACGCCGGCGATGATGGCGCCGGCCACCTCTGCGACAAACAACACGACGTCGGTTTTTTCTTCAATCGACGTCTATTGACGCGACTGCTACAGACACAGGCACACACAGCTGTTGAGAAGCTTCTTGAATAAATATGATGAGTTAACATTCGTACATGTGACGTAATTATGTTTTTATGAAGTATAGTATACAATACATGTATGCAATACATAAACATATAGAATCTGTTACATAGAAATATCTATGCTATGCCCGAGAAGACGAAATGTCACACCTCCGAGCACCATCACCCAGACCTTGTTCCAGTGGCAGTGGAACACGACGGCCGGGCCCAGCACACGCGCGGGGGAAACACCGCCGGTTGAAAAGGCAGCTCCTGCAGCATACAGGGCGTACATTTACGACGGGCTGCGCTACAGAACAGGTGAAAGACCATTGGATCACGATGTAGGGCTGTCGGCTCAGCGAGACAGGTCTACAGATACATTGGAATGCCACGGACGCCGCACCGGCAAACAGGTCGACGACGAGGGAGAGGCCGGCGGCAAAGGGCGCGATGTTGCCTGCCAGTTGCGCACGGCAGAAGATGAGCGGCTTCAAAGATCGGCAGGCTGTGTGCGCTTCGTGTGTATGTTGCAGCGACAAGTTTTGCAGCGACAAGTTTCCCATCCAAGCCAAAGCGAACGAGCCCCTTGAGTTGCCCTGCATGGACTTACGAGAAATGGCAATGGCACGCACCAAAGGAAGGCTCGCCGATGGCGACGGCATAGACAACGGACACCAGGATGAAGCTCAGCACCAGCTCCCAGCCGAAGAGCATGCCTGGGTAGGAGGTGTAGAAGCATCAAACACCAGCTTACTTGCAATCAGCAGAGTCGGCTGAACTGCCTGTCACACACCGGAGCAGGAATGGATCATATCACAGGAAAAGCTGGTTGCAGCACTCCGCGCCAGAACCACAGATACTGCAACCAGCTCAGAGACAGGACAGGTCAATTGTGCAAATGCAAAGTGGGTCGAGTGGCCGCCTGCACGAACCATTGGTGATGTCAGAGCCGACACCGCCGAAGCAGCCGGTGCCGCCGTTGCCCATGCCAATGGAGGAGCCAGGGACAAGGCCCGCCTGCGAGGAATCACAGAGTCGATGCACATGCTGCTTGCTGATATGCTGAAGTGAGAGTCTACTTGGAGACACATGCAATGTCGAGGTGGACATTCCAAAAAGACAGGAAAAGCAAAAGGTTAGAGTATGCGGAGCTTGAAGCTCACAATGAGCAGCGACGCAAAGATGGAGCCGGTGATCTGGGCGAGCATGTAGAACAGACCCTTGACGATCTGGATGTGGCCTGCGTCGCAGGCCTGAAACGTCAGCTTGGCTTCTAAACGTCAACTCGACATTGTCAATGTTGCGGCAACACATACAGTGCTCAACTTCCAGGGCGCATAAGTGAGGCTGTTCAAAACTTACCGGTGATCATGGTGGCGATGGTGACAGTGGGGGTGATGTGGCCGCCGCTGATGTTGGCAGTGGCGTAGACTGCACGTGTGCACAGGACTGTCAATGCGGGTGAGATGACGAACAACGTCAGCACACGAGCTTGGCCATCAGGCTTCCTACACAAGAGACACCCTCTTGGTACGGTGTTACTGGTTGCTGCAACGGTCGACACGTGACTGACGGGAAGCGGCTCAAAGACGCACTGGCGATGGCGAGCATGAAGCCGTTGGCGAGGGCGGCCATTACCACATTGGGAGGAAGAGTTCCTCCCGCTGTCAGCGCGACGGTCGCGACGTAGAGCGAGGCGGAGCCGATGAAGGCGAACATCATGGAGCCCTGCGTCAGCGGAAAATATCGTAATTGACGGCCATGTGGATCAAGAGTTAGCGAACGCACTCACACCACGGCACTGGACAATTTGCACGTTCAAGCCGTTGCCGCTGGTTGCGCGACTGTGCGGGCAATCTTCATCAGTGATCGATGTCTGGCTGCGTTCCATTTCAGGCAAGAAGGCAAGGAGCGCACCAGGAACTCGGCGGCGACGGCGGAGATGAAGCGGGCGCTGCCGAACATGTCATCGGGGGTCTGCAGGAGGCCCGGCATGGTGGCGAGCCTGCGCGAATGATGCACGAACTTGCAATTTACCCAAATTTCAATGGGTCGCACAGGTGAGCTACACGCTGGCTGCTGCCGGCACGAGCGCAGTACGGCGAGTCCAACCAGACACGGTGTGACAGGGCGTCCATCATTGTACAAAGGCACCATTGAGTCAATGTAAATAATCAAACTTGGAGTGAGGTCTGCTCTAAAGCAATGCAAGCAGGCAGCGTCCTGGCTCTGCGGGACACCTGTAGTGCTGCCAGGAGCCGATGGCGAAGGGATTTGCGCACCTCGACCGTCACGACGAGACGAGAAGGATAACTGCGGGAAGACAGATATCGAATGGGGAGATGGAGAGAAATTGGTGGCTTCTGGCCTGCACCGCAGACAGAACGGCTGTGTGCTTGCAGATCACAACGAGCTCAACTACCATGATTTCGCTGCGCACGGTACGGCCTTGTTGCCGCTAGCATTCTCGCGGCTTGAAAGGACTCAGGCTGGCAAGCGCACGGACGTTACAGCCGCAGGGTTGGTGGGGGAGGTGCACGTGAAAAACACGACCCACGTGGTGCGTTGATCGGACGTCAGCCGCGCTCGTCGGGTCGTGGCTTTGCGTTGTGATGGCCGGAGGATGCAGGCGGAAGTGGCGAGACGTACGAGTGGCCTAGCTAGGGTCAATAAAAAAGGACGAACTCGCCCCAGAAAGGACCTGGCGAAAAAAAGACCCTTTGAAGGTCAAGTCCAGGTGCAGGCAATTTTGCGCAATGAAACCAGCCATTTCACCGCCTGAAAAGCATCACAACCCAGTTTCTTCTAGCTGCTCTGCCGCACTACAAGCAACAGTATACTTGCGTCTTCCAGCTCCAGGGCATCACCACAGCAACCATGACGACTGTTCCCAGCGGGGTGCGCAGTGCCTCCTCGCCTCATACATCTGAACATTGACTGAGATAGCCAGCCTCTAGCCTGTGTTACCGAGGAGATGGTCGCGAAATTATGCGCTGCACGACAGAGGCCGTTTGCATGTGCACGGCCTGAGAGATGATGATGCGCAGCTGAAGCTTTTCACGAGGATTTTCAAGGACATCACGCATATGCTATGACCTAGCTGTTGCAGCGGCGGACGTGATTGCAGCACTTGCATGTCAGTAGTGACGGTGCCAGCACCTGATCACAGGGCTGTGCATGCAGGCTGTGACCTTCTCTTGCTTCTTTTTCTTTCTTGACAGGCGGAAGCTTATGCAAAACTCTATCCTGAGACGTCCTCCGATGGGGTGAGGCTCGCCCCACCCGCCTCTGCAGGCCCCGCATGCTGCACGACTTGACCATGGCCGTCATCGGCGCGCGTCAACAACGGCGTGCATGCCCTGCTTGAGCTTCCTCGCTGCTGAGCAGCGCATCCAGAGCTGAAGCGAATCATCCATCTGTCAGCTGCCCCAGGCGGCCACTGCATCTGATGCACGCCATCCAATATTGCGTTTTGTGTGAATGCTGCGCCGCACTGCCTTGCAGGTGCTGCGCCTCGGAAACATCGTGCCCGACTTCACGGCGCAGACCACGATGGGAGACATGCACTTCCATGAGTGGATCGAGGGCAAGTGGGCCATTCTGTTCTCCCACCCCGCAGACTTCACGTGAGTCGCTCCTCGGCCATTGACGCTCAGCCTGAGCCAGCCTGAGCCAGTGGCAGTCGGAGGCTCCGACTGCCACGCAATTGCAGCAGACGCAATTGCAACAGGAAAACTGCCCCGCATTCTGTGGCTCCTCTACCTGTGCAGCTCAGCAACGGCTTGGCACGGCAGCTGTAAATTCCACTGCTGCCGCTGCCGCGCAGACTTGCTCCTTCCCGCAGCCCACAACTGATCCTTGCGTCCTGCCCTTGCCTAATCTGCACACCTGACCTGTTTCCCACCTATTCTGCCTGCAGGCCGGTGTGCACAACTGAGATCGGCCGCCTGGCGCTCAAGTACAAGGAGCTCGACTCCAAGGTGCGTGCCGCCGGCAGCATGCTGTTGCTGATTCCAGTCCGTTCAGCGGCTTGCACAGGAAGGTGCTCGGCCAGCTGGCACTGTCGGGCATGCGTCGACCCTCTCACTACGTTCGCCGTCACTACCGATTCCTCATCTTCATTCGGCTTCATGCCCGGCTCTGACGACAATGTGTTTGTGCCGCGTAGGGCGTGAAGCTGGCGACGCTGTCCTGTGATGCCGTCGAGTCGCACCAGGCGTGGCTGAACGATGTGGTGAGGCCGAAATCGGGGAAGGTCCCTTTCCTTGATGCTGGAACTGCACTGCTTGCGCTGCACAGACGGTCACGGACACCTCCCGCCATTCCACATCGACGTCAAGTGCTGCTTCTGGCCAACACCAGGTCAATGTGAGCATCTCGCGTCATGTAGGTGGCACACTGCGAGAACAACATCACCATCGACTTCCCCATCATCGCTGACCCGACGCGCGAGATCTCTGTCAAGTACGGCATGCTGGACCCCAACATCACGGTGCGCCCTGGGTTTTGTCTTGGGTTCGTCCGTCACGTTTTTTAGTCCAGCTCTGCGGCAGTTTTAGTTTTGAAACATGCTGATGCATGCAGGCGCCTCACCAATACACCCTTGCGGCGCACTCATTTGCGGCCGCACTCTGCTACAGCTGAAGTGCGCCGCATAGTGCTGCAGGTGAACACTTGGCAGGCGCCTGCAAATGTCCTGAACTGAATCCTGAACGCAACTCCTTGTCCTGCCGCAGGACAAGGAGGGCCTGCCGCTGACATGCCGCGCGGTGTTCATCATCGGCCCCGACAAGAAGCTGAAGCTGTCGCTCAACTACCCCGCCTCTGTTGGTGCGGCCCCATGCCTCCCTAACGCCGGCTGTCTACACGCCTCCTGTCGAATTCTCTGCCCTGTGCTTCATTTTAAGGCGCTTCATTTTCTGCAGAGCCGCTCTCATACAAAAATGTAGATGTGCGCTGTCCCATCCACCGCAAGTTGCCTCGAGAAATGGGTCGTGACCTCCCCTGGTTGCACGATGCATCCCATACGATCAACCTGCTTACGTCTGCCAACGCAGGCCGCAACATGGACGAGATCACGCGGGTGGTGGACGCGCTGCAGCTGTCGGCGCGCGCCTCGGTGGCGACGCCCGCCAACTGGCCCAACAACCACGAGAATATCGGCGCCAAGGGCTGGGCCTTCCTGCTGCCCACCGTCACCCCCGAGGCGTGCTTCTAAAAACCCTAAAAACCCGACACCACGACCTCCTGCTGCTGCCGCTGCTGTTGCTGCTTCGGGACTTGTGAGAGACGCCAGAAACGCCTCTGTATACAATGACGGCGATTATTAGCAGTTGCAGCAGCGTCTGACTAACTCTGGTTCAACCATCCATCAGCAGATATAAGCTGCCGCAAGGCCCTCGCGCCTCTGTCTGCTGACACTGCCTGCTGCAATGCTCCTCAAGAGTTTGGATGGTGCACTGCTGAACTTCTCGCTTCTGCCCGCAGGACGCCAAAGCGTACTTCCCGGGCGCCAAGCACTGCAAGGTGCCCAGCGGTGTGGACTATCTTCGGCTGACGGACACCAAAGACCTGTAGTTTAAACCCAAAGGGTTTAGGGTTTAAACCCTAAAATTTGGGCTGTGGACTAAGGGAGGCGGTCCTCTGCAGAGGCTGTCCGCTGCGGAACTGCTTCAGAATCTTTCATAACAGCTGGGGATGAAGCCCGGGCATCGTTTACCAGCTGCTCCACGCTGAGCTCACACGTGGGAGTGATGTATGCGCATGCCGCACCAGTGCGCAAATCAATGGTCATGGCTACCGTCATGCCCACATATTGCGGGGGTCTGTTATCAAGCGCAGAAATAGGTTCTGATCGCTGGGAGGTGTTTGTATTGCAAGACTTCACTGTAAAGTTCATACATGAACACTTATATGTGTTCCAAGCTGGCGGCAGCCACACAACACCTTACGCCCACTTGATCGGACATTCACAGTTAACAACAATTGCTCGCATCGACACTCATACTCACAGGGCCGAGCATGTATCCATGCGAAGATTGACAATCAGCCTGCCGTAGACTGCTACTGAAATATAGAAAATTAAACTGAATTGTCTACTTATTCTGTCAAACTTGTGTGTGCGTACTTGTGCAGGTGAATGTGTTGCAGTGGGCGAACTCGATCCACTTTCACTTTCCTTACCATTGATGCATACTTGTTCACACGATACCAACCTTCTGGTGATGCATGCTTGTATACAGCATACAAACCCCAAGCCTTCAAGAAAAAAAAAACATCATGCGTTGCGGCAGCCGCCGCTGAATCAGAGGCAAAACTTCGGTGCAGATGGTAGTTATTGTCCCAATATAGGGCCAGCCCAGCTTTCCATTCAGAGCCAGTTATCATATATCAGAGCTCAAGGTCACATCGCCGTGCCGTCTACCCTCTTTAAGCCCCAGGGGCAATTTCCTTCTGATGACTATCGCATCACAGACCGTAAACTACGGAAAAAAACAGTCCAGCCAACAACACGTCCCTGACGCCAAACTGAAAGGCAGAAGTATGCAAGGTCCCTGCACTGAAACCCAGCTGGCCAGATCCTCAGCAAGCGCTTGGCATGGCAGCGCGTGCACACAACGAGCGCCTCTGATTCACATTTGTGGTGCATGGCTGTCTGCGGCAGCCCACCTTGGTCCAAATGAGAGCATGCAGGGTGCCAGGTCGGTGCAAATAGTTGCAAGTAGTCATCGTGCACCTGCGGTTTTGTGTTCCCCTCCCCATTTCCATTAACCCCAGGGGCGCGGTCCGCCGAGAACTGCCGCGAGACGAGACGGTTGACAGCACCAAGTGCGGCAGGTGTAGCGAAACCCCGCATCCCACCCACGGCAGCAGCTCGAAAGCCACCTGAGCGCGGCTGCCGCCCCGCAGTACCCGCAAACACCGACGTGACTGCTCCCCCGCGGCGACGGCCCTGCCTCCACCAGGCCGCCGAATCGAGCCGCAGTCAGTCCCGCGGCTCCCAGTATTGGTCCATGCCCAGCAGCGGCAGAGGCTCCAGGCCACCCAGCGTCGGCTTCGCAGGCAGGAAGCATTCCAGCGGGTCTTCCGCGCCAAAGGGCGCCTCCAGCAGGCGCATGTCCGCCGGCAGCGGCGGCGCGGCATGCTGCGGCGCGGTCGTCAGCCACGCGCTGGCCGCCGGCGCCTGGTGGGGCGGCAGCACCGCCGGCGGTGCGGGCGCCAGCGCTGCGGAAGCCACAAAGCACGTGCAGCTCAAGCGGCCGCTCCAACATCAGGGTCGGCAGTCGCTGCACAGGGTTGCTGCTCGCGTAGCCTTTGGGTAGACAAGTCAGAACTGTGGGCCGCAAGCGACGTCCGCAGGTGTGATCCAGCAAAAATCCAAATTGAACATTTGGACTGTGAAGGAAAAACTCTGACGCATCTGGCAGAGTGGCTCGTGGCCAGCACATATACAAGACACGGGGCAACGATCAGGAGCGCACTGGTAGCACAGCGCAGCCGCGTGCTGCCGCCCGAAGACGGCATCCTGGAAATCCGGGAATAAGCGGCAGCGCCAGACGCAGCCGGCGGCGGGCCGCCGCTGCTTACCAGCGCGGTCGCAGCCCTGGCAGCAGACGCGGTGGCGCGGCCTGGGTCGGCAGCCGGCACAGCAGCAGCAGCAGCAGCTGCCGCCGGCCAGCCGGAGATGTCGGAAGAATCCGCGCTCGCAAACCGCAGGTCCGCGGGGACGCCGCTGGACACGACCCCGCCGTAGCTGCCGCCAAAGCCGCTCAGGACGCTGTAGGTGGTGAGACCCAGAGGCCTCGATGCGCTCGGCGCCGCCACAGGCAGCTGGATGTCGAAAGTGGTGAGGGGCAGCGGCGACGGCTCCGCGTGCGTGGCCGTCTGCTGCTCCTGCGCGGCAGCGATGTGGGCGGTGTGAAAGGCCAAGCACGCCTGGACAAGGGCTATGTCGGTGCATACATTTACTCAGGCATCAATCAGTCTGAAACATCTGCAGTAGGGCATGTAATGCACACATACGTGCTCTCTGCCAGCGTTTATAAACCCTGCCAGCATTTATCAATCCTGCCAGCACACCTATGGATGACGTGTGCCCGATGCCACAAAAGGACAGCACAGCAGCTGAATCGCCTCGCTCCAGTCATGTACAGCTTTGCGGACCCGATTGACATTCGACCGCTGCCTTTTCGCTCACCTGAAAGGACATGTCGGCCGAGCGGGGGGCAGAGCTGGCCGCCATGACTCCGTGTGCCGCTGTCATGACGCTGCCAGGTGGGGCCTCGCCGCCGCTGCCGGGGATTCCGCGCTCGGCGCCGCCCATGGGCCACTTGCCGATCATGCTGCCGACCTGCTGTAGCAGCGCCGCGCACTGCGACTCCTTCTGCCGCAGCCGCAACGCCAGCGCCGCCGCGTGCGAGCGCATCGCCTCCAGCCGCTCCTGCAGTTCACAACGCACCTCGTGGTATAAAACACGCAATCATGCGGTATATGGATTGAGTGCACTGTAACGCGAGGCTGATTTAATAAAGCAGAAAGTATCCACATCAGTTGTGGGGTTTTTCCACCTGCACATCGTTCAGCGTTGCCTGCCGCTTTTGGCGGACGCGTCGGGCCGACTCGCGGTTCGCCACACGCCTGGACAGATGAGCGCAATCAAGTCAGCAGGCGGATGCACGTTCGCACAGCTGGAGCAGCACGACAGCTGGCGTCAAAAATGGTGCGCTGGAGTGGCGGCACCACCGCTGGTGGCGAGTGGTGCAGCACTGAAGTCGCCGCCACTGCCAATGACGGATCTCCTAAGAGTGCAATCGTATGAGCTCAGCCTTTGTTTCGAAGCACCACGGGTCGCACCGCTTGCAAACACGCCGCCGCTCCGAGTCGCTGAGTCCCTGGGAATCAGACGACCCAGGGCATGGCAGAATGGGCCGCCCAATCTTGCGCCGAGGCAGGGCGTCTGTATTGACCGCCGCCGCTGCCATCTTCCACGGCAGAGCGAGGCAACCCTTGAGATCTGCATCATCGACAGCTCGTCCTCAGATTCTCACGCTGTGAAGGGGCCATTTTCAACACGGCAACGCGCATGCAGCATAGCCGCAAGCCAGCCCACAGATCCCAAGCAGATCATGCACTGCCTGTGAAATGACAAACTCAACGTAACGGCTGCACTGCACGGTTTGGTGTGCCTCCCTGTGCAGTTACGTCTTATGTGCTGCTCTGGCAGACGTTTGCAAATCAGGCCGTTTTATCTTCACACACTGACATGGTGATGGCAGGGCGACGAAGACACAAGCCTGGCAGTCAAGCAGCAGGCGGGCAGCTTGTCGTTCAAGGAAGAGATACTGATTTAACGCGCATTGGGACCATAACACGGTTAGCATGCTAGATCGAGCGACCCGGCCGGGTGGGTCGTGGCTTTGCAACCAAGAGGTGCACCACCATTGTTGCTAAAGCGCTCTGGACGCTCCGCAACGAGGAGTAGTGGTTCAAAGCAGTACTCTGGACGACACCAATCAATCTGGTGTCGCGACCGGCGGGTTCTACAGCATTCTGCACCTGCAATGATGGAACGACTATCCGCCAACGTACAACGGCTGCCGACAGCGCCTCCGTCGACCCGCCGCGCCTCAAGGTCCAGCCGCTGATGTACAGATAGCTGAGACTCCGCGCGTGCAAGTATGAGCGGTGTCGCAGGAGGAGGCACCGTAACGGCAGGCGAGCAGCTGCAGCGAAGTGTCCTGTGCTTCGCGGGAGATTGTTGGTCTTTGATATCTGCATTAGTTTCCCGCCAGTGACTGACACACACGTTGTGCGGCCCTGGAAGCAACGCCAAAAGTGTCCAAAAAGTTGCTCGTCAAAATGATCAGTGTCCAATGATTGCTGTCCCCAAACCAGCGGTGGAGGCTGGGCGAGGTACACTCAGGCAGGCAGACGATGCAATGATCGTCGAATGCATGTGCTGTTGACTATAGTGCAGCGCTGCGGGCGCAGCAACTAACGGCGGCGGGCCGCGAACGAACATGTCCTCGCCAATGCACCGCGGCGGCAAATAAGCCTGCTTAGGCGGCCTCCGCTGCGTAAATGGATTTATCCCGGGCCGCACCTCAGCATGGACCGTACGTTGGACTGTTGCTGCTCAGGTTGCCGGCATGCCGCGCCCGTGGACCCGGTCACCTCAACAGTAGTCCACAAGTAAAAGATAGGGCAGGCCCATCGAATCTGCACCAGGCAGACGCAATCACAGGCTACCGTGCTGTTCGGCGTTGTGGACGCCGTTCATGTCGGTGTCGCCACAAAAGGAAAAGGGCTCAAGAGGGAGACTCCATCCATTTTCTGACGTCCAGGCTTACAGCGGTAGGATACAATCAAAGCATCGAAAGCCCAGCGGACAGCCCTCCAACTGCATTTTGTCCTTGTGCCGGCTCCGCAGCCGCGGTATTGCGGCAATGCATCCGACATCCCGACGTCAAAACACGCGATGAGTGAATGTATGATCGGCTGTTTGAACGGCCCCACAAGCACGAATACCACAATGCTGACCAGAAAAGCTCGGCATTTCACACGCCGCACTGCCTGGCAGAAATACTGCTGCTGACAAGCCGGGCGGGCCCTACTGACCAATAGCGTTAGTGGTGATGCACGTGTAAAACAATGCAGAAGTGCCTGACGAGGCTTGATTCATGCATCTGATACAGCAGCGCACCCACGAATGCAATACAGAAATTGACCTGATCGCCATGATTGTTTTGTTGGCGCATGGCTGCCTGCGGCATCCCGCCTTTGAAACCAGTATGCAGGATGAGGTCCTCATGTCCCCCTTTTGACCAGACGCCCTCTCAAAATCACCACCGCATGATCGCTCCAATTGATGCGGCGAGTGCCGTCCCCGACGCAGCGGTATGCCCGGCTGACACAGTCAGCACAGGGGCCGCAATGGAAGTGGCTGCTGCCTGCCCGACGATGGCGCCGCCGCCAGGCCGCCAAAGGTTGAGGCCGCGGCAGCGGGCGCCCCTATGACCGGCCAAGCAGGCCTAGCGACGTGATCTGGTCCGGGTCCAGCCCAGGCCTCGGCAGCAACCACGCCAAGGGGTCGTCTCTGCCGTCGAGTAGAGGATCCGGCGGGTGCGGCGGCGACAAAGCGGGGCGCGGCGGCGCGAGCGCAAGCCAGGCCCCGGGTACCCTCGGCGGCGGCGGCGTCGCCAGCGCTGCATGGCATCAGCAGGCACATACTATGAAGGATCGGGCCTTCACTAGGATCAGGCTTGACAGTTGCTGCAGCCCATCCCTGCACATACACAATGTTGATGGGTCCACAATCAACCATGATGGGCCGTTAGACTTGCGCAACCTGCCAGGATGGCAGGCAGTGGCTCCTGGAGGATCACAGAACGCAAGCATTTGGCGGCAAGCTGTGGGCAGCATGCAGCACGAGAGGAGCACGATCGCAAGGCGGCACTCAAGAGCAGCTCACTAGCGGGCCGGCAGCGCAGCCGCAGGGTGTCAGCGCATGGCACCACGAAGGTGTGCGCGCCCGACCCGGCGCTCGCTAGCGGCGCACCACCGCTGCGGCCAGCTGCTGCTGCGGTGCTGGCAGCAGCTTCGGCGGCGGCGCGGCTGCCGCCAGCGGCGTGCGCCGCCGCTGCGGCCGCCGGACTCCCACGGGCACAGGTCGACCCGGCGCTCGACATGCCCCCGTCGCAGCCGCCCTCGCCTGAAATGAAGCCGGCTTGGATGCTGTAGGTGACGAGGGGCGGCGGGACATCAGGCGTACTATCAGGTGCGGCGGTAGGGGCCGCCGCGGGAAGCTCCGCTGCCGCCGGGGGGGCCGGGTGCAAGTCGCAGATGGCAAGCTGCGGCGGCGGCGGCTCGCCGGGCAGGTACCCCGTCAGATCCAAGCCCTGCAGGACACTCTGAGAGGGCAGAGGCTGGATGCCATGATGTACATGTCGCCAAGTTCTGCGGTGATGTTGATTCTCAGGCACTCGTGCGGATGCGAGAAATCATGTAGTCAGGCAGAGATCAGCCAATGCAGTCACGTGCTAGAGACAGGCACACTGCTGCAGGTGGCAAGCCTTTCCCGAATGCTTGCAACTGGAATATTGGTTCCAGCATGTGAGTCTGTGCACCACAGTGCATGTGGCAACTTCAGCCACATGGAACAGGCAAATGTCTCACTTGGACGGGCGGGCCGGCCGGGCGGGAAGGGCACACCGCCGCCACGTCCTGGGCCCCCGCCGGCGTGGCGTTGCTCGCCGCATCGTCACCCGGCAGGCGCCCAGCCCAGAACTCTGATGTGGTGTCTGTTCCGGCCCGGCCCGGCGACCTGTCGAGCATGCTGTCGATCTGACCCGCAAGCGCCGCGCACTGCGACTCCTTCATCTGCAGCTGAGACTGCAGTGCCGCCGCGTGCGCGTTGGCCTTGTCGAGACGCTCCTGCATGTCGTGCTGCAGCGTCTGCTGCTGCCGGCGGACCCGCCGTGCCGACTCCCGGTTGGCTGTGCGCCTGCGGCAGCCAGGCGGGCGTGCACGGTCAGCAGTTGGAGGTGCATTCGCAGAGTGTCATGGCCTGGATGATTGTAATTTTGGCCGGAGTCACGGCGGGCCTGTTGTTGGGGCGCCGTCTTTGCTGCCAGCAGGCGCCAATATTGCCAACTGTACAAGGGCAGATCGGACCTGCTGGGATTGCACATCTGGACAGCAGCTGAGATGGAGCAACTGCATCAACTCAAAATTGGCGAGACACAGTCGTTGTATGAAAGGCTACTCGTGCACAGTGTCGCACCGCTTCATGCGGCGCCCATCCGCCTCGTCCAGGGCCTCTTGGGCTCCAAATTCACCAATGTACACGATTGGCCGCCCGGGCTTTGCGTTTCGGCATGAGGTCTGAGCTGCACGCCCCGCTGCGGCACCCTGTGGCTTTGAGTACGTCTGCATCGTTCGCCTCGGCGTCTGGCGGGCCACCCATGCAGCAGGGCGACGCCCTGCAGTGCTGACAGGCGAGGCTCAAACATCAAGTGCATAGACTGTTCTCAGGTGCTCATGATGCAATCAATGCGCCTAGTATTCAGCTGGGACGGTTTCTCGCCCCCGGCCGCTGCCGCAAGCAAGCATGTCGCGTTCAGCAACGTGCTGACTGATGGGCCACAATATGACCGCGTTGACAGCAACCCGACATCCTTGCCAAACGAGCTGGAGGTTGTGTTTTCAGGAAGCTTTGTAGATGCACCCAGGCACCCGCTTCAGCCGCGAAAAGCTGTCGAGCACTTCAGCGTGCCCACAAGAACAAGCAGGCGCTTTTCGACAACCGAGCCGACGTGCGACAACGTCTTCGAACCAATGATCAGGGACGATTCAATTCAGCGAAGAAGTCCAGTGACAAATCGCGTGCCGCACGGTGTACGTGACTGACGGTTCGCGGAGCAATAAGCTGCACCTCGCAACGAGACGCCGGAAGGGATGGTCAAGTTTGGTCGGGGCACCCCACCTTGCTCGCCCGTCCGCCCCTGGAAAGCCTAGAAGACTGCCGGGAGGAAGGAAGGAAAGATCGCCGCAGCGGTGAGAGCATTACTTGCAAGCTGAACACACAGTTCATTGACTCATTGGCTGTGGTACAGTTTGAGATATTAATATCTGCCTTTTTGCTTCCCGCACTGCCTTTTGACGCCCACATGTTTCTGTGGTGGCCTTGGAGCTTTGTGAAAAATTTCGACGCTGTGAAGGAAGCGCTAGGTGCATCGGCTGCTATTCAAAATGTGAAGCGACGCGGCGGCGACACAGGCGCGGCAACAGCGGCAAAAATGCTGTCACAACCGACTTTATGCTAGCTGAAGTGAAAGCTGAGATAAAGGGCAGGCCGCTTGAACCCCGCAGGCGCCTAACGACCGACCGGCGTACTCGCTTTTTTGAATGGATTGTGGCCGCCGCTGCTGATGCTACTGTCATTGTCGCCGGACAAGCTCTTGTCGCCGCACAGGCTCAAGTTGTGGTGAGCCCCCCTGCCTGTGCAGACCATGAGTGCAAGAAGAGATGCGTTGTCGTCCGGTCCTCGACTCGCTCTTGACACGCATTTGAGTTTCGTAGCAGGACAGACAGCGGACAGACCCTCCAAATGGTGTATTCTGCTGTCGCCCTCATGGCTGCACAACTGCACTGCTGTCAGAATCCCCGACTGTTACCCGGACCTTAATTACATATGAAACAGGGGACAAACGAAATGGAAACGGAATGCTTCAAGCTTGGAGACGCCGCCGCTGGACTGAAACGCTACTGATAGGCCGAATAGCACAGCTGAAAACAAGTGATCATACAAAACTAATCATGCAAACGTGTCTTGAAGGAAATGGTGCATGCGCCTGACGTAGCAGCGCACTGCAAAGGCAACACATAGGTTGCCGCCATTGATTGCCGCCAGCGCATGACTGCCTGCGGCAGCCCGCCTTGATGCAGGGCCAGGTCGGCGCGAGTTGCAGGTTCTCATCGCGCACCATTGCTTGCTCTGAGCAAATCGAAGTTTCCCCAACCTGGACGGGCCCCAGCTGTCCCGTGAGATCGATCCCTGTTTCGAGACCCCTGCCTGGCCGTCCCGTACGCGGCGGGCGCGCCTGCTGGCTGATGCAGTCAGCGCACAGGCCGACGCTAGAGGTGTCATTGAGTTTCACCCTGGAAGTCCAGCTAGAGGCCCAGCGATGTCAGCTGCTCCAGATCCAGCGGCGGCCGCACCAGAAACCACGCCAGTGGGTCCTCCGCACCATTGAGGAACGCCTCATCCAGCACACGCGGACCCGCCGGCTGCGGCGGCGCAGGCGCCGGCCAGACGTCGGGCGTCCCCGGCGGCGCCGGCGCTGCGGGACACAAGTGGCTAAACTCAGTTGCTTTGCGGAAGCTCTAGATGCCCTCTGGCTGAACCTTCTGACTCGTTCATTATACCCCGTGTGCCGCCACCTCCCTTTACGCGGAGCGTAGCCTTTGCGGTGACGACACAGCAGCAAGCCATCTGTTTCCGTGCTTGTTGAAAGGAGCCTGATTATGCAAGGCCTTGGCAGATTGCCAGGACTGCCACTAATTGGGCGTACAGCCGCCGCGCGGGTCACTCAAGAGCACGCAACGTGATCACGCTGACGCTTCTGACAGCAGGCGGGCAGATCAGCACAGGAGGACAGGCCGCACAGGCAGCAACTCACCAGCAGGTGGGCAGCGCAGGTGCGGCGTGTCCGTGGACGGCGCCGCGAAGATGTGCGCAGCTGAGAATGCGCCTGCCAGCGGCGGTCCGTCACTGCAGACCGGCACGGCTGCGGTCCCGGCGGCTGCTGCGACGGCGCTGGCGGTGCACTCTGCGACGGCCACGCATGCCTCCCCTGGGATGCACGTCGATCCGGCGCTCGACACAGCTCGATCGTGGCCCTCGTTGCCACCAAAGACGAAGCCGGTGTGGAGCCCCGCCGGCACATGCGGCTGGTCGACTGCGCCAGTGCAGGCAGGCGTGAAAGCCGCCAAAGCTGCCGCCGCCGCCGCATGCAGGTCGCTCATGGTGAACCGCAGCGGCGGCGCGCCGCCAGGCCGGTGCATTCCTGGGCCCTGCAGGGCATTGTAAAGCGTTGGGAATGTCTGAATCTTGACACGGATGGGGGTGCTCATGATGTCATTGTCAGCGGTGATAGAAGGTCATGAGAAGTCCAACACCACACTTCGAGCCTCGGGCCTTTGGACTAGATAGAGGCCTCCAGAGCATTTACAGATGGCGGTCCACGAGGCAGAAGGCGGATACCGACTGACGGGTCTGGAACCAAGCAGAATTGCAGCACTGGTCATTCATCAGATGGCAAAGGCAGATGCGTCACCTGCAGGGATGCACCGGCCGGGCTGGGCGCCCGTGCAGCGGCGCCTTCCTCAGCCGCCGCCGCGGCACCGCTCGCCGTCTTGTCGCCCGGCAGGTGCCCGGAGGATGACGATGTGCCGCCGCCTGGCGACCGCCGAGCATGCTGTCGATGTGCGCCGCCTGCGCCACGCACTGCGACTCCTTCCGCTGCAGCCGCTCCTGCAGCGCCTCCGCGTGCGCTGTGGCTTCGTCCAGCCGCTCCTGCATGATGGCGTGGCATGAAGCTGTAGGTAGCCTTACATAGCCGCCACCCAGAGCGCAATCGCGCTGCGGCGTCACAAGGTTGATGAAGCTGCATGGCGTTCCTGTGATAAGCTGGTGCCCACCTGCATATCGTCGTGCGATGCCTGCCGCTTCTGGCGGATCTGCCGCGCCAATTCCGGGTTAGTCGCGTGCCTGCAGGGCGGGCAGGCAGGCGGACGTGGTCAGCAGCTGCTGTCTGGTGGATGTGGACTGGAGCACACGAAGTGACAGGGCCTGCTGCACATCTGCCGGAAACATGGCGGGACTATGGTCGGGCCGCCGCTGGCAGATGTGCAGCTCATACCGGCAGCACGCCCCATGCTGCCACTAGAGAAACATTGCATATTAATGAGCAGCACATGTTTGAATCGCATGTTCTGGCCCCGCAGATGTGGTGAGGGTTATCTTACTGCATGATCATGCTCTGTTCTTCGTCGCACCGCTTGATGCGGCGTTGCTCTGCCTTGGTCAGGAGCTGTTGGTACCCAATGTCGCCGCTGTACGTGATCGGCCGCCCGACCTTGCGCTGCGGCCGCGGCTCCGGGCTGGCCGCCGCGCCGCGCCACCCTGTGACTTCGGATGCGCCCCCGGTGCTTGCCTCATTAACATGTGGCGGGCCGCTCATGAGGCGGTGCAGACCGCAAGTTCAACCTGCAACGCCGGCAGAGTTTGGCTCATGGAGCCAGTTGCAACGCCATTGCGGACATCCCGCAAGTTCTGGTTGTGAGGCCGACATGGCCTCAAGTGGCGGGTCTATGCGCCATCAGCGTTCCGTCCCTCGCCCAAGACTGCATGGGGAGGTCGTCTGAACGACCACACTTGCCGCCGGTTCCTGCTGACATGTAAGTAAGTGGTAATGCGCTATGCATGTGTCTGGCATATTTCACTGTCAGGTCGCTGCCGCAAGCGAGCTTGCCGCTGTCGAGTTACCGAATGGAAAGGGCGTGGTCGAGTCACCGAATGAAAAGGGCGTAGTCGCTAGCGACGCCAGCAGTCTCAATGCTTGTGCGAGGAATGTCAAAATCAATATGTGAGATATACCACATAGATACAGGCAGCTGCCTCTGCCGCGCAGATATTTAAGCGCTTTCGTGAGCCCCGAACACACGCATTCCGTACCAGCGGGGCGGCGACTCTGTATACTATACATGGTGCCTGAGGCCCTCAAGACTGACTTGAAGAAACCGGAAGGAAGATTCAAGTGTCTGTTGTCGCACCGTGCCGCGACTGCCGGGCCGCGTGATCGTCTGCGCCTCACGATCGCTGGCCGGTGAGGTTTGGGGGTGTAGCCAACGTCAGCAACGCAGCTTTTCGCCTGCCCGATCACCCTTCAACGGGTCAGAACCATGAAACATTCGGGGCGAGTGCAGAGCAGAAGCGTCGGTTTTCAGGGCAATCACGACAAGTATCTGTACCGGAGTCTTGATATTTGTGACATCTGCCTTTGGGTTCCCGCCAACAAATTTGTGGCAAACTGCAGCCGAAGCAATACAAGTTTGGAAACTACATCTGGGCCCGATCTGCACCAGTGCCTGCTGCAGCATGCAGGTGTAGCTGCCTGAACACTGGCGGTGTGGGAGGTCCATGTCAGGCTGCCATATCACGGTACAGTGGTGTGGCGGGCATGGCCGCCTTGGTGTCTATAGGGCCAGCGCGGCATGGACAGCATTCTGAGGTATCCGCCGCCATCATGAGGCACTCCCCGCACATCGTAAGCGCGGCTCATTTGTGCCTGCTACTGTAGCCATGTACCACCTTCACCGCCTCGTCCGCCGCTGCTGCCACCATCGCTGCTCAACACTTTTAGGGTCGAACCCCGCCAGCCAAATCCAGCAGCATTCGATGCGCTGACAGCGCTGACCAGCGCCCCTTCCTTTCGAGTCCCGCTCTCACTTCTCCGTCGCTTTTCAGTCCCAGTGCGGCTGCGGCGCATCGTAGAACTTGTACAGCCCCGTCTTGGGTCCCTTGGTCACTTTGATCTTGGCGTGCCGGTCTGCGCACATGCACAATGATACTGTCAAAACACGGGCCAGGCATCAGCCAGTATTGCAGACCGTCAGAATTGCCTGCCCGGCGGCTCAAAACCATTGCTGCTGGCTGACATGTGATGGTGCCGAACCTCGATCTAGGTTTTGACCAGATACCTGAAAGCTCTAATGCTACGTGCACGACACAGAATGCGTCTGGAAGAGGTGAGCATTCTACAGGGTGGGTGACCACACTCACAGCGCGTCAGGACGTAGTCAAGTGCCATGATGGGCGGGTTCTTGGGCGCCTCGCCCTCCGCGGTGCACGTCGGCAGGCACTCCACCTGCGGCAGGAGGGATGGGAGATATGTGGGGACAATACTTCGAAAAATTGGTCTTGCGTGCCGCCAGCCGCTGCAGGTCTCAGAGTGTGGCAGCCGACTGTGTTTGCTGCACAGGCAGCAATGTGGGGGGACAGGCAAAGCTCTTTGGGTGGCTGTGTGTTTCTGACTACAGGGCGGTCAACAAAGGGAGGGAGCTTCTCACCATGGTGTCGTGCGAGGGATGCACGAAGAACGGCGTCGAGTAGCGGTGCACGTTGCGGGTGGTGACCACCCGGTGCAGCGTGCTCTTGAAGCGCCCGTTGCTCCACAGCTGCAGGTGGAATTGGCAATATATAGGCTGAATCAAAAGGATCGCCCATGACGGAGTCCATGGACTGGATGCTGTCCATGCTGCCTGACGCGCTCAGCTTAAGGTGCTCCATCGATGGCTTGCACCAGCTCTGTGCACCAATGTAAACAAGCAGAATGCAGGTGTTCAGGAGGCGGCGGCCTGCAGCAACAACCGCTTGTATCGGCTGTGCAACCGGCAGAGCCTTGCTCAAGCAGGATGTGCACAGCAGCGCAAACACAGCGCGGCAGACACGAGGAAGAGAAAGTGGGAAAGGAGGCGACGGGAGGGCCTGCGCACCTGGAACATGTCGCCGAGGTTGACGACGAAGCACTCTGGCTTCACAGGAACCTCCAGCCACTTGCCTGCAGGGTTGGGACAGAAGAGGAGGATCAGCATGCGGGCCTGGCGCGTGATCGAGTTCGGCAATGCACAGCTTGATCGTCTGGTACACAGGGCTAGTTGAAAAACGGTGACGATCAGAGGGTCCGGTAGGTTTTGTGTGCGCACCCTGGTAGAAGACCTGCAGCCCAGGGTTTTCGTCCGTCTTCAGGATGGTCATGATGCCTGCGCGTCAGCCACAGATCTTCCTGTTAACAGCAGCTGTCAAGAAGCCTGCTTCGTGGATATGCATCAAATCCTGACAGTGTCACCAGCAACACAAGACTGCTGTCACTTCAGCGGGACGACAGTGGGACTCATCAGGGTGTAGGACCAATTAGCCCTATTATTGAGCCCGTATTATAATGGCATGTATGTGCTGATGAAAACACACCGAAGTCGGTGTGCGCGCCGGCGCCGAACATCTGGCCCGGTCGCGAGACTCCGGGCGTGTAGTGGATGGGCGTCAGCGTGCCCATGCCATCGGCGAACTTGTCGGCGAACCAGTCCGCGGGCAGGTCCACCGCGAGAGCCATGAGCCGCAGCAGCCTGCAACAGACGCGACGCATACATGTTGAGCCGGGTCCCTTGTGTGATGTCTGGCCATGCAGTCATGCCGACAGCTATACGATTCGCTTGAAAGCCACCTTGCAGAGCAATGTGCAGAGCAGGTGCAGAGAAGTAGCGGCCCTGGCGAGCAAGCTGCTGAAGGAATGTCTGAAATGCAAAAATGCAGGTCGCCGGACACACGAAGTGTGACGTGCCGCAGCCGCCAGAACAGAGTAGCAGGAAACCCACGCACTTGTTGCGCGCGCCGAGGAGCGCGTCGCGGTAGGCCAGCAGTGCGGGCTTGAACAGCGGGGCGTCCGCGGAGCCGGGCCACACATTAGGCGCATGGAACGGCAGCTCTGCCGCCGGGCTGCCCGCCTCTGCCTCGCTGACTGCACAGTCAGCAGGACGCGCGCTCAGCAGGAGGTTTGAGTGAAGAGCGATGGATTCCTGCAGCAATTCCTGCAGCATTGCTGGAGCAAACTCAAGCTGTGCTCTAGTCGTTGCCGAGCTGCATGCCTGCAGTGATGAAGTGCGAAAAGCTGCAGGCATTGCAAAAGCCGCTGCAGCCTGGTACGGAAACCATCAAACTCACCGCACAGCGCGAAGCGTTCCATCGTCGTGTTCAGCTTCTCGCCGGAAGTCCCGTCCGCGTCGTCCGCCTTGAGGCGGCAGTCGTTCAGGTCCAGGGTCTGGTACCCCTGCCCGTCGATGCCCTAGCAGAGCAAGAGTTCAATCAGTTTGCACTTCGATCGAGGTCAATAAGGATGGGAAACTTGCTGGACGTGCGCTGGGCGCGGCCCGCGCCCTGGCAGTCACGACGAACATCGGAGCCGGCGGCAGCCAGGCACAATATGCAGGAAGAAAGCGCTCTGGTACACGAAGTGCCCTGACATGCAGCGGGAACAGTGAACACACCTTGAGACGCTTCTTCTCTTGTGGCTGCGCGAAGAACTGCTCTGTGGCTTTGAAGTGCGCGTCGATGATGTCGTCCGCGATTCCGTGTCCACTGCAGGTATGCACGCACAACAAATCTCAGCCGATCGCCGGAAATTCGCGTGAGTTGAACCGGATTTAGGTTAGGTCCCGAATGTGCACTGAGCAGGCTGCCAAGTGCAAGCACCCCCGTCATGCACACGGAGCAGCATGCGTTCACACGAGAGACTGAACCAATCGAGTACATCATCTTGCATTAAGCTGACGTGCGTACAGTTTCGCGTTGTGGCCACGTGTGTGAGGTACTTGCAGCTCAGTTTCGGAAGGGAGCCTTCCATGAAGCAGGTGACGGACGACGACAGCTCACCTAAGGTAGAAGAAGCCGTGCTTCTCGCAGCACTCCCGCAGGGTGGCGGCCGCCTCGGCTTCCGGCAGGCTGATGTCCACGATGGGGAGCTTCAACTCGCCTTGCACGGGTGCCATCTTATCGACGACCGCAGCTGCTGCTCCACGACCCATGGTTGCTTTAGATGAAAATTGCAGCGCGCAATGGAGCTCAAAGATGCTTCCGCCTCGCCTGCACCTGGCCTGTTTGCGCTGTCGGCGAAGGCGAAGGCGAAGGCGAAGACGCTGTCTTGCAAAGGCTGTGACCGATGCTGGGGGCGAAAAACGACGTGCTACTGGGCTGTTGGTTTTGAGTAGAGTACAGCAGAAGGAATTTTGGAACCATTCGGCGTCCGTTCCATGAGTGTGCAGTGCAGTGCACTCGCGGGACTAAGCCTTGTTCCCCAGAAATGAGCTGCATTTCACATTTTCTCAGTCCTCTAAATGGTGCTCCAGATGGGACACACTGCGAGCGACCAAGGGGCAGCTCTGCAGCTCCCTCATAAATTGTTGCCGCATGTTCGCTGCAGACCCTTTGGCACGCCGGGCGCAGATGCCACTGCCCAAGCGCCCAGCCTTGAACATCCGCTGGCCCCTGGACATGCGGCTAGGTTGGCGGCAGGCGACCCTCCCGCGCCATGACGCTCGCCTCAAACTTCATGAGGATGGTGGTCTTCGGCCGCGCTTGCCCCTCTACCGGCACATAGTGCGCCGTCACCCTGCGGGAGAGGCACCAGCATGCAACGATGATTTCTGGTTTGCCCTCTTGACCTTGCTGACAAGGTGTGCAGTGCAATAGTCTTGTTCATTGTGCCGTTGGCAGGAGGGCCATGGCATGCAAAACATTGCCGCCGCTGTCAGATGCGCTCATCTCGCTCGACAAACCGCCTGCTGCTGCTGCTGCTGCCGCCGCCGACCATGACCTAAGCCATGCGTTTCGAGCCTAAAACGCAAACGGCGGGGCTGGGTTCGTTCCTTCTGACTGCAGGGCACAGAAGGCACCCACCGCGCGGAAAAGCCGGCATTGTCGAGCGCGCCCTTGACAATGCCTGCGACGAAGGCGGCACAGTTCAGGCCGCCCATGTCCTTCGGCACGCTCACGTACTTGTTGACGAATAGGTCCACGTCGCTGATCATGTACTCGTCCTCCGCCTGCGAAAGTACACACATTAACCCTGTTAATCGCCGAGCTAAAATATTGCTGCTGCGCAAATGTGAACGCGAACACGTCTGCAGCACTGATCATGTACTCGTCCTCCGCCTGCCGACAGTCAGGTAGCGCTTGACCTTCGCAGCGAGTTGGGCGATGGGTGGTGAGCCGCCAGATGTGCCACAGACATTTGCACTGTGTTAAGATGCAGCGGTTTATATCACGACAGCGACCTGCAGGCGCTGATGCTGGCAACCCGCGCACAGCACAGTTGCCGCTGTGACACGGTCGAGCAATGATAAGGCCTTGGCCACCGGTCTGACAGCGCATGGACATGAAGAAGATGCATCTGCAAGGTCGTGTTTTGCCGGCGTCAGGATCCACACCGTGGTGGCTGGGCAACTGCAGCTTCGTGTCGCAGGTCGTACATGGTATGAGATTGCTGCGGGCAGATCAGCACTAGAACGGCACGCAGAACGGCCAGCGCCCCACCGTGTTGGACTGCTCCAGGTCGCGGGCGGTGCGGCCGAAAAGGTAGCGCCACAGCGGGCCGTGCACAAAGCGCAGCGCGTCCAGCAGCCGCGTGTCTCGACGACGCCCCCGCTCCGTCGCGCTCAGCACCTCCAGCAGCCGGAAGCCCACCCCGTAGCCGCCGTCCTCCAGTCTGCAGGGGATGTGAGCTAGGTCATTGATATTGACAGCCTGAGAAGCGCTCCGTTTCAGCACCCGCAGCAGTTGAAAGCCCACTCTGCAACTGCCATCCTCCAGCCTGAAGGACAGTGTAAACAGTTTTGGGTATCAGGCTCTATGATGATGTCATCCGCAGCCTGACCCGCCGCTGGCCCTGCTCCGTTGCGGACAGCACCTCTGACAGCCGAAAGCCCACCCTGTAGCAGGCATCCCGCAGCCTGATAATCTCATGGTAGAGTGGGTGTGTGTTGACCATGTGTGCTGCTGTTCACCTGCCGCCCCCGCTCCGTTCAGCACCTGCAGCAGCTGGAAGCCACGCCGTAGCACTTGCTACAACAACTACTGGTATATGTCTGCCGTTCGTGCCATCGTCTTGTCGTATTCAACTGCTGCCCTTCAGAGGCTCAGCACCTTAAAGCCTTCAGCCCGGGCAACACCCTCTCTGCCCCCGACAAGGGGAGTGCACATGCAGAGCGATGCGGCTGCGGCCAGCGGGCAGGCGATTCTTACTCGTGCAAGTGTGCTTTGCAACCTAGCATGATAACCGAACTCATGTCGGCAACTTGTGTCGGCAAATGCCCACCTTCGTTCGAGCTCGCCGATGTTGGACACCCGGGATTGACTGTACTGCACGAACTCGCTGAACAGGAAGGCGAAGCTCGCCAGGGCCACCTGCACCAGCAGCACACCGCTCATGCACAGATCTCGGCAATGCCAGGAGAATGCATCGCATACACTGTTACACACAGGAGATGCTATACTGCGTGACTGGAGAAAATGGCAGGCGCAGCATCTGTTTAGCACACAAAACTGACATCTGGATATGTCAGCTGCCGATGGCATAAGGATACATCGCATATGCAAACCACCCTTGTAAACCACCCTTGGCAGACGTGGCTGCACCTCAGATTTGCCTTTTGGCGCCAAGAGCGGCCGGTCCACCGGCTTGGTCTGGAACAGCGAGGAGGCCTTCATGTTCATTGCGACGCCGCCGCTGCGGTGGCGTGCACCGAGGACGGCGCCGCCGCTGCCCCTGCCGCTGCTGGCGCGCTGTTTTTGATGACTTGTTCAACCCGGGGCTGTGCCCACAAACTGCCGCCTCGCAGCCTGCCAACGCTGCCGGCGCCGCTGCCTCGTGAGCTTCAGGAGCCCCTGACGCTTACGCTGACGTGTTGCGGTGCAGAAGCAGCGCAGGCAGCGCCAAAATGCTGCTGAGACAGTCAATGCGTCTGTTTGGGTTTGCAGCGTCCAGTGCGGCTTTTGATTCGCTACTCGGCTGGCAGGGGCGACCAGGAGTTCAGCTCACTGGACGCGGCCCAGCTCGAACTTTTGGTCGATGTTGGAGCGATGCAGCCGTCAAGAAAGCTGCTGCTTCAGAGCAGCGCAAGCTGCTGGCGGGTCTGCGGCACTGCTAGTCCAGACGGCAAATGCAGCAGGGCACCTCGCACGCGAGGTCAAGTGCTGGTAGGCATGCCGGGTTGCCGAAACGCATTTAGATGTGCCACAGTCTGTGCTGAAACCACCGTTGGGCACGACTCAAGATCAGCAGTGTCGCTACTTGCTGTTTGACGTTCTTGCTTTGACGGCCGCGCCAGCCGCTGCTGAGTGTACACCCGAGACAGACGGTGGCTTGAAGGTGCAGGAAAGTGGAAATGGCTGCAGCGCTCGCAACTGCACCTGCCTTCTCTCCTCTACCACAAAACCCTACTGGAGCCCTCCGGTTGCACGTCAGCCTTCGTGCGCTCATGCAGAATCGCCCTGCAGTCTTCAGCTGAAGTCCTGTTCATCGTACAACAACCCTCACGGGTCGATTGGCAGACATGCAGTGCCGCGGCGCACCTCTACGATCGCCTGTTTGCGCCACTTCCGAAAGCCACCGCTCACAGCTTCTGCAGCCCAGCCGTATACGATTGCGGCCCTTTGCATTCTCATCTGCAGCCGGAAACAACAAGCGTGCCAGTCAGGGCCAGAGCAAGCATCGAATCGATGATCGCCCTCTGGCATGCAGCGGCAACGTCTCGCTGTCGTTCACCAGCAGGCGTGCAGCCGTGCTCGGATCACTTTCTGTCGCACTTGCAAGCCTTCTAGACTCGTCTGCGGCGTTTGCGGCCGTCCCTTCGGCCGAGCCCGACGTGGCAGATTTAGAGGCAAGTGCTGCCTGCAGTGCAAGTTTGCCAATCACGAGCAGAACTGTTGGGTCGCAAACATTCATACCGCATTTTTTCGAAGTACTGAGACTAATCATCATGCCAGTCCGCAGGATAAGGCGGCGCTGTCATACGCAAATAGGGAGTTCAGCGATGCGGAGCACACACTGGGCGAGCTCATTGATTGCCAGGCCGAGAATCCGCGGTGGTACGAGATGCGCGCACAGGTCAGTGATCGGCTCAGCGTTTGGACATGTACATCCTGCATGTCGAGTGGAGCTGCACAGCGCTGGTCTGTGTACCGTCATTGTCGTTTGTGTGGCGCATAAGTTCCTTTAGCATGATGGAAACCTGCCATGCGTATTGGCTTCAGGTCCTTGTGGACGGCAAGCGCTTCCGGCCCGCAATCACTGACTTTGACAAGGCTCTCGAATTGTACCCTGGTGGGTGCGCTGCCGAGGTCAATGCACATTGCTGCAAGATCGCAAGTGCGAGAACCGACCAAGACTGCATGTTTTAACCTGACCAGTCTCAGCAGGGTAAGTAGCTTCTACCAGATCGCAATAGCCTGCAACTGAAACAGCGCAAGCTCCACCAAAAAAAGCGCCACCTGCCCGCAGCCGGCACGATAGACGAGGCGCGGCTGCTGGCGGGCCGCGCGCTGGCATGGGAAGGGGTGTACGAATGGGACTCGGCGCTGCGGGACTACAACCGTGCGCTGGAGCTGGCGAGGGCTAACGAGAAGAAGCCCGACCCCTATGTCCTCAACAGCCGCGGTAATGTGCGCGCCTCGCTCGGCGACTGGGCAGGTGGGCCTCCAGGGTCCTCAACTGAAGCCGCCTGCCTGCTAGCCGCTAGTTTCAGATGCTTTCTTTCTCTTTCTTTCTGGTGGACATGCCATGGTTGCGGTTGGTGAAGATGGTTTCAGGGTCTCACAAGCGTCACCAGCCTCTCGGGTTTCCCCTTGCAGCTTCAAACATCGGCTGGCACAGCCCATGACCACCTGTTTCGCGAAATCAACTTGCTGCATCGTGCAGGTGCCCGCGAGGACTACCAGCAGGCCCGAGATGGATTCCAGCGGGCGCGCGGCTACCGTGGCCGCAACGGCGGTACAACGCAGCGGCTAGACGGTGCGCGCGCTCAGACCTGCACGCTGCTGCGATCCCAGCGCAGCTTGGCAAACGTGGCTTCGGCAGCACGATCCAGGAGGCAGCTGGTGGCTGATGCTGCAGAACAGGGTGGAGCATGGTGTCGCCTGCAGATCGGTGGCAGTGTAGCATTCAACACAGCGCTGGTGCTGCCGCACCTGGACAAATTCAGGGCGACGCCACAAAGCGCATACAAGTCTTTTGCAGCAGTTTGGCTTGAGGATTGATTGATGGAATGGTTCCAAGCGCGGTCTTTGCCGCATTTCAGCGCGCCGCTGGCGCTGGCGCAGCTGCCGCCAGGGTGAGACGTCAGATAAATGCCCAGAAAACTTCCCGCAGAAGGCAATATTACACAGCAGCAGCAGCAGCAGCAACACTCTATGGTTTTTACTGCAGGCGCGTTGTTTGTGGCGTCCAACGCGGTTAAACCCTGGCGCAGCTGGCGCGCGAGGGCCAGGCGGCAAAGGCAGTCTCAGAGTTTTCAAAGAGCATGTCGAGAACATTGTTTGTGCTAGGCTGAATGCGCGGTGACTGGGGCGTCCCAACGAGGCGCTGGCGCTGGCGTAGCTGGGGCGCCAGGGCGAGGCGGCAAAGGCCAATCACATCGTGACATGTGTTTCCGGAAAAGTTTGTTCAATTCCTTGAAAACATGCAGCTTCCAAATGCAGGCGCGGTGTCTACGGCGTCCAACACGGCGCTGCCGCAGCTGAGGCAGGAGGGCGAGGCAAACGAAGACAATTTCACAGCACAAACAGAACTTCTGCAAAACAGTGGTGGCCCTGAATCGCAAGCATGGTGTCTGCGGCGTCCAATGCATGGTGTCTGCGGCGCTGGCGCTGGCGCAGCTGGGGCGGGAGGCCGGGGCGACAAACTCACGCCCAGACCACAGGCAAACCAATTCGATCGCAGACAGAATGCTGCCAGACGACGTTTGTCCTCCACTGCAGGTGCTGTCTTTGCCGCCTCCAATGCGGCGCTGGCGCTGGCGCAGCTGGGGCGGGAGGGCGAGGCGACGAAGGAGATGCAGGGCATCGCGCGGCGGGCGCCCGGCTCTGCGGACATGCGCGCGGCACTGGCGGCCCTGTACTGGAGCCAGGTGTGGTCCACAGACGGCTCCGGATAGCTTTTTTTAGTGTTTTGTGATTGTATGAAACCACCTGCGCGTCGGCGCACATGCGCGCGGCGCTGGCGGCGCTGTACTGGAGCCGGGCGGGCCGGATGTACCACAGTAGACTGACAGGCTCATGGCATGCGCAAATGTGGCCCCTGCGGCAGCCAGAAAGGCGCGTGTCGCCACATCATCACTCGACTGGTCGACTAGCGTCAGACCTCCACATCCGGTGACAGACAGACTCTCGTGTGAATGTGTTAGCAGATGTGCTGGTCCGCAGGGGCGGCAGCAGGATGCAGAAGCGCAGTGGGACTATGCGTGCACTAGCATCACCGTGGGCTGCAGGAAGTACCAGGACGCCGACTGGCTCCGCCGCATCCGCCGGTGCGCCTCCCCTTTCGCTACTAGTACCAGATGCCGGCTCCTCTGGGGGGCGC
>JAABUL010002236.1_pt1 | contig 32810 bp, 56 predicted proteins | sample 5559151 | NCBI WGS metagenome assembly JAABUL01 (sample SAMN10711876, study PRJNA513368) | rock metagenome | isolation source: Antarctica rocks | place: Antarctica: Victoria Land, Pudding Butte sud | reverse complement strand
GCCGCGCCCTGCGCGGCAATTCTGCTGGCGGCACGCTTCACCTCCGCAGTTCTTTTTGTGCCTCCGCAGTTCTTTCTGTGCATGCTGAAGGACACACCTTACAGTAAAACACCCGGCACTTCCATCCACCTCCACATCTCCAAGGAATCTGCATGTCACAGCCAAGTGCTCCCCCTCCCTGGCCTCCACGCCCCATATTTCTCGCGCACTTCCTACACCCTCCTTGGGGGGTCACTACATTACAGCGTTCCCGAGTCAGGTCTGCAAATTATGGAGCAGGCTCAAATCTGAAGTCACGTGCATCGTCCGACTTGTCAGACGGCTGCAGCTGGGAGCATTTCCATTCACACCATCGGAAACGCAACCGCGGTGCAGGCTGGGCACAATGCACTCAGGCAGGGTTGGTCAGCTGGAGCCTCTCTTGGCAAGAAGCATAACCTGACAGTGTGCGTGAGAGCTTGAAGACGGCGTGAAGGTGTTGGCGGTGTTGTATTCTGATCAGATTGCGGCGGCTCCAATTACTGAATGGCAATATCGTGCGGTAGCACCGCATCAACGAACCTCTTGTCAAACCCATATTACAATTACAACGAGGCGCACGGCCCTCTCTGCATTATTGTGTCATCGAGGCTGCTGCCGCCTGAAGCTCTACTGTTGGTCCGATGGCAAAACAATTGACGCCAAGAGCCACCATGAGCAATGACCGCTTGCGCAGTGTTGCGCGAAACGAGTCGGCTGCGGCCCAAGCCATGCCTCTCCATGAAGGTCGAGCTCCTGGGGAGTCTAGTCCAGCTTGATGCCCTCCGGCAGCACCTGGTCCATGATCTCGCTGGACAGCTTGGTGACCTGCACAGACGTCAGCAGCAACTCATCAGGACCGCAGCACTGCGGCAAAAGCTCTGCTCACTGGACTGCGCGGGCAAGATAGACAGGTGGTGCAGTGTGCAGCGGAAACACAGTGGCTCCACGCCTCTCTGGAACCTGCCCAGCACGTCCTCTGACAGGGTGATCTGCTGATACTGCTTCTCCTGATGACAGTTGATCAAAACAAGAAAGAAGCGCACCTGGGCATCGAGGTCCTGCAGGGCAGCCTCCTTCTCCTTGTTCAGCACGTCCAGCGCCTGCTGCAGCTCTTTGTCGATCCGCTGCAAAACCGAAAGTGGCAATTGTTCAACTCCCAGTTGGCACGCTCAGCACTGCAATGCGGTCTATACACGGCCCGCCGGCTTGGCCTGGACAGGTGCCTTGCGAGTGTTGGATGGACCTATCGCATGTTTGAGCCACTTCATCGCTGTGTCTGACGACGGGCGCCCTCGTGTATGGGCACCGGCTCGCTGGAAGCAGAAAAGGCACGCACCGCCTTGACCTCGGCGAGCTTCTTGTTCTGCTCCTCCTGCGTGGAGGACTTTGCCTCCGAGATGGTGGCCTGCGCCTCCTTCCGTGCCTCCGACACCACCCGCTCCGCCTCCTCCTGTTTCGATTAAGCAGGGTGCAACATCCTGAGCAATGGCACCACGATCTGATGAGGCGTCCGCGCATGGTGGCATGCGCCTCTTTCCGCGCCTCCCACACCGCGCGCTCCGCCTCCTCCTGTTCACATCAAAAGGTGCGATGGGGTGAGCATACCATGTCCAACATGCCAATAGGAGCTGCTACTACCTTCAGGGTGACTGCACCTCCAGCCGCGCCTTCAACACCATGCGCTCCGCCTCCTGTTCCTATTGAGCGAGGTGTGGCATGTCACGAAGCGCCTGCATTTGATGGGGTGGCTACATGTGCAGGCTGCAGGCGCAGCAGCCTGCGTCCCGCCAGAAGAAAGCTCTGTAGGACCAGCACTTCCGAGCAGAATCTGACGGCACTTTAATACCTCTGCCTGTATTCGCCCCGTGTGTCCGCCACCAAACCTCTTCTGCTTCACAGCTGCGTTGATGCCATGCGGCTTGGCACGACATTCGTTCATTGCAAGCGCTCTGTTGCTGCTGCTGCTGCTCTCGCAGCCCGGCAGACTGAGCATTCAAGGCAAGAAAACCATCCCCGCCCTGCGTTGAACATCGAATGCAAACTGGCAGCGCACCTGCAGGCGGTTGAGCTCGCCACTGTCGCCCTTCACCGAGGACAGCTTGTCGCGCAGGTACGCGTCCCGGTCCTCCAGCTGCTTGCCGACGGGGCCGAACCAGGCTTTGTCCAGGAACACCTGCGCGGCGGACGTTCAAGAATTGTCAGAAGATTATGATGGGCTACAGAGTGGCGGCAGCAGGCGTCGGCCAGCTGTCCGCTGGCGTGCCGGCGCACGCGGCTCGCTGACAAGCCATTGGCCCCGCGATCAGTGCGATCATCTGCTGGCTGAGGATCGCCAGCGGCGAAGTTGCACCCGGCGCAGCGGACGGAAGCAGGCTCCACACGCTGGTATGCGCCGAGGCTGGCCCGGTCCTGCATTGATCTGCTTGCGGTGAACCCGTGTCATACGGAAAGCGGGAGCCTAGGCTGTGCGTGGTCGAGGGGAGCGCTCACCATGAGGAGCAGGAACTCCGCGACCATGATGGGCAGCGTCAGGTTGAAATCGAAAATCTTGCCGGCCTCCGCAGCCGCTGGCAGCGCGAGCAGCGCGTTGGCTACAAACGCTGTGGCTGCCGGCTTCACCGCCGCTGGGAGCTCCACAGCTCTGCAGGCAGTAACGCGACACACGGTCGATGCCCTCCGTACCTTGAGGCTTGATAGAGATGGAACAGTGACTGCATGGAATGCCTGATTGGCCAGGCACTGCCGTGTGACTTGCTCGTACCCAACAGTGCGGGATCGGCCACCCAAGCCACGGCTGGTTGCACAGACATATGTTTGAGAGTCGTCCCGCAGCGATATCGTGGCCACTCTTCGAGTTCCTTGGCTTTCGAGGACAGATTGCCAAGCAAGGTGGAGTTGGCTGCTGAGGCCAAATCCAACGGCAGGAGACGCTCTTTCAGCACCCTGAACCACTGATCTCATCTCCGCCAACCTGAGGCTGGAGATGGCTGTCTGCAGGGGGCTGGACTTCTGGCTGGAAGCAGCGACGGCGAGCCTGAGGCATCGCTGCTGTGCGGGCCGGACCGCCACGCGAGCTGCGCTGAAGGGCTTGGCTGCCATCGGAGTCATCATTGCGGCAGCCATTGCGTCCGGGTGCGGCAGCGATCGCGGCGGGCTGGGCGTGCGTGTGCTCGCCAGAATTTCTGGATAGCGCACCTAGTAGCAGCACCCTAATATGAGTGGACAGAATTAGATTATTTGGGGATGCTCATGGGGATGCTCATAACGTAGTTCCCACAGGCCAGAACTGGCACCTACAGCATAGGTGTGCAAACGTGAGCATTCTATCACCAGCAAGAGACAGCAAGGTTACACTGTGAACGGCGCCACTGAGGATCGCCAAGCCGTACTTGAAACAGGGCGTCTTAGGCGGCTGTGACAGAGGTACGTTGCCGTTGGTCCATGCCCATGTGTGCATGGACCGTGGAACATGTTGCCTCTGATCTTAATCTACTCATGCATCGCGTGCCTGTGCTCGCGCGCATGCTGACGATCATGCGCTCTTGTCATCAGGTCTGTTAATCACCTGCCAGCGAACCCGGTGGTTGCCAGCTTGATGCCTGTGGCCACCTCTGATGCAGGGAAATCGGTTGGAACTGGAGCAGCTGAAGGCCGAAGTGGCTGGCCTGTGACTGGCGAGGCGTACCGCAGCGGGGGCGCCTTTATGGGTCGCCGAGGCGGTGGCAAGGCGAGCTCGATTGATCAGTCGAGTTCAGCTTCGCAACACACGCTTGACGGTACTGAACCCTGCGGCGGGTGGCAAATGCTTGATGGCTGCTGTGTGGCTGCAACCTACAGAGGCGCACCCAGGCGCGCGACTTCCGGCAGCAGCGGGACAATGTGTGGCGGCCCGACGCGGCGCGCCGCGGCGAGTGGCAGCCGCTGGACATGAACAATGCCGACTTTGAGGAGTACTACAAGACGCAGCAGATTGTGCCAGAAGGCAAGGGTTTTGTCTGCTCCGAAATGCAGCACTTCTCATGATGGCTCCGGCTGTTCGATGTGCTGCGATCCTACCGCGTCCTCCTGGATGACGGCAGCTGCCTCGCTCGATTTGAGCAAGGCCACATGTGCACCAGCGCAAAACACACACTCTGTGCATTGCTCAGGCGAGTGGGATGCCTTCATGGGGTCGCTGCGCACGACGCTGCCGACGACTTTCCGCATCAACGGCAGCGGCAAATTCGCGGAGGACCTGCGCACACGGCTGGAGACAGACTTCCTGGCCAGCTTCACCTCGGGCCCCGTCAAGGTGTGTGTATAGTCATGCAGGATCCTGCGGAGTTGCGGCGGTTGGCATTTTCACATAGCTTGGTAGCCGCCTGCCTGCCTACCTGATCGTCACTCAAGATACACAACAAGCACACACCTCCACGGCACAGCATCCATGCCAAGACATTTCGTCTGACAGAGCGCTGGGTCGCGGATGCAGGTGGGCGGCGAGGAGCTGCGGCCGCCGCGGCCGCTGCCGTGGTACCCGCGCAAGCTGGCGTGGCAGATGGACGCGAGCCGGGCGCAGCTGCGCAAGCTGGACGCGCTGGCCGCGGTGCACGACTTCATGAAGCGGGAGAACGACAGCGGCGGCATCACGCGCCAGGAGGCGGTGTCCATGGTGCCGCCCCTCTTCCTGGACGTGCAGCCGCACCACCGGGTATGCCTGGTGGCGAATCTCTTGGTTGCGAATCCCAGACGAGTCTTACAAGAGGGAGAGCAACATGCCAGGAGGCGGTGTGTCCGTGGTGTCGCCGTTCTTCCTGGACGTGCAGCCGCACGATCGCGTGCGTGTTGTTGCAGAGGTCGTGACTGGAAGCAGAGTCGTCTCTCTCTGCTTCTAGTGAGATAGACGACAACAACAGAAAACCGCTTGGAGGCGGTCTCCATGGCGTCGCCGCTCTTCCAGCCGCACCATCGGGTGCGTGCCTGCCAGCGTTTATGAAGGCGGCGCCGCCATGGGGGATGATATGCCCTTTGATGCCCCGCTGCTGGACACGTCGCTCACCTGCCGGGCCAGGAACTGTGGGGTTGCAATCACACATTACAGCAGGCTCCTGGTGCTGTGTACTCACATGCTAGTTTCCCGAAGTTGACATTGCATGTCCACTGCCACCTGCAGGTGCTGGACATGTGCGCGGCGCCGGGCAGCAAGACGTTCCAGCTGCTGGAGGCGCTGCATGCAACCAGCCCCACGCCGGCCGGCCTGGTGGTCGCTAACGACGCCGACGCCCAGCGCTGCAACCTGCTCACGCACCAGGTGTGCTTCATTTTGTATCGGACATCAAGGGGATTTTCCGCTTGCAAACGATATTCCCATTCATTCCCCAAAGCGTTGCTCAGCGCTGCGACCAGGTGTGCAGGTGTCAAAATTGTGTGACCAGTCATGTTGTGAGGCACCCGGCCTGGTAGCAGCTGGCGAGAGCAGGACCGATGCAATCAGGCCGCTGCGACAAGCTTTCTGGACGTGATCGATGGCGCTGATGTATTGCCTTTGCTTGCGGCAGGTGAAGCGGATGTGCAGCCCGGCGCTGATCGTGTCCAACCACGAGGCACAGCACTTCCCAGTTATCCACAGCGCAGCCCAGGTGAGCCCCAAAAGTCAGGAGCTTGCCGTGTTTGACACGCTAAATGTCGCGGAAGCCCGACTGCTACCTTCCAAACTGCAACCAAGTCACAATTCTGCTACTTTAGCCACTCTGTGGCCCAACATGCTCACCTAACGAACGCCGTGTCTGCTTTGACGAGCTCCTCTTCTGACATGCAGGGCGGGGAGGCGATGCTGTTCGACCGCGTGCTGTGCGACGTGCCGTGCAGCGGCGATGGCACCATCCGCAAGGCGCCCGACATCTGGCGCAAGTGGTCCGTCGGCAACGGCAATGGCCTCCACCCGCTGCAGCTGCGCATCACCCTGCGCGCGTGCGCGCTGCTGCAGGTGCAGTGAGCTGCGCGTCACTGTGTTGCGTGGGCAGTCGTCACATCTTGTGCCTGATCAACGCCTTTGAAAACGTCGTGAAGGCCCAGGATGTTGGCAGGTATGCCCCTGGGTTTCCGCTGCTGCATGTCTTTACTCATGTAGAGTTGTGCTCGAGAAATGGATTTTGTGTGGGCATACAGGTGGGTGGGCGCCTGGTGTACTCGACCTGCACCTTCAACCCCATTGAGGACGAGGCAGTCGTTGCAGAGGTGGGCTCTGCACAGCTCTCGCTGAGACGCGTCATGCTGTTGCATCTTCCTTGTAGCCTGGAAGCGGCATCATTGCATTGGCACCAACTGCTCAGTGCTCAGTCACCCAATCCCTCAGCGGATGCTCGAATCGAGCTCATGAGACGAGGGCTTGATGGGACGAGGCTTTCGATGCCTCTTGTCCTTTCTTTGGGGTGTTTTACAGGGTGTTCATCTTCCAGGGGATCCATACGGTTGTTGTTTGGTTGGCAGGTGCTGCGGCGCACGGGCGGCAGCATGGAGCTGCTGGATGTGAGCGAGCAGCTGCCGGAGCTGAAGCGGCTGCCCGGGCTGCGCACCTGGAAGGTCAAGGACCAGCGCCAGGGCTTCCTCTCCAGCTGGCAGGAGGCCGACCAGGTGCCGCCCTGCTCCCTTCCAGCGAGGGGTTCATTCAAGTTCATGCAAGTTGACTGCCCGCAAAACCCAGTCAGTGGAAGCGTTGCTGTCGTTCTGAGTGATTTCGAATCTGAAGGAGCAAGCGAACATGTACTGAAATTTTGGGAATTGGTTGACGGATAGGCTGAACACGCACTATCTGACCCTTGCTGTGACATGTGCATCTTGGGGCTTTCGCTTGCAGAAGCAGGGCTCGAAGGTGGACCCGACCATGTTCCCGGACGAGGCGTCGGCCGCATTCCCGCTGGAGCGCTGCATGCGGGTGCTGCCGCACCACGGCGACACCGGCGGCTTCTTCATCGCGGTGCTCCAGAAGACGGCGCCCATCGCCGGCGTCAAGCCGGTCAGCCTGGCGCACCGCCACCCGACCCCGGGCGGCGGCGCGGCGGCGCCCAAGGCAGCGCCCGCTGGCGCGCCGGCCGCCAGCAGCCTGCCCCCGGGCCTGGAGGACGTGTCAGGAGCAGAGGCGGCGGCGGCGTCAGCGGCGGCCCAGAGCGTCGGCGGCGAGGACTCTGTCGCGGCGATCCAGCCGCCGGCAGCGGGCGTTGCGGCGGCGCCGGCGGGCGCCGCCGGCGCCGACAGCGAGGCGGCCGTCCCAGTGCTGGCGGCTGACGCCGGTGTGGCAGAGCAGCCGGCGGCGGCGGCAGAGGCAGAGCTGGAGCCGACAGACCCGCCGGCGCCGGTGCCGGCGCCGGCAGCCAGCGACGTGCTGCGGCCCGCCGAGGCCGGCGGCGCGGCGGCCGAGCCACCCGCGGCCGGCGAGGCAGCAAAGGCAGCGGCCCCCGCAGCCACTGCAGGTAGGCTGGTGACTACAGCTCACTCGCTTCTGGCCACATGCTGTATTTGACCTGCCCTTGAGCCTTTCCGCAAGTCTTGTCAGGGACGTTCACCCAGACTCTCCACCCGGACACCATCCCGAGTCAGGTGCATCTGCGACTGGCATGTGATGCTGCATCATGCAGGCTGCTGGGGCACGAGGGGCGGCGGCACGCGCGGCCGCGAGGGCGGCGGCAAGTGGAGCGGCCTGGACCCTGTGGTGCCCGTCACCAACGCCGAGCTGCTGGACAGCGTTGCCGCCTTCTATGGGTGCGCTGCCTGCCTGCTGAGTCCTCCACATCTGCTGCAAGTGTTGTACTGCTATGTGCCAGCTTCGCCCTTGAGATGCCGCGCTGCAGCATGTCATCATGACAGACCTGCCTGCGGACGCCTGCCCATAAGAGTGATACCTCTACTCCTTCCAGCATTGCACTGGGGCCCACAGCCTCCACTGCTGGTTGCGCTGTGAGCAGGCTGGGCAGCGACAGCGCACTGGCGGGCCAGCATGTTGTAGACGGCTGATAATTGAAATACATCCTGATCGATACAATGACACCTGCTGAGGCTGGGCTGCGGCAGCGCGCTGGAGGGGCTCGCTGGAGGGGCAGCCGGTAACTCAAACGCCATCAGAACACAGATGTTGACACACTGAAACATGCTGCAGGCTGGGCAGCGGCAGCGCGCTGGAGGGGCAGCTGGTGACGCGCAACGCGGAGCGCGACACGCCCAAGCGCCTCTACATCGTCGGCCCGGGGGTCGGCAGCCTGCTGGCGGCGGACGAGCGTGAGGCTCTGAAGGTCACCGCCGTCGGCGTCAAGGCCTTTGAGCGCCAGGAGAGCAAAGTGCGGCCAGCTTTGCTACACCCTGCAAAAACCCTGTGAGCTCGAAAGCTCGAACGCCTTGTTGCAGGCGGCGTCCAGCTTTTGCGCCAGGAGAGGAACTGACGCCAAGACGCCTGGATGTGTCGCTGCGAGCAGCACCTGTGTCGGCATTCTGGGTGGTACAGGGCACGCAGTCTCTCGGGGTGACCTGCCCAATGGGACCCGCTCGAAATTCTTTGTCCAACACACTTCAGCGCCTGACGACCACCGTGTGCTCACCACACAGGACGGCAGCGTGCCCTGCAGTTACCGCATCGCGCAGGAGGGGCTGCCGCTGCTGCTGCCCTTCATCACGCAGCAGCGCCTCACGCTGTCCACCCCCGAGTTCATGCGCCTGCTCACCGAGCGCTCGCTGCCGCTGCCGCGCGTGGACTCTGCGGCGGCGGACGAGGCGGCCCTGGAGCCCATCGCCGAGGATCCCGCCGCGCCTGCCGCCGAAGCTGCCGCCCAGGAGCCCGCCGCCATCGCGCCGGTCACGCCGGCCGCCACGGCGGCGGCGTCTGCCGCCGCTGCGGCGGCCGACGCCGAGATGTCGGACGCAGACGAGCCGGCGGCGGCGGCGCCCGCGGGCGACGCGGCCGCGGCCAAGCTGCCGCCGGCGGCGCCCAAGCCCAAGGGCCGGGGCGAGCCGACATCTGAGAAGCCGCGGGGGCCGCCGATCGACGATGAGCAAACGCTGGCGCAGCTGGCCTTCATCGGCAACGGCTGCTGCGTTGCCACCCTCAGGTGCGATTTGCTGAATGCAGCACTCTTGATAAGACGGCATGAGCCTTAGCGAGAGCATGAGGTACCGCGTAGCATATATCATGGACGATGTACTCCCTAGCGCAGGCTCACTTTTGACGGGTCGCAGCCGGCAGGGCCTCACCCGCTGCTTCTCGAAGAACGACCCTGAAGCCAGCCAGCTGATGGGTTGCCCTGTATTGTTCAACAGGGACGAGGAGGCGAATGCGCTGGGCCTTCCGGCGGTCGGCGCGACTGAGGGCGCGCTGGCAGCCGCGGCGCCGCTGGCGTTGTCCTGCTGGCGCGGCCGCGCCTCCCTCAACATCCTGGTCGCCAAACCCGAGTGTACGCAGCTGGCCGAGAAGCTGCGCTTTGCCGCCAAGCGCAAGGTGCGGCGTGCTCCAGATGTCTCTCATGGCAAAACCGTCAGTTCCGGGCAATGAATATCACTGGGCCTGTCAATGCTGCAGATTGACACGACCACCCTACTGTGGCTGTGCACGACGCATGCGCATGCACCATGCAGGTTAATGCAAAAGCCAGTGTTGCTGAATGCATCCTTGCAAGCCACGCAATCACCTGACAATCCTTGCGCAGGGCCAAGGCATCGCGCCGTCGTCGCCGCCGTCGCCGCTGAACCCCAACGCCGCGGAGTTCACGCCCGCGGCCGCGCGCTCGGGCTCCGACGAGGCGCCTGCCGCGATGGAGGGCATGAGGGTCGCGCTCAAGCCCGCCGCCGACCATGCGCCCGTGGAGGAGGTGAAAACTTTTACTGCAGATCGTCTTGGTTGTTCCTCAGCGTCTCTCAATGTTTGCACAACATGCCGGTCTCGCTCCTAGCCCGCCGCCGACCACGCGCCCGTGGAAGCGGTAAGGAATTTTCCTCTCAACTTGATACCATTTCATGTTTTGCTATTTTAACGCCCGTTCAAGCCTCTGATGCATCCAGCTGATTGTGTCGTATCCGTTTCCAGGCTCACAAACCGGAGCTGGTCTGCAGTCTGTCTGGAACTCGCTGTGTTTCAGCAATTTGCTGGTCCAGAACTCAAATCCTGCACCGTTCTCTGCATCACCAGGTGGCTGGCGCGGTGGCGGCCGTCGGCAACAAGCGCAATGTGTCGCCGGGAACGCCCACCGGCGAGTCCCCGGCAACTAAGAAGAAGTCGCTCTAGGCGGCGTCAACCCCGCCGCCGCCTGCGGGCCGCAGACGCACTGCAATGCCCCGGCATGATGCGGAACGCCGCAGCGTGTGAGCTCCAGCGTTTTCGCAGCGCATCCACATGCCGGGGCGCAATGCGTGCTATGGCCAAGGAGCTTTTGCCGCCAGGCGTTTGGAGAGAACGGCGCGCTGTCCGCAGTGCTCGCGCTTGCCAGCGTCCGGCGAGGGCGACCATCCCTCTGACAGCAAACTTCGGGCTTGTCAGCGTCTTAAGAGGGGGGCGGCGCCTGTGTGGGAGGCCGCGCAGCAATCCCCTTTCCTTTAGGGGGTGGGATTGTTGCGCGTCCTTCCGCGTATCAGGAATATGAAGCATCTACCTTACACACAAAAGAACTCTCGTGTTCAGTTTGCTCTGGACGGCAGTCTATGGGCGCCTCTGCCGGCAAAGCTGGGAGGGGCGCTCCTAGGCTGGCTGTCGAGTCTCTGGTTTCTTGGAGAACAGTACAGAGAACTTTGATATGCCTCTGCCGGTAAAACCGGTCCTCGGGAGAGAGGTTTTGGTGAATGTGACAACCATGACTGCTGTAAAAAGATACTTCACGCTCGCCAAGTGTATCACGCCCTATGAAACTGCATTTGAAATACGTCCACAAACAGCTGTACAAACTGGCCATCAACCATTGTAAGACACACTGCGCCTGATCAAACCTATTCCGCATGGGTGTCGCCATACCGCTGTTGCATCGCCATTCGATGATATAATTTCGTCCAACTATATATGTATGGTACAGAAACGAACCACAAGGAAGGTCAGACCTTGACCTCCGCCGCTGAAGTGACCGACTCTACAGTTCCACGCAATGCCGACCCAGCCGCATCAGGCTTTGCCGCGCTCTGCGGCAGGGCCCAGAACGGCGCGGCGTCATGACGCGATGCTGATGGGCGTCAACGGCGTGGCCGGGTAGGCCTCAGCATCTGGGTCGCCGCCGCCGAGGGAGCACTCCGAGTCATCTTGGAACAGCAGCGCCCGCGGCGCTGTCGGCCGTGGCGGGTGGGCATCCCTGCAGGTGATTTCAGGCGACGTGTCAGGAGGGCAACGATTACCACGAACCAGGGTGAAAGGTAGCAAAGCAGTAGCTGCCACTGCTTTAACAGTGCTCATTGCCACGACTTTGTCTTGCGCTGCTGAGCAGTGGCAGCGCCCAGACTCCATGCGGGCGATGCTGCAGCAGCATTATTGTGGGGCATGCGGCAGCCGGCTCCAAGTACTCATTATGACTGTGTTGACAGAGGCTTGAGGCTGGCGTACCAGTCGGCGCTTCCGTTGCTTCCGGCGGGGCCGGTGGACGGCGTCGGGGAGCTGCCGCGCTTGGCGGGCCGCGGCGGCAGACACCGCCCCGAAGCGCCGGCGACGTCATGGTGCGACGGCGTCAGCACGTTGAAGTGCAGCAGCATGGCGGTGTCCATCTGCAGGGGAAACAGTGGGATGAGACTGGTAACAGCGTGGGCTCGGAGGCTGGATATGGGACCGACTCCGCGAACTTGTGCCAGGATACAGCAGTTGTAGAAGCAGATAGCAGGCGCCACGTTGGTTGCTGAGCAACTTGAACGCACAGGCAGTATCCACAAGGCATTGCACTTGAAAATTCTCACCGTGCCGCGCAGCTCCTTGCAGACAGCGAATAGGTTGCCGATCTCCTGGTGCTTCAGCATGCAGATGACCTTGAGCTGCAGTGCACACAAAGGAGGGCATCAGCGGCTTGCTTGCCAGCGCATGGCATACAAGCGAAGCAGCACAACTCGCAAGCAGCAGGTCTAACGCACAAATTCAGAGGGAAAAGACAGCAATGCACAAAACTCCTTTCAATCCATCATTTCAATGGCTGGACCAATATAAGCCTACCAGGACGTCCTCAGGCAGCGCAAGCAGGCCGCTGAGCGGCCCCGCCTGCGGCGGCCGCTGGTAGCGGCTCGGCCGCCGGCCCAGCTGGGCCAGCAGCTGCCGCCGCCGTGAGAAGAAGCTGTGCAGTGTCATGTGCATCGGGTCCGCCGCCAGCGGCACCTTCACGCTGAGCTGCCGCCGCCCGGGCTGCCAGCCGCTGCCGGGCTGCGCGCCATTCCGCCGCTGCGCCGCCGCCGCCAGCCGCTGCTGCTGCTCGCGCTGCTGCTGCTGCATCGCCAGCCGGTGCGAGGGGCGCTGCTGCAGGATGCTGCTCTGCGGGTGCGACGTGGCCACGCCCTCGCGGCAGCCGTCCGCGGCTGGTCCGGCGCCGGCACCATCGACGCAGTGCCGTTTCGACGGCGCCGAGGGTCCCAGCGGCGGCCGTGACGGCTTCGACGCCGGGTGCACCTGGAGGCTGCGCTGCGCCTGCACCAGGCTGGCCAGCACGCCCGGCAGGATGGCCTTCTGCTGGACGGCCGGGTTCTGCTCCCTGTGCTGCTGCTGCTGCTGCCGCGGTTGATGGTGATGCTGCTGATGCTGCGGCTGGTGCTGCAGCTGATGTTGCAGCGGCGCATGGTGCTGCCGCTGCTGGTGTGGTGCTGCCGCCTGGGCGGGCTCTCCGGCTGCTGAGCTGCGCACGGCGCTGGTGGCTTCAGTTTCAGAGCAGCCGGCACACTGCGGCCTGGCGGCGGCGGGCTGCAGCGGCCGCTCGGCAGAGTTGTGCTGCGTCGGCTGCTGCACGTCACTGCCGGACGGTGAGCTGGAGTGCCGCGCGCCGCCGGATCGCGCCTGGGCGTCCGCCTTCGAAGCGAATGCCCGCTCCTGCAGGCTCTTGCCGCGCAGCCGCTGGCCTGCGGCATGGCGCAACCAGCAATTGGGGCAGAAGCATGCAAGCAGCGGAAGCACCGTCGTCACCGTGCATGTTCATGGACTAGCATCTATTGTGAAGATCGCAAGTTCGGCGCCTATAAGCCGGCTTCCTGCACGGGGGTGCAGTGCACCGACGGCCCTTACCTCCCATGCGGACGCGCGCAGGGATCCTGTGCCAGGGCTGGAATTCTAATACAGGACGCCAGACGTGCTGCGCTGCCCGGTTGCCCGGTTGATCAACAACCTGGCGCACGTGTAGCGCCGCGGCGAGAGGGACGCACGGAGAGTTCCGCCGACGCCAACTGCCGCTTGCGGGACACAGCGACCGCTCCACATACTTGGCGAATGACAAGATTCACACTGCTGCAAGACGGCTTATGCTAGATCGCTAATAAATACCGAGCGCGGTGCACACGCTCGGCCCGCGGCCCAAAAATTCAAATATGATTCCCGCTAAAATCTGACACGTGCAACTCTGAGATCAAGATCAGCCTTTCAGGCTGAACGGACCGCCGGTCAGCCGATGCCTTCCGATCGGGCCACTGGGAGGTAAACGTGAACACACGTTGTGGTAGGTCAACGTGAACTCCAGGATCCAGATAGAAAAGCAGTTTCGCTGCTAGCAGCGAAAACACGTTCGCACGTCTGCACATCAGTGCGTGCCGTCAGTAGGCCATGCCGCGCATCGCATACACAATCTGCTGCTCAGCAGTCGTCCGGACGTAAACAATGTTAAATTTCGTCTGGTCCAAATCCTAATGACGTCTATGCTCCTACTGGACTGCTGGACTGCGCTGCTCTTCACAGAGCACAGCTGCGCTTTAAATTGGCGGCGTGTGCTTTGGCCACATGATCTGCATGATCTGGCCTCATACTTGACTATTGGCCTGTTTTTGAAGGGATCAAGGAATAGAAACAGGGAAAGTCGAGATGCACCACGCTCGCCGGAGGCAAAGGGCGATGAAACGATGGGGGAGTGAAGGAAAAAGCATCTCCCATTGGCAAAGCATCTCGGGTTCATATGAGCGGCTTTCCAGCAATCTATCCACTCAACACAACCCCCGTGGATTCCTACACTACACAACTGTAGAGCTTGCACTTGTGCCAGGAGGACTTGCCCGGCACATCAGCGAACGATCGACCGTCAGCAGGCCGTTCCAAGAACCGAGCCGGGCTAACCCAGCTCGGGCAGTTCGCCATGGGGAAGGGCGGCGAGGCCCAGCTGGGCGCCACCATCCGGCCCGGCTTGATCCAGCGGATCCGCAGCATGGACCGCATGGAGACGCTGAAGGGCGTGAAGCAGGATTTGACGGTGCTCAAGTCCATGTGGTTCAAGAAGGCTTCGGGCAGCGATCACGCTGAGCGTCTGGAGTCCTTCTACGGGCCGCAGGCGGCAGCATGTGAGTTGATATATGCTGCTGTCTCATGCATGCTGGGCAGGATAGGCTGGCTGGCTGGATCTGGTCTCTCGGGGCGTCTTGCTGTCTGTGATCACATCGGCTCACACAAGCTAATTCAGTCCTTGTCTGGGGCCTTGACACCGCGTCCACATGTCTGATCACGGTTGAAACCATCCTTGTCGTCGTCTGTGCTGCTGCGTTGGCCATGCGAGGTTTCTCAGTCCACCTGCACCTGCTGATTGGACACTCATGTGTGCAGACGACCGCTTCAGGAGCAGCTTTCTGTGGGGGAGGAAACAGATGCTGGCGGCGGTTGCGGCGAGGCTCAGGCACCAGAGCGACCTGGTGTGGGTGGACCTTGGCGGCGGCACAGGGGTGCGGCATTCAAGAGATCGCCGAAATATTCGCACCTTTGTTTGTGTATCGCCGATGCTCGAAGATGACCCGCCGGGCGCCGGCAGGCACGGCCAAGGCAGAGTTTCTTCACATATAGAAGTGTCGCCGAAGCAGCATACCTTCTCGTTCTTTGCCTGTTGATTGAGATCTGCACTCTGGCCTATGGTGTGCACCTGGTCATGCAGCCATATTTGCAACCAATCTGCACCTCTCAAGTGCTGCAGACCATCAGCCTGTGACTTCACTGCAACTTGCCTGACATTCCTGTCGCGCAGGCCAACGTGGAGATGATGCTGGAGTACCTGCCGCTGGCGCAATTCAAGGCCATCTACGTGGTGGACCTGTGCGCCAGCCTGTGCAAGCAGGCGCGGCTCAAGGTGGCAGCCAAGGGCTGGACCAACGTGCACGTGGTGGAGGGCGACGCGTGCACCTTTGCGCCGCCGGGCCAGGCGACCGCCGTCACCTTCTCCTATTCACTGTCGAGTGCGTGCTTTTGCCGCCCCCACTGCGATGAAGATGTGACATTCCGTCCAATCTGTCATGCCCGCACAACTTGCTTGGCGGACCAGTAGTCGGTAGCAGTGCATCACGCAAGGTGCTGTATGCCATGTCAGAGAGGGCGTCCAGGGAGGAGCGGCGCCACTGGTGCTGTTCACACATGAAACACCAAGGAGATTGTGATACATGTGCACTGCAATACTGATGTGCTGACCTGCTGCCGCGCAGTGATCCCGCCATTCCACTCGGCGGTGGACCAGGCGATCTCGTACCTGGACGCGGAGCGCGGCCTGATGGGCGTCACAGACTTCTTCGTGTCCTCAAAGTTCGACCTGCCGCTGCGGCAGATGACCTGGGCGCGCCGCTTCTTCTGGCGGTGCGCTTCAGCCCTACTCCTATGTTCCTATAGCTAGTAACTTGCAGCAGCGGCACTGCACGCCTGCTTGGCGGCAGAGCTGCCCGCGGCAGCGGCTGCTGCCGCCCGTCAACAGCGCTGCATTTTCGCAGAATGTCTGTATCATCGATTACGATATTTACATTGCTCATCCGCCATCGCTGCCGCAGGTGCATCTTCGACACAGACAGCATCGACATTGGGCCGGAGCGGCGGCAGTACCTGGACCACCAGCTGTCGCGTGTGTGGGAGACCAACAGCCAGGGCAGCATCCCCTACGTGCCCTACCTGCGTGCGCCCTACTACGTGTGGGTCGGCCACGTGCCGCAGCTCGCCACCGTGCTGCTAGAGAACAAGGTGCGCCTGCCCTTGATGAGTCCGTCCCCCACCCGAGATTCCTAATCGATAGTCACACACAGAACAGTGAGCCTTCTGCTGTTCTAAGTCTGTCAGATGATTTCTCTCTGGGTGCTGTGTATCATTCAATCTGGTCAGGGATGGAAGTAGCACAGCTGGCTCTCAGGCGCACATTGCACGCCGTGCAGGTGGAGGCGCCGCCAATGTTCCCGCCGACCTTCCTGTACACACAGTCATGGGAGGACCCGCGGCCAGACATGCAGGTGTGAAGTGGATCGTTACATTGCGCTGGTCCGTGGGACACCCTGCCCCCCACCGGTGCCGACAATAAATGAGCTTGTCCCTTGCTGCTCCTGCTAAACGATGGGCAGCAAGTGCATTTTGTGAGCGCTCCCAATTGCAGATCTCATGTGCAGAGCTTGAGCACACCATTGCGCTGCTTGCAGGTGCTGCGGGTGGGCAAGGGCGACGTGTGCCTGACGCTGACGAGCGGCGGCTGCAACGCCATCAACATGTGCCTGCAGGGCGCGTCCTCTGTGACCGCCGTGGACTGCAACCCCGCGCAGAGCGCCCTGCTGGAGCTCAAGGCCACCGCCATCAGGTGCCGCTCCTGGGACATTCCGTCACCGCACGCGCGCGAATGCGTCAAAGCGCATTGCTTTCCGTTGGTGCGGCAGCAGCAGCAGCAGCAGCAGGCTCTGCCAGGTTGAGATTTCGTCAGGTAGCACCTCGTCAAGGGATCTTGGTCATCGTCTGTGTTGCGTCCTGCAGGGATTTTGCACTGGCCACCCAGAGCATGTCATACATGCTCGCATTTTGACCTCACGCCATTGATGGTCCGCTCAGGTGTGCCCTGCTGAGCTCGAATTGCGTCGCTGCCTCTGCAACAGGGAGCTGCAATTTGAGGACGTGTGGGCGATGTTCGGGGAGGGGCGGCACCCCCACATCCAGCGGCTGTATGAGACGCGGCTGGCGCCGTTCCTGACGCAGACCAGCCTCACCTTCTGGAAGACCCGCCTGCACTACTTCCGCAACGGCCTCTACTACCAGGGCGGCATGGTGAGGGATCCTTCACAATCAGAAAATTTCAATCCATACTGCGGTCAATCTTTGCGTGCAGAAGGACTCGCTTATTCGGCGAATACATTTGCGAGCACTCCGCAGCTGCTGGCAATCGCCGATCCGTGCATCCTGTTCTGGCTCCACTTCAATGAACAACACACTGAAAACATGCCATTGCTCACTCGCGCCGCAGGGGCAGGTGGTCTGGATGTTCCAGATCATCATGCGCTGCCTGGGCCTGGGCGGCGCAGTGCTGCGGGTGGCTGCGGCACCCACCCTGGAGGACCAGCGCGCCGCCTGGGAGGCCGCCTGGCCGGTGCGGCTGCTGCGCAGCGGCCCCGCGTGGCTCGTCAACGCGCTCATCAGCCTGGTGTCGCTGCTCTTCTTCAACCGCTTCGTGCTCTGGTGCGTTTTCACAGGGATCCTATGGTTGTTCTAGGACCCTTTAGGGCGCCTCTGCTGCTCAGGGCGCATCCCGGAGCTTCTGTGCCTCCTTCCCTGCATGGGCCATCCTCTGTGACCAGCATGTGACTGCATCTGCTGTCGTGAAGCTCACTTGCAGTGCTGCTTGTGTGCTGATGCATGCTCTTTCATTGCCGTACTGGTGGCTGCTTTCTTGATTCCGCCTGGCCAAGCCATCACCCTTGTTGTTGCGCGCAGGTTTGGCGGCGGCGTGCCCTGCAAGCAATACAGGCTGGTGAGAAATCCACCTTGCTGATCACCTTTGCATCGAATGCATTTATCTGCAGCAGCACGCCGTTTGCATGGACATGGCTTCGTATGCGCATGTGTCGGTATGCAGCGCTAACTCGAAAGTCTGACACCAACATCTGCTGATGTTGCAGATCCACAAGGACGGGCTGAGCATCGCCAGCTACGTGGCGCGGACACTGGACGGCGTCGCGCAGAACTCGCACCTGCGCTCTGACAACTACTTCTACTACAACTGCCTCATGGGCCGGTGCGTCACCAATTGCATCCCTCCAACACCATATCACTCAAGGTTCAATGCACTTCTGGCACAGCGGTGCGCATTGCCATCTGCGCGGCTCTGCCCTTTATATCATTACGCCCGCCCACGCACACAGCCTGTCGCCCTCTAGGCCACCCCAGATTCACTTCAAGATTCAGCTGCAGGTTCGCGAGGGACAACTGCCCGTCGTACCTGGAGGAGAAGAACTTCGACACGCTCAAGGCGGGCCGCCTGGAGGGCCTCAACATCTTCTCCGGCACCTTCATGGACGCACTCAAGCAGCGCCAGTACTCCAAGGTGCTCATTCTCACCATGATGCGCAGACGCCAGGATTCTGCAGGTTCAAGGCTAGATGCATGTGCCTTTCTTGGCGGTCGCGAGCCGATCCGGCAGTGTGGCAAATTTCCGCACCGCTGAACCTCGATGCCGAAGTTTTCAAGTGATGCACACCTTTGTTCTGCTGTCTCTATGGATGTCGTGGACGCTGCCGCACTCATCAGTAGTTTTACCGCCAGATTCGATCGAATTTGGCCTTGAATGAACGTTTGATCCGCAGTGCATCCTCATGGATCACATGGACTGGTGCGACGAGGCGTACTCAAAGCAGCTGGCGACGGCACTCTCGCAGCACATCGTGCCAGGCGGCCGTGTGATCTGGCGGTCGGCTGCCATCGAGCCGCCCTACGCCCACATCATCGCCGCGGCAGGGTTCAAGGTGCACAGGATCCTCCAAATGAACAGCGTTCAGGAGCGGCACTTTTAGTGAGGGCATTGGTATGGCAGCTCTGTGAGCAATCAAGCAAACGTAACCTGTGTACCGCTTACAGGTGGAGCGGCTGCAGCGCGCAGACAAAGAGTACATGGACCGCGTCAACATGTACTCGTCTTTCTATGTCGCCACCCGCAAGGGCAAGTGAGCGGTGTGGCATTGCTGGCGGGCGGCACAAGATGATCACAAGCAGACTACAGGGGGGCAATGCTAACTTGTGGCCTGTTGGCAGCAGAGTGACCCTGAGCTGGTAGCAAGTTGAGCTTAGGCGTCATGAGGTGGGGGTGACACTTCAGTAGCGCACATCAGCGGCATCGCAGCACTGGATCACTTGAGATGCTGAGCGGCCGCGTTACGAGTAGCAGTGAACTCCAAGCAGGTCGACGGGATTTGAATGGTAATACCATTTGAGAACGACAATTCAGGTTGAGAGGGTAATCTAGGTGTGGACATACAACATCTCGATACTGACGAGCGGTTGCCGGTGGCTGAGTGTGGATATAGTGCAGTTCAAATTTTCGAGCACCGAATCAGCGCAGTCTCACAGTTGCATTACAACCGGCAATATTTCCAGCAAGTATATCCACCAATATCCACCAATGCAACTCCATCTCCGAAATCAGCAGCAGGTCCCAAGTCTACTTGCAGTCCTCCAGCCCAGCGGCACACAAAACACGGTCAACCATCTTGCGTTCATTCCAATATGTGTTGGTTGGTCCTCAAAATCGGCCACAGCCCAGAAACCTAAAATCTGACATTTCACCACGATTTTGCGCGCACATTCGCGACAGACGCGCTGCGTCAACTACAGCAAACGCTGCCTCGACCTCTCTGATGTCTCTTCTCCACAAGTCTCCATGTGTGAGGACTTTGTCAGTACAGGCGCTCCAGGACGTAGCTGATCATCATCTTCAAGGACTCCTTCGCCTCTGACTCTGGCAGGCACGCCAGGCACTGCAGGCCCTGCAACAGGATGGCATGCCAAGTGTCAATGCACGGTCTGAATGCATGTTGCGACATCAAACATTGCATACCGAACACTGAGCCCCGCGGCAACATTCAAGGTCGCTACGTGCACACTCCGCTGCCTGGGCTGAGCGCATGTGCAGGCCTGTCACATTGCCATTCAGACCACTCGGACGCACAAGCCCACGAAAACTTGGTAGACGCCAAAAGGAAGGGAAAGCAAAGCACTGCTAAGCATGCCAAGAGCGGGCACCTGCTCCGCCTGGCGGCGTGCGAGGGTGCGGGCCTGCTCGATGCCGCCGCCGAGGCGGACCAGCTCGATCGCGCGCGGCAGGCCGCCGGCCTCATTGAATTCGCTGTCGATGAGCGCCCGCAGCTCGTTGCCGTGCGCGCCGTGCTGCATCGCGTACAGCGCCGGCGCCGTCAGGTTGCCGCTCATGAGGTCCTGCCCCTGCGCGCAGCATGATGCCGGGTCAAGACCTGTAGAACACGATGGGTCGCTTGCGCATCTGATTGTGAATGCTGTAAGTATGTATGCTCGATACTGTATGCTCGATACAAAGTACACAGCTACCTGCTGCGGCGCGCAGCATGCGGCCTGATGCTGCCACTAGTCGATTGAGCTAGAGACGAAGCGGCGTTGGTGACGGGAGGGACAAGGGGGAACAAGGGAATGGGACAGGCAGCATAACATATTCTAAGCATAGCTGCCCACCTGGGGCTTGCCCAGCTCCTCTGATGTGCGCGTGAAGTCCAGGATGTCGTCCACCACCTGTGGAATGTCGCAGTGCGAAAGACTCAGCATTTTGGCAGGCCTCATGATGCATTTTCCATGACTTCTGACTGAACAAGACCAACTGTATGAAAGCAGCAGTCCATGCTCATGCTCACGCAGGGGCACCATCACAAGCCACTGAGGGTCGCCTTCGCTCCCCAACCTGCTCATAACCCGACTTGCACAAACCGCCTCAGGCGCTCACCTGGAAGGCCAGCCCCAGGTGGCGGCCATACTCGAACATGGCGTGTTTGACGTTGGCGTCCACGCCGCTGAAGATGGCGGACGCGCGGCAGCTGGACGCGATCAGCGTCGCCGTCTTGTAGTACGACTTGTCCAGGTACTGCTCGATCGTCAGGTCCGTGTCAAACTGCGCGCAAACGCAAGGGAGGGTTGATGCTCAAAAGGCTCTCAGGCTCAAATAGGTGTGCATGTGCACGGATAGTTCTGACTCTGCTGCTCAAGCTGTGCGCAGAGACAGAACCGTAATTCGACTCTGCTGCTGCTGTGCCGCACGGGCGCATCGCAGGCGAGGCCACTCGCAAGGAAAATGAGAATGGGTTGTGAAGCACGCGATGTTGAACATACTGTGCATTCTGCACCTTGTGGATGACATGCGTCACAAAGCGCGCACCTGTGACTGCGACTGGTTGATCTCGCCATCTGCAAAGTCTGCGATGACCTGGCTGATGAGCTTGATCACCTGCGTGCACCCAAACACGACACGGTTCAAGATCAAGGAACGCACAAAGACTGAACTTCACGTTCATGTGATCCGTGACAGATATTCTTGCCGACCGTGCAGATGAAGAGCAAGACGAGAAAGGCATGTTCAAGGATGCACGAACAACAAGCTCACCTCACTGTTTTCGAGGTGCGCCAGCAGGTAAGATGACCGTGCAAACAAAAAGTCGCCCACAAGCACTGCATTTTTGTTCCCCCATTTCGCATTGACCGTCGGCTGACCTGTGCAATCAGGCGTGAAACTGTGAGAACCAGAGATGGCTAGGGGGGGATGACTCCAACAAGGGGTGTGTGTTTCGGTGTGATGGAACGCACGACACGGCAGCAAATGGAGCGACGCACGACACGGCAGCAAATGGAGCAATCAACCAATGGAACCACACACCTCTGCGTGTGTCACACTCGTCCAGGACGTCGTCGTGAACGAGGCTGGCTGTGTGAATCATTTCAATGATCTCCCCGAGTCGTCTGTGCTGCTCCGTGAGGTCGCTGCGGCAAAGACAATGAGTCAACGTCAGCCGCATGAAGATATACGCATGCACTGATGCATCGTTTACTTGCAGTACAAGAACACACACAGTATGAATATATACTAGAAAGCTTTGTGGGTGTACCAGCGTGCTGTTCACCAAGGCAAGATGTGCGGCAAGGTGCGCGCCGGGCCTCATAACAGGGCAGAATGAGAGGTGCACCTGAGGCCTGTTAGCTGCATGGTGGCCCGCCCAACCAAAAACACGATGACGGGCCGCAGCTTCTTGCCGCCTGCGCCGAAAATCTGCTTCGCCGCGGCCTGCAGCGTCTCGTGCCGGTCCCCGATGTTCATCAGGTTCTGGTTCATGATGTCCCTGTCGGCTGCCACCGGCCGCGTCACGTCCGCGATGGACACCGGGCTGGGCCAGGAGGGCAGCGCCTGCGGCTGGCCGTCCGTGGTGCGCTCCTCCAGCTCCAGGTCGCTGCTGCTGGCTGAATTCGACGACGTGGCGTCCCGTGACTCTGTCGCTGGCGCGAACACATGCGCCGGCCCAGCCAGGTCCCGCCGCGGCTTGCGTGGCTGCTGGCTGAACTCGTCGAGGGCCGCCCTGGAGGCCTGCATGCACCGCTGGCCGCTGGGTGCATGCCTGCTCCTGCTGCAGGACAGCGGTGCCTGGCAGTGCTGCAGCGCGGCCGGGCCGCGCACAGTCGTCATGGAGCCGCTTTGCAAGGCTGAATGCATATTTGGAGATCTTTGTGCGTGTTCTGCTGGGTAAATATCAAATGTCTACCCACTGAGACTGGAGGAGAGCCATGATGTCGCTGAGAGCTTTTTCCCCGCGGAAAATTGAGCACGTCTTCCCGCGCAGCCAACAGCTTAGTTAGGGCCCTAGTTGGGGACCTTAGCGAAAACCCTCTGCTGCGCATGCTGTCCCCGTGTGCTGGAGCTGCCATTGCTCGAGCCACTCTACAACCTGCAAATTTTCGCTAGCGATTGCGGGACCGAAGCAAGCCGTTTCAGCATGGTCGAGCTCATCTCAATCACGAGAGCCCTGATCACGAGAGCTTACTGAGTCCTAGTCGGAAGCTAGTCAGGGGGGCTGAAGAAGCAATTGCATGTGGCGGCATTGAGGTCACGATGTCGAACGAGGAGGGTTTCCCCGAGTCCTGAGGCGCCGTGCGAGCTGACAGTTGAACGTTGGACATCAGGTTCTGGGTTAGGTTTTGGTCTTTGGGACTTATGGACAGCTCCTTCTTTGCCAACATCAAGAGTGATCCAGTGCTTCGGGGGTGTTCTACTGTGGCAGTTGGCGCTGAAAAGCATTGGTTGTTACATAGGACCACTGGGTCCTATATATTTACAAGATCTACCTGGGCGGAGAGGTCCTCGACAGAAACACAGGAGACTGACGTGGACATCATCGACAATGTTGCTAACTCAAAACTGAACATCAGGCTGTTTGCGAAGCAGCGACCATAATGCCGAATAACGCACGACCAGCACAATGTGCCGCTCGCGGCGACGCCGCAATTGGCATGAAAGCCTACAATACAAGTTGAGAGCCTCCACAATATCCTGAATGCAGTGGGAGGCTTCAGCACTGCTGCGTGAATCGAAGTAGGGGCTCGGCTCGCCTTTCACAAAGTGACGCATGCTTGCGTGGCAGCGCTAGAGATCTCCTGTACGGCGCTCTCCTGTACAGCGCTAGAGATCTCCTGTACATAGCTTACCCTCCAGTCAGCGCGGTGCTCAGTATTAGACTGGTTCCAGTCCTTCTGGCTATCTTGTCTAGAGGTTAACAAGCCGCTGACGCGGTTAACGGAGCTGGTTCAGGTCAGTCCAACAGGACACTTGCAGCGGACAAGGTGCAGTTGATCACTCGTGCCTGCTCACTTTTTACCACACTCAAAAGGGTAGTTACCGACGCCCCCTTGCTGTAGGTGCGGCCATGGCCTGCTTCTGCAGGGCGCCCGCCCCGGGCTGTATGGCACTGTGGGCGTTCACTCTCAACTATCGGCAGCTCCGCACGCTGCCGTCCCTGATGGGCTGGTTTGCTCGTCGGAGATCAGGTGATACACACAGCTCCACAAATCCTGGTGCCTGCCTCTCAGACCACTTCGTCCCCTCGTGTGCTGCCCGATGTTGTATTTCCCGCATCGCGAGAGCGGATGGATATACATGCGCTGTCTCACAAGCAAAACAATTCCCAGTGTGCATGCAGGCATCGGTGGCGTGCTGCTGAGCCTGAAGGGGGTGCCACCAGATCTGGGCCCTGTGGTGCTCCAGAGCCTGGCCGGCGCCCTCGGCGGCGACGTCAGCCCGCTCGCATCCGACGAGTTCTTCAACCAGGCGCACTGGCCCATCGAGCCGCCGCACCTGCTGATCGACTGTCTGCACGAAATCGACGTCAAGGTTGAGGACTGGAGCGTCGCCCACGGCGACCTCGCATGCCTGCGTCTGCTGACGAAGCTGCGGCGCGCCGACCTGACGCTGACGGACGCATTCGTCCTGGACGACGCCCAAGACGGTCCAGTCGCGGCCGAGCCCGGGCTGCACCAATTGGAGGCGCTGATGCTGCGGCAGTGCTCCAGGCTGAGCGTGAGCTCCATACTGCAGCAGCCGCAGGCGGCCCTGCCGCAGCTGACGCACCTGGCACGTAGCCTATGGCGAGGAGGCGAACCCGGATGAGGTGCTGCAGCTCACGGCGCTGTGCTAGAGCGTGGGCTACACGGCGGTGAATATACTGCCGGCCCTCGCCGAGCTGGCGCAGCTGACCAGCCTGATGCTGAAGGCCAACGCGGACGTGATGGTGCTAGGGCCCGGCACCCTGGCGGGCGTGTCAAAAGTGCTTAGCCTCGACATACGGGAGCTGCATCAACGGCGACTGCCTGCTGGACATCGCCGAGCTGGGCGCGCTGTGCTTCCTGTCGCAGCGCGGCCTGCAGTGGAAGGAGAGCGCCGTCCAGCTGGGCATGCTGTGATGCTTGGGCAGCTGTGAGTCACCAATCCTGGCATTCAGGTGCTGCTGTCGGATTTCTGATACCCCCTATCACTCCTGCATACGAATTGGAGACAGAGAGCAATTCCAGTATCTTGCATGAAGGCGGTCTTTGTGATGAGCTTTCTAGAGGGGTTCCTTTCGGTAGTCTCGGTGCTTGTCGGCCCGTTTTGCTTTGATAAAATCACATGCAGAGACTTGCAACATCGTGTGCACGCACTTGCAATCACGCAGACCGCCTTCTCTCCAAAGTCCTGAACAAGTCTTCGACATCGCTGCTGCAAATTCCATGGCAGCTTGCCTCGTAGCGTTTCGAGACGCACGACAGCGTGCACATCGGTGTGTCAACAATACAGAGCATGACTAGGCACTTGTCGTTTAAAGCATCCGGCTTTGGTGAGCGGGCCCCGCCATGCAAAAAACATCGAGAACAAACGAGGTAGCTGAAATGACACAAAAAGGGCGCACTGCTGCTGGAATGCAGTTTGCAAACGCGGCGGCGCGTATCTCAGCGCGGCTGTACACGTGATGTGGAGACTGTCATATTCATGCGGCTCTGGCATGCTTGTGCCGGGGGAAGCCTGGAGGCCTGCGACTGAAGTCCGAGCCGCGGCTCCACGCGGCCTCAGTTTGTCGTCAGGCTGTTGAACAGCCAGCTGGGCAGCGCCTCCGGCGGCCGCAGCTTGCTGACTTGCTTGTACCTGCACGAGGGATAAGCACGTTTCAGCTGCGGAGAAATGTACAATTGGTCAGAAGCATGGCCTCCTCCTCCCAGGTATTGTGCCGCAGACGCACGCTGAGCTAGGAGAATTTTGCTAGCAGCAATGCGGTTCGCGCAAAACGGCCGCTTGAAAGGTAAAGGGTGGGCGCGGCAGGTGGTTTTGGGATTTTGGGTGCACCCAGGGCTGGGGAACCCTAAACGCACCTGGGGCTGGAAAATTTCTCGCGGCTGGCCGGCGGGTGCTCCTTGCCGTACGCGTCCACCGCGAGGTGGTGCAATATGGCACCAGGGCTTAGAAGGACATTTAGGGATTTGGGACAAGAACTTAAGGATGCACGCGCACCTGGGGCTGGAGAACTTCTCGCGGCTCGCGGGCGGGTGCTCCTTGCCGTATGCGTCCACTGCGAGGTGGTGCAGCATACGCGCCGGCAGCTGCAGGTCCGGCGGCCCGTAGCAGCTGTAGTGCTCCAGGGTGGGCGACCACACCCGCACGCCGAGCGAAAACTGCGCCAGCAGCACCGCCGCCGCCGCGGTGCAGGAGGGCAGAAACTGCAGCGCCCCGTACTCGCACAGCGCCAGCTCCACAAAGTAGGCCGCCAGGTGCTCGAGGCGCGCGTCCGGCAGCGCGCTCCCCGCCATCGCCGCCTGCGCAGGTTTCACATCGTGCATGTCGTGTTATTGGCACGTGCGGGAGGTGCGGAGGGAAATCTATCAAGGTTGCCAGGTGCTCCAGCCGCACGTCCGGGAGCGTGTTGCCCGTGATGGCCGCCTGCGCAAGTGAATTGCAACCGACATACGCGATGTCATTAGCCTGTGCGGGATCTGCCAAGAGATTGAACAGGAGGTGCTACAGCCGTGCGTCCGGCAGCACCCTGCCTGCCATCGCCGCCTGCGCGCTATGGAATTGATTGAATGAAAATGACTGCCGCAAATTCAAGCATCAGCCTGCCAGCTCCGCCACATAGGTGGCCAGGTGCTCCACTTGCGCATCCGGCAGCGCGCTGCCTGCCATTGTCGCTCACGCAACCGTGGTGTCGGGCCCCTCCAAACGCTGTTGCATGAATTGCTGGTGGACATCAAAGTGCTACGGCAGCAGGCCGCCAGCCATAGCTGCCAACGTGGTCGCGTCACAGCATGCGTCAGCCTCCTGGCTGCTGGCAAGCTGTGGGTGGCTATATCATGTGCACATCAACTGCACATCAACAACACTGCAGGAAATAAGCCTGCCACTTCTGACAAGGTCTGCTGCCGTGTGTCTAAGGCTGCATCAGTGTGTGCCATTCTGTTGTATGCTGTGGCATTCACACACCATGCACAGCGGCGTCGGAATCAGTCAAGGCCACACGATACCTGTTTGATGATGCACAGCACCCAGATGCAGAAACACCAGTACACACCTGGATGAAGCGGCGCAGGAAGGTCTTGGCGGTGGGCGCCGTCAGCTCGAAGTCCAGCACGCCGAGGACGTGCTCCTCCATCGCCAGCACCTCGTCCCGCGTGTACGTGTTGTCCGTAATGTACACGAACTGGTCCACCTGTTTATCAGCGTCAAAAACGAGATAGAGTCAGTGCCAAGCATGCTTCATGCAGCCCTGAAGCCCTGACCAACAGGTCAGTGCAATCCAACGGACGGCTGACTATGTGCATGCAGAATGCAGTGCGGTAGGCAAGGAACGAGCGCTGTGTACACGAATTGCGTTTGGCTCCATGGTGTGGTTACATTGTATAGTGTGGGCCTCTCCCTTGATTCTTGGCAGCAGCGCTATTTGCCAGTGAAAGAGGCGGACGCAGTCGAGCAAACAATGGGAAGCAAATCCCAGATTGCGCCTACCTGCGGCGCGTAGATCTCCTCGTACTTGGCGGCCAGCAGCAGGCAGGTCACGCCGACGAGCTGCAGGCGGCTCCGGCTGACGGGCACCAGGCTGAGGTAGCGGTCCAGGTAGCTGACAGCCAGGAAGAGCGTGTCGGACACCAGCCGGTACTCCTGGCACACCTCCACCAGCCAGTCCACCAGGATGGCACGCATCGACGCGTTCATGTCCGTCTGCACGCTCTCCAGGTAGCTGGGCGTCGCCCGCCGCCACTTCTGCAGAACATGGAAAACAGGAAAGTTGATGCAATAACGACGCCGGCTTGTCGCCGGTTTGGGCAGAGAATTGCAGAGGATTGCGATGGCAGCAAGAGCGATGGGAGACTTTTCCAGGGCGCTGCAAGCAGGCCCCCCTGGCATGTTATGTGTGTTCTGCATGGCATTCACTATGCAAACAGGCAGACTTCAGCCTGGCCATCCGGCCGTCAAACACATGCAGCACCCAAGAGTGCCTGCTTTTCCGCAGCTTATCTGCCAGATATACTCAGCGCTGCACACCTCTGCCTCCCGCAGGTGCTCAAAGATGGGCACAACGTAGTCTGGGCAGCCCAGCAGGCTGCTGATGGCGTCGATGTCGATCCACGCCGGGGCTGGGGCTGGTATCGAAGGCTGGAAGGTGTCGACGGCATACCGGTCGTTAACTGCACAGCAGCATTACTGGCTGGAGACGCACATCATGTCTGCAGACACCCCAGTGATCAAGCTTCCGAAGACGTACCGAACAAAGGGAACAGAACATAGCAAGCAGGCAGTATGCATGCATGCGCACCCTGCTGTCGGCTGTACTGTGCGGGCACGCCAGCGCTCCGCGACTCGCGCGTGCGGTCAAAGGGGTTGCGGTCCTGCTGCAAGGAGGCGCATCCACGCTTGAAATCATGACGATGTAGACCTTGCATGCGGAACAGATCTATCACAACAGCACACCATGCCGCAGCTCACCACGTCTGCCGCCGCTGCAGGAGCGGACAACCGCTGAGACGGTCTGCTGTGGGCGTCAGCCTGCGAGCCATGCCAGAAGGAAGGTCTGCGCTCCTTCCGAACCTTGCATGCATCCACGAACTACTTGGCGAGGGCCACAGCAGGGCACACGAACAGGTTGTCTGACAACAGAGCAGGTCCGGAAGCCTCACCTTGGCTACCGCCTGCTGTCGGTCTGCCGCCTGCTGCCCTCGGTTTGTGAGGTCACTGAACGCTGATCGCCCCTTTTTGCTGCCTCCTGGGGCGCTCTGCAGAAAGACAGGACGGCCGAGTCATAAACGGATCATGCTCAAACCTGTCCCCCAGCGAGCCCAGTCCAGTAAGCAGCACGCAGCCCGTCGGGCCTCACCTTGGACACATCTGCCTGCTGTGCTCGCTTGCCAGCCGCCTGGTGCGGGTGTGACGAGGCGTCTCGCAGGTTGTCCCGGCCCATCGCTGCTGCGGCTGCCGCGGCCGCTGCGCGCGTGACGGGCCTCTGCTCCTGCATGCTGGCCGTTCAGGGCCACTGCTGGTGCGCGCCACGGCCTGCGGCCTGCCCAGCGCTGGCCAAACCGGCGATCCGCGCGGCAAAGCTTAAACTTTGAAGGGTTTGTCAGCTAACACCGGCGCCGGCGACGGCTGACGGTCACGGTAGGCGGCAGCGCAAGGATCCAGCAGCCAGCAGTCGCGGATGCAGCGGCTGCGGCGCGTCAACAGGCGTCGAGCGTGCACTGGAGGAGAATGGAGTCTGGAGTGATGAGCTGCTTGTAGCTGGTTCGCAAATTGAGTCACTAAACCCTAACTAGTTGACATAATCTTCGCGCGCTTTGCCGCGCTGCCTGTTCAGCGGACCGCACTCGGCTGGCAAGCGCATGAACAGCAGCTAGTAAGTTTGAAGTGAAGCCGTTTCTGGTTCGTCTATACTCAAAAAGGGTTCGGCCCGAGCGTCAAGCGTCGAGTGACAACGCGACCAGTGTGTATATTGCAACGTGAACGACCTGCGGCACCCTCGGCGAACTCGGAGCCTTGAGTCGGTTGGGTTTAACACATCTGGTTGTCGTCTGAGATTAATTCTGAGCAGCGGTCACTGGACGGGGAACGCGCCGCACAACAAGCAGAATCCACGCCGCCGAAATGGTGCGTGCCGCAGCAGTGAGCATAGCCAAGGACAGCAACAAAGGCTTCGATCCATATGCTGATCGAAGGATACTTATAATGAGGACACAATGATCACGTGAAAACCTAACACACTGCATCGCTTTCCAGAGCTCAGCTCGTGACATTTATTGCGCATGCCATGCCGCCGGCGCCGCAGGCCGCCCGCCCGGTCTGAATGCACGCAGTTCTGAAGGCATATTGAAGGTAAACAGCATGCTTTCTTAATGAATTCGAAGACGATGTATCGCAGAGCTATCGCAAGGCCGTCACGACTGCCCGGAAGGACAAGAAGGGCGGCCGGCCGCCTGGGCTGACGGAGGAGCAGAAACAGGAGATCAGGTATCTCAAGTGGATTAGCATGCGTCAAGGTCTGAAATTGCAATTCAACTTCATAAAGCGGTACCAGCCACTATGTCAGCATGCATCTGTTGGCATCGCGGATTCCGCAGCGCACGCGCAGACGGGTAGTTGCAGTGTCCAGGCGGCCAGCTGACGCACACAACACCCTGCACTGCTGTGCGCAGCAGCGGGTAAATCCTGCTGAGCCATGACGCCGCACGGCATGACTATGCGCAGGGAGGCGTTCGACTTGTTTGATACCGATGGCTCCGGCACCATCGACGCCAAGGAGCTCAAGGTGGCTATGAGGTGCGCAGCGAGGTATCCACCTGCGCAAGCTGGCACAGCGCAAAACCCTACAATGTCTCGAAAAAGGAATGCCTGACTTTCAAATGGCTGCATGTATACGACATGTGTTCTGCATCTAGCTTGTATGTTCATTGCCGCATTCAGGGCGCTGGGCTTTGAGCCCAAGAAGGAGGAGGTGAAGAAAATGATCGCCGACATCGACAAGGACGGCAGCGGCACCATCGACTTCGAGGAGTTCCTGACCATGATGACCGCCAAGATGGGCGAGCGTGACAGCAAGGAGGAGATCCTCAAGGCCTTCAAGCTCTTTGACGACGACAACACCGGCAAAATTTCCTTCAAAAACCTCAAGCGCGTGGCCAAGTGCGCCTCTTCCGCCTCCTTGCATGCCGCACGAGCGCGACGCTGCCTCGCTCTGCAAGGGGTTTCAAGGCTGCCGCTGTTGATGTGGTGCTTCGGCGGCCTCAGCTGCCTGGCATTTAGACTACCACGGTCATGTTCATTCACGCACGCTCACGTCTGATGCGCCCGCCACCTGAATTGCCGCAGGGAGCTGGGGGAGAACATGACCGACGAGGAGCTGCAGGAGATGATTGACGAGGCTGGTGCGTCGTCATCTGATCGTCTGCAAGCTGCATGCCAGCATGCCTGCGGCATTCCACTATGACTTTCAAAATGCGGCCAGGCAGGAACACAAGCAGCCATACTGTGTTTGCAACAGTCACGAATCTGTCATGGTGTTGCATATTCTATCGAATCTGTTCCTGCAGACCGCGACGGCGACGGCGAGGTCAATGAGGAGGAGTTCATGAGGATTATGAAGAAGACGTCGCTGTTCTGAGCGAATCGCTGCGATAGACTAGGGTAGTGGTAGAACGAAGCGTCGTGTACTGAATAGAGAGAACAGAGCACATAGGGGTTACTTGAGCCTGCAAGATTGCGTCATGGTGGAAATTTACCGGTATGGGTTTGGGGCGCGCGCACGTACGCTTGTCTACACGGCGCCCATGAACTTGCAAGGCTAGTTGTAGCATGCTGTCAGTGGGCAACTTCTGGCCTCACAGATCCATTGTGAAGCAGATTTTAGTTTGATCGCCTTCGGCCGGATCAATCGATCTTTCTGACTGTCCGAAGTTAAACCCAATAAAGGTCGCCGACGGAAAACGTCCGACGTAGTCTGCGGGTTTTCCGTCTGTGTCTTCTGGTCCTGCGCGGCGCGTCAGCTGCTAGTTCGGATTTTCATAGAACGGGGGATGATTCTGGTTAACATTGAAATTCACAATTGGGGAACCTTCTGCGATTGCCGCGCGCAGATTATGCTTGCCCGTCGCGCAGGCTGCAGGTAAGCTCTAGAGACTGTTTCACACCTGCTGCAGACAGCCGCAGCACTGGCCGTCAAGTTCTCATTATATGAGACGTTCCACTTCCGGAAAGCTGCACACACCCTGTAGGGGGCGGGTAACGTGTAACATTACGAGATGCTTCTGTAAGTACGCGGAGATATGATCATTTCCAGCCTGGGGATGTTTGGGGACATGACCATTTCCAGCCTGGGGATGTTTTGCAACCCTGTGCGAGGGAACCTTGTAGCGAAGCAACCCTGTGGCGGCAAATCGCGCCTGCATGCCTTGAAAATGCACGAATGGTGTTTTGCGATGATCTACTCATAATTGAATCTGGGCCTGCCTTTCAAATAGAACTTGCATGGGGTACGTGTTGTTTGGGAACTTTGCCAATTACCCATGCGCCGCCGGAAGGTGGTTAGCACGTCAGCATCACGATGAATTTCCAGCTCATCTGCAGCGATTTTTGCAGTCATGCTGACTGCTTTCGTACATGTCAGCCCTTGCATGCACAGTGTGCTGCTCGATATCTCTGCTACAGGGTGCGTTCCCTAACAGGCCCTTTCAGTCGATGCCTTTGGTTTCCTTTCAAACAACAAAGATCAAACTAGCGCCTCGCTTTTGGCGAACGCCCGGTTCTGGTGCAGCGCCCGTCTATGAGATTAGCCGCCGAGCTGCCCACCGTTACTTCCTCTACCTCCTCCTCTGTTCAGGTTGCATCACGCCCGGCTCGCACCGTGATTTACGGTTTCGCTTGTGAGAGAGAGATCGATGTTGCGTTGTGTTGTGTGGTAGATGTGTGAGGAAAGTGTCATCCTCTGTTCAGACGTAATCAATCCGAACTTGAGAATGTAGTGAAGCAGCAGCGTCTAGAGTCTTCTTCCGAACTGGTCGGGGTTCGTGCTTAAACCTCAGACGTAAAATGCGAAACGCGAAACTTAAGGTACCGTCGGCGAAACGTTTCGCATGGATGCGAAACCCTAAATCTACCGTAATTTCCTTCCCCAAGCTCAAAAATACCCTGCTAACGCTTCCAAAAGCACGTTCCGTGCACTGTGCATGAGCACGGACCTTGTTCCTTCCAAAAACACGTCGCAGCTCTGAGTTCGGCTGCCACATCAAGCGAGGGGCGTACCAGCCAGGTACCTAGTTAATCACACCTAGTGAGTCGATTGGCGATGTGGCCTGTGCACTCGGGCAGGCGGGCAGGGCAACCAGGTTGCAGGACTGCTGCAAGCGTGCGATG
>JAABUL010002235.1_pt1 | contig 32838 bp, 30 predicted proteins | sample 5559151 | NCBI WGS metagenome assembly JAABUL01 (sample SAMN10711876, study PRJNA513368) | rock metagenome | isolation source: Antarctica rocks | place: Antarctica: Victoria Land, Pudding Butte sud | reverse complement strand
AAGGCTGATTAATTGCAGATTGCATGCAAACGTGGCTGTCCGAGTACACCCACAATTTAAAGTAGATATTCAATCCCAACTACTGATGGATTAGAAGAGCATTGGAGAGTCTTGATGCTGGCTTATCAGGAAAACACCGAGTAGTGGTTGCTTTCTTCCCACCACAAAGGATACAACGGTGCTGGCAAGATAACAAAATTCTACCATTGAACAAAGCTCTGGGTGTCTAGCCTCGTTTTAGCAACACATTCAACAGCGCCGAACCACAGTTGTGCTGAGGGATGTCCTTGACAATGACCAATGGATACACTGCCGTATTTGACTAGCAGGCCGGCCAGCAGAACACGTAGCGATTTCGTCCGCATTCTCCATCCTTCTTCCACATAAACTTGACGCACATGCTTCAACATTAGATGCAAGTCGATACGTGCAATCTTTCCAGAAGTTAAGAAATTGGTGATCGATTTAGACACGTCAAGGTGAAATACAGGATTGTAAACAGGAAGGTTGGTAGGCTGCCTGCCAGTTCAATCTTTCGCTTTGCTCCTTATCAATCAGCTTAACAAGTTGTCCGATTGGAGGCGCCTCTGCTTTAATGTGGCTGTCTTGCCACATTGATCTCTCTCTTCTGCCATGGCGAGCATTAAAAACTAAATGAAAAACTGAGTAGCGAAGAACTTAAGCCGCTCTGTACACCTACAATCAAAAAAGCGCCTCAGCCTCTCATACCGTCAAGTGTAATGTTCTACACATGACCATCTCCCGTCCACCCCCTCTTGCTCCCACCTTTGGCCACCCTGCTACCTTATTTCCCACCCTGCTTCGTGCCGTCACCAACCTTACTCGTTGTATCCTGTACCATCCCTCCAGCAGCCTTGGTCGTGTCGCCAAGTCCCTTGGTCACTCCACCCAGCGTATCACCAACCCCTTTGCCAACAGTGCCAACAGTATCACCCAGCGTGTTTGTAAGGCCGCCTACGGCGCCACCAGCGGTATTCGCGACACCGCCGACCAGGGAGCCGACGCCTGAGAAGAGACCGCCTTGTTGTTGCTGGTTTTTGTCGGAGGACATTTTGCTTATGGTATTTTGGATGAAGCTTGGCTTTTGTTTCGAGCTTCTTGTGAGTTCCTCTAGCAGTAGGTGATTTGGTTTATTAGAAGAGAATTGTGAATGAGTAGAGTACGGAAATGTTTAGGACCTAAGAGCTCCCGCTCGCTACGTCATAACGGCAGGGGTCGCGGATATTAAGCTAGGCCTTATTCGAATGTTCAACGTCGGACGTTGTGTGCAGCTACTAGATACCTTAGATCTCCAGCTTCTCTTGCGCGGTTTTCCGTCATGTTGTAGAGCTAAGAAATATTAGTGTCGGTTCTGAGTAGACTTTCATATGAATCGTCGGCAGTAAGGCGTGATGAGCACTGCCCAGTCAATTGTACGACGAGCGCTGCTCTATGGTAATTTCCGCTAGACCCACAGACTTCAACGCGGCTGACAGTGTCGAGTTCCGGGGTCGTCCCAGAAGATGCTCGAGAAATCTCGAGGACTATCCGTTGACTGTGTAGCCTACGATCTCGAGGACTCTGTGACTCGGGGAAAGAAGGCCGAAGCGAGATCGAACGTTCGTTCCGTTCTGAACGAGCCACGCCTTGGAGGTGTAAACGAAAATGCCGTCCGTATCAATGCCGTAGAGACTGGCTTAGCTCTAGAGGACTTGACAGAAGTGGTACGCTTGCCTGCCGCTCACGGATCTGCCTCTGCCTACTGACGAAGCGCAGCTGAAAGCGCGCAATGTCGACACCATAGTCGTCCCTAAGGTCAACTCTGCCTCTGATCTTCACTTTGTTACAGACGTGATACGACATGCCCTACCTTCGAGACACCCTTCGGCCTTTACATCATCCACTTCGTCTTCACCACCTCTCAATATTCTTGCTCTCATTGAATCTGCCAAAGCTCTTTCTGACCTATCAAGCATTTGCAAAGCTTCCCCTTATATCCAAGGTCTCATCTTTGCTGCTGAAGACTTTGCATTGGATTTGTCGTTGACCAGAACACCATCCCTTACGGAGTTTCTATATGCTAGATCAGCCATAGCCACAGCATGTCGTGCACACAGTCTACCTTCAACCATTGATCTTGTTTGCACCTTGTACAAGGGCGAACAAGGCCTGAAGACGCTGGAAGAAGAGTGTCTCGGAGGAAAAGGGCTGGGCTTCAATGGAAAGCAGTGTATCCATCCTAGTCAAGTCGAGGTTGCGCAGAAGGCCTTTGCCCCTAGTAGTGAGGAGGTAGCTTGGGCTGTAAGAGTCTTGACTGCAGATAAGAAAGCTGATCAGCAAGGAAGAGGAGCGTGGACCTTGGACGGCAAGATGATCGATATGCCTGTGGTCGGAAAAGCGAAGAGTATCGTTAACAGAGCTGAAGCTTGCGGTACTGACGTTGAGGCCGTAAAGAAGCAGTGGAAAGACCAAGAGCCAGAATAAGCCAACGACGTCTGTCTACCCATTTATGAGCGCAACAATTAGAGGGGATATAAGAACATGATCAACGGATTGATGCTTTCGTGTTGACTTATAAAACGTCCATGATGAACGATTGCGTGTGTATGGTCTTGGTTCCGCACGAACAGGAGATGATGCGAGAACGGAGTGGGTTAGCACTCTCGGAAATGGCCCTTGGAAGCTGGATGCAGATCAGAGGCAGCCAGGAGGTACTGTGATATGTGCCAAGTGCAGTATAGCCACAAGGCAAGACAATCGATAAGCGGTACTTTGAAAAGGAATAATGTATATCTACCAGGCTCTCGAAGTAATACTACGATGCCGATAGTAGGAGTTATGTTCTGGCCCACGCTGAAAGGGAAGGGGACCAACACCAAAGACTCGCTTAGCATCACAATCGTCAATCGATGAAGGAAACCCATTTTGGCATCCTTATAGGCATCGCCTGCAGATTCTATCGCACAGAAGTGATGGGGCGCTTGCCTCTAAACAATCTTGTATCGGTGTTACGGCTCAAGAGGAGGAAGCAAAGTCAAAAGCAAAACTCCCAAAAATTAGCGCTGACAGGGCTCGAACCCGAAGCAAAAAGAAACAAGCGGTGTTATCCACCAATCAGCGTCCTGAAAGGTTTGTTACTCAATAGGCCTGAAGGAAACCCGACCAACTCAATGGGCGTGATTTTAACTTTTTGACAGAAACGCCCCCGCAAGACCCCCTGACTAGAACAGCGACATGTCTTGGCTTGGGTTTGTTTCTGTATGAAGCAAAAAAGGTCTTATTATGATATTTAATTTCAATATTCAGAACATCAAAATTTGTGATATAGGGGCTTACCACCATTACTCGACCAAATACTCACAACATCTTTACGGCTTTCTACTTTTCTTACGACTCAAAAACTAAAGGGGCAAAACAAAAACGGAAACAACTACAAAAAGCAATAAAGTCAGCTCAAACGTGAGCCGAAGCAAACCCCCTATCAACACCAGAACCACCTCAGATTCTGGAAAGGTGTGTTCTTTAAAGATAATTCGAATTCGCTTAGTTACTCCCCGAAAATCTATCTTTCTTCCACCACCACCACCACCATGCCCAATACGCCTTTCCTAAACAACCCCACGTTTTCCATCCCACACCACCACGCCATCTCAACACCCCACTCCATCAATCTCCCTCATCCCCCCTAATTTCCTTCTTTAACATAATAAACTCAACCTCCGACCGCCGATTTGAAGTAGAGCCCCCCTACAACTTTCACGTCTTCGGAAGAAGCCCCTTACTATGCCTATAGTCTAAACAACCGTGTTGATGAGAGGGGTATTTTTATGGTTGTTGAGTAAGGTAAATGAGGCAGTTGAAGGTCGGAGGAGAATGTGAGAGCGTCTTACTTAGATCTCTACAACATTTGTGCCCCGTAAATATTTTTTTGGGATAGGTTTGGCACTGAACGTAGTAATGGCCCCTTTCTTTACATCCACCTGCACACCTCTCTCTCAAAATCCCCCTTCATCTACCAAATCGCAAGCGCGAAGCCTAAAGTAGCTACAGCCCCAACCAGCACGCCAGAGCATGAAAGCCAAAAGCAGCACTCCCAGATATCTCTTTCGTAACAATCACGAAAAGCACTTTCAGCATGACATTCAGCAGCCGATATCGAGTATGCATACCACTCAGCGCCCCTACATACTATAGCAAGCGGTTCGCTACATCAACAAGACAATGTTCCTAAAAAAAATCTGCAAACAATTACAGCAGCACTCACAGCCGAACCCCTCTCCCCCCCCCATTACCAATCCCAAACCAACCATAAACCCAACACCAGCTGTTGACTATTGAAATAGAGCACTGGGCACCGAAATGCGATGGCACACATATCTAACACAACTGCCCTACGAGGTTGTCTTTGGGATGGAGGGGCGGTGTTGATTTATAGCTTGGGTTTGGGGGTGTTTCAAAAGCTGCAACACGCGTGTTGTTAAAGCGTGCTAGTTTTTTGCGTTGTCTTCAGTAAGGTAAGGTAGGTATAGGTGTATCGAGGGGATCACGCGATAGCGGTTAGGGCTTCTAGGGTGGGGAGGAGCGCTTGGGTGGTTTTGGTACGATGGTTGATTTGGTGGGGGTATGGGGCGTAGCAAAGGGGTTTTTTAAAGGTTCTGGGTATGGACTGTGAGATGGTTTTGTTGGAGGGTACAGTATGTGCTCTGATATACGGGTTGGGGCTCATAGGGGGGGGGTGGGGGGTAGAAAATGGCAAGATGTAGATTACATGAGTAATTCATTGGTCCTCGCAGCAGTCTTCTCTTGTTTATGATGGATTTTGAGCAGCCTCTTCGTTCGCACTAAGCCCTTATACTGTAGTCGTGAGTCCAGACTCGTGAAACACCGAGTGTGCGGTTGAACTAGGGCGGTGCTGGCCCATTGGCCTGTGAGCACCGTCATTGTCTTTGAGCTTTGAGCCTTTGATGCCAGAGGCATTTCTATCAGAGATAGCCGCTTCAGGCTAATATGAGCTGATATAAGCGCCCGACCTGGCCGCGTCCTTGAGTAGACTGGTCTGTTGGCGCGGAGCTGCATACTGTTCGGAAGCAGCCGTTTGTTCGTGTTTGTTCTCCGTTTTATGGCCATCACTGTCGAGCCAACGCGCTGTCCATGATGAAACGGTGATATGGACGAGACTTTATACAGCGAATTACACTTTGGCAGCCGACACCGAACTCATCTGGGTTAGAATGCTATTAAGCAGCCCCTATACACCGTCCTCCGCTCATGCGGAGGGTCGTAGATGATCTCTTGGATTGTATTTCGTCCTCTGGGCTTACCCAGATACGTCTCATCCCCCACCTTCTTCGCACCAAAAAGCACAAAATCCGCATAATCCCCCTCCTTCAACCCCAATTCACTCCTCGCATTGCCAATGGCTGCCTTAGCCCTGGTACTTACGCACTCGAATAACAGTTCTGTATCTCTTTTCGTTCCAGCTTGGTACAACCCAACACCCATACTAGCAATAGCCATCGGATCGCAGCTTCCTTGTGGGGTGAAAGCGTTGCCGACGTTGTTAACACTGATGGCGCCTTGGAGGTTGTATTTTTGGATCATGGAGGGGATTTGGAGGGTTCCTCGTACGCGTTGGCCGCCGCCTTCTTGGGGTGAAGGTTTATCCATCATGAAAATGTCTGATGTGGGGAGGCCGATGAAAGAAATTGGTAGGTCGGCGAGGTTGGTCCTGAGTTGATGCCATTGGTCGGCGGTAAACATGGTTAGTCGAGTGCAGTGTCCAAGGACAATGGTTTTGTCGCGGGTATAAGCTATCCAGTGTTGTGCTTTTAGTCTTTCGATTACATATTCGGTAAGTGCTTTTTGATTAGGGTCAAGGTTGTAGTCGAGGTGGAAGTCTAAATGTTTGCCATACTTCAATGCAGTTGATATCGCCCACGTGATGTTTTCACGCATCTTATATTCATCTCCTTCAACATAGGGCGTACTTCCAACCACATCGACACCCTTTCTACCCAATGCTTCTTCTATGAGTTTTTGACCCTCTGGGTTCTTGCCCGTAGTCATGACAGGATCTTGTGCGAAGACACAAATTTGAATCTCGCAACGGTCCTTGAATTCTTTCTTGAGCTTTAAGCCAACGTCTAGACATTTGAAGCGTACAGTGGCATCCACTTCTACGAAGGCCCGTATTGAAGTTACACCAGCAGCTATGCTCTCGGTTACAAGCCATCGACCCCTTCTCAAAAGATCGTCTTCTTGAAACCTCGACTTCGCCTTTCCCGTAAGCTCCAATGCTTCAACAAAGTCGCCTTTGATGATCTCAAGGTCAGAGTACTTGGGGTCAGAAAGTAGGAAACATTTATCTAGGTGAATGTGAGGGTGACACAGGGAGGGAGCGAGGAACTGCTCCCTGCCATCCATGACATCTGGTGGGCAGAAACGGCTGACAAGCGAAGGTGCGTGCGGTGAGATTGAATGGATCCTCTTTTCGTTCAGGATTACATCCCACAAGCTATTGGGAGGCTTAGATGGTAATCGAACGCCTTGGATTTTGGAAATTGGCTGACGTGGCGGACGTGGTATTGTCAGATTTGAGATACTAGAAGCCTCTGACGCCTGGCCGAATTGGACCTTAGAAATTTCCTTCTGGAGGTCAACGCCATGACCTCTAAGGAATTCGGCAGCCATTCTTCGTCGTTAGGAGCCGCTACCAAGGTGAGTGGCTACAGAACTAGCTGCACAATATCATTGATCCTAACAGAGGTTTCAACAACGCAGACCATGATACCAAGGCGATTCACGTGTAATATGACGACTTTAGTAGTAACCTCGTGGTTGAATGTCGGATCGGACCTGGAGAATCTTGAGGGATTAGCCCTACTAGGTAGACTAGATACCTTAGGTATATGGTACAGTACAAGTATCCTGCCACGCTACCACCTACTAATCTAGATTAGCGGCCGGGCGGCAACCAAAGGATCGCTTGGCCCAAAAACCTTATTTGAAGCACTCTTTCCGCCAACAGTACCCTTGCGTGCCTTGGTTAAGGTACTACATAAATATCGTCCTGCCCGCATTCGACTGCAGATACCATGGTGGCCTTCAAGCGACCTTCAAGCGGCCTTCCTACTTACTGATGCGAGTCACTCCAACAGGATTCTGATCCTCTTGCAGAAGCATAGATGAACACGATTAAGTCTACGGCATTGATCGGTCGACTGGATGCGAGACCTCTGTCAATGGCTGGATATTTGAAAGCGCCGCTAATATGGATATATTGTTGAGTCAAGAAATCCACACAAGTTATAAATGCTGCTCCGCACGTAGATTGGGATTTAACCTGCAGAGGGTTGATAAAGCATACAGAATTCTCACTCGCTGCTCCGGTGAACTAATTGGAGAAGCACTGAATAGTCGGATGTACAACCAGGCAAAACATTGACCTTCAAATACAATCAGCGTCCCCAGGCTATGGGAATCTCGTAAGAGTTAGACACAGCTAAGTTTTCTCCCAAAACGTCTAGTCTAGCGACATTGCAACGTTTCCATCATCATACACCACAAGTTCGTATAGTGTACTCTAAGAATAGCGATCGGTGGGGCGATATGCAAGATTAGGTTCACCAGTCCTGCTTCTATATTATACCCAGAGATTTAAGGCTGATATCTTAAATAGTCCTTATGAGACTAAGGGTTTACGTTCGGGGTTCTTTATTGAACCATACTGATTCGGTCCAATAGGGAACATAGGAAGTGGCCTAGAATTTACTCAACGCTTCAGTCCTTGGCAGATGTATGGCAACTTCATCCATTATCTCTCCCTCCACCGCAAAATTCCATGCATCTCATTATCCTACTCCATTTGCGAAGCTTAGGTACAAAACTGTGTACAGTGCCAACAGAAGCAGAAAATATGACTGGCGAGGGCAACGTTTTCGAAGAGCACCGACCACGCCTAGATTTTCGGCTTTCCTGTGGGCCATCACTCTTGTCCACAAACTGAGAAGGCTTCTGGAATGTAGCTTACCGTGCTTTGAATTGCGATCTCCACTGTGATCCTTCCAAGCTTTGCTCCAACTCAGCAGTTCCCGGATCGTTGCCTGCCCATTGTCGTCCTCTCTTTGGCGGTGACCTGCGAGGAAGGCTCGGTATTTATCTTTTTCTTCGAGGTAGTTCTTTATCGCGGAAGGATCTCGGTGAGCAACGGTGCGAAATGCTTGATCTGTTGATGAGGAGATCTTTTTCTTCCTGCCTGAGGGATCAATTGGGCTACACGGTAGTCAGTGAAACTCAGGCAAGAGTGAAACGGAGTATAAACAACGCCATGTCGTAGCTGCTAGATGCTAACAGGCGAGAATAACGTCGAGGCAAGTTACTGAGGTTAACCGCCTGGCCGAGCTGTTCCCTTCACTTCAGGAATTACCTATATTCGCACGGAGATGGGTTGGGCGGGGAATGAGAGAGAAAGAGGGGGGGTTTTCACCGGTTGCGGGAAGGCGTATACTTATACAGCCAGCACCTTTTCAAATACACCATGAAACATGAGCAATTGACGGCTCATTCATGCCACGTCTCAAAGCAGATCGCTATCATGATCTCTTTGCCAAGTTGCAAATCCTGCAGACGTCTCCGCAAGTACATGCTAGGATAATAGATATCAGATACTATTGTAGTCCGTGCACAGATTGGGCTCACGGGTAGGGTTCCCCTTCGGTAACGGCCAGATTAACCATGAAGCCAATTGGAGGATTCTATCACAACAAGCTTTATCTCAGAAAACTAGAGAAGAAGCCGGTGCATTGTGGTTTCACTTGATCATACAAGAAGGGTTGTTATGTACAATCATTGTATGTTCCATTTCGATCTCCATGTCTTTCTGGCGGTTTTTGCGGTTCATTGGCGCAGCAATCATAAATGGTAACTCCGAACTGTGGGGTGATGCTGATCTGTACAGAGTTCATGAGTACGGAATGGACTCTGCTGTACATGATTTTTGAACGACAAGCAACTTGCCCAATTTGGGAATCTACAGGGTTGCACAGGTTTTCATTGACCGTATCATATAGGGTTTAATGCATAAGGGGTTTAAACATCGCGCCGGAATGTCACAAGGTGGAGTGATCTAGACCTCACAGTGTCTTCTAGCATATCGAAAGAGTTTGCCGAACAAGGAAGCCATAAATCCAAGGTCTTATCACGAAAGCATGATGGCCCGAAGTCCATCAATGCCTCCTTGTCATACCCTCTGACAAATTACCATCATGGGAAGCTCCGTGCTGTTTGCCCGTTCTGTGGATATATGAACGGGTTAAAGCAGCTGCGTGGAGGTGGCACAGACTCTCATCACTTGTAGCACTGCTTCAAGGTTGTTAGGTGTTTTACGGTTCCGAACGGTTTCGTGGCTCTTTGTTTGTACACATCTCTAACCGCCCGCAATCCGTCAGGGAGTATCCATGGCCTATTGCCTGGTATTGCTTGGCAACAAAGTCTTTGCACTTGTGGAAATCAAAGCTGTTGAATGTATGGACCAATGACCGGATTACATTAAATGCATTTCAACCAGAAATGCCGTTATTGAAAATGAACACACCAAGTGGGAAATCAGATCGCAAGCGCTACTGGACCTCATCTTCGAAACGTCCCATGCAGATAAGGGCCATCGATCATCCTTCTGGCTCGCAGAATTTCCCGAGACCGCCTGATTGCGAATGCAAGTCATCATACAAATGGTTCCTACCGCGAACCTGCAGCAACCGCCCATCAGAAACAGTTGAAGGATCCAGGCAACAGTTGAGGGGCTTTATCCGCTGCAATAACCGACGCTCGGCTAAGGGTAATGTCGAATGCTTGGACCAAGCAGCTTGGCTGCTTATCCCGAAATAACATCCGGAATCTGGGGTTTGTGCTCTTTCCGCTACTCTGAAACTACTCTTCAGCTCTATTCTTGCATGCGATATGCACGCAATATTCATGCCACGCTGCTGCACTGAACCACGTGTGCTGCAACTCGGCGTGATGACATAGCCCGCTATACTCAAGCGGAATTATTTCAATCTCGCCGCTACAGTGTACTCATGGCCAGTTTGTTCTACTTACTCTGCTGAGAGAGGGAATATAAGGCTTAAATTTGACTGTTGGTGGCATCAACTCGCGCACATCAAGCAATGAATTAGATGCCTTGTCAAACTGCAAGCATATTATCTGGACACCAGCTGAAGCTCCTGAATAACTTGGAGCCGCGAGGTTTGAACTTCTGCAGAGCATGACGACAAGAGTTACGCCTCATCTATGCACATGGCAAGGGTAATGCAAAAAACATAGTGTCTTGGATTTGGCAAAGGCAAAGCGGTCCAGCACTCGAGAGCTTTATGTGAGCGCGAATCAATGCCTGATTGGGGTAGATCGGCATATGATCTCAATATTACGGGACCAAATATAAGCGTTACTGGTTCTTCGATAGGACAAGCCGAGACTAATCTCCTGTCACGGGTTGATCAAGTCTCACTACTGAATATATTACCATAGTGGCTTGCATGGGAAAGGTCACAGGACCTGCAGCCTCCTTACATGTCTGTTTCTGTTGAGCTTTACCACCAATGATCGGGCCATGATTCAAGTGCTTCATTCAACAATTAGATACACGGTCAGCTAATGAGCAATGTTCTATGCGCTCTGATCGGCTTTCCGATAGCCCAGATATCTATTTCGATCCAGAGTAAAGGTAGAGGTTTCAATCATCAAGATGTTTAGCTTAACCGTCAAGCATATACCGGATTGGTTACAGCCCCTAGGACTTGGCATAGTACCCTCTGAACCCACTGAGCTTTTGCACCTGGATTAGACAGACTGTGGTTGAGAGTGCTCGAACTTCGTGTCTGTATGCTGCTATCATCTCAAACTATTGGCATCTACATTTAGAATCTGTCACTCTTCATCCCTATGCCAAGACTTCCTAAGTACTGACGAAGATGATGCGCTCTCTTGTAGGACCTAAACGTGGTGCATACCATAAACTATCTACTGATACCCTCTACCACCTTCAACGTTGGACCTCATCCTCTTTTACAACAACCTTGAATAATATGTGGGAACTCTTGAAAGCTCAAGCACCAACCTGCAGCTCTGACTTTAAGGGCCGTCTATCCTTCCGATCACCCCAACAGTACAAGCCCTCGAATTCCCGTTTTCTGTCTGCATGGCAGGGTCTAAAATGAAATTTGTCTTATTAGAAACTGGCATACAGCTCTAAAACCTCCATACAGTTCCTGCTATACTGATTCCGAGATCAGGGTAAGATCGTGCGCAGGAGTTCGCCTGACTGTCGTATCAGCAGCTCTAAACATTAAACCTCCTTGGAACGCTAATCGTCGAAGAGCGGCCAGTGTCGAACTTGGGTACACCTCGGCCGAATCGGCCGATACCGATGAATCTCTCGTTGTGATATTGTATCCAAACCTCTCGCTCGTTACTACAAGTCCATCGCGCCACACCTCACGTTCAGGGGCAATGAGCTCTATATTTTCTTTTGCTCAAACATCACCGCAGGCTGCGGTTGCCATTTCCAACCTTATACAACTATCAATTCAAGCAGGAGACTAAGGTCAAAAGCTCTGGATGAGGGAACCAGGTGCAAAAGGTGCCAAAGTGGGCATCAAATCAGGCAACTGCTACGGCCGCAGAACTTCGACTCTACGATCCCCAAACCATGATACCGTGAGCTTGCGACATAGGGCCTTGACGAATAGACCCTACAAACAGTCTTTGGCGTGTCTGCAAACTCTCCGAATCAGAGATTTTAATTCTACTGATATTGTCCCAAGATACTGAAAAGAATAGTGCTGTATCGATAGGACGGATACTAGTAGCCAGAGTACCGTCCCAAACTCCGACTTGAAAGGAGTGACTGACCTATAAAGGCTTCCACCTTGCTGTCCTTCCACACCTCTTCTGAAATTTATCTGAATCCCTTCGGGACCTTTTTTTCCACATATAACAACATTGGAATTAATACTACACAACGACTCTAGAGATACCTCGTGAAGTAGACCGAAAAATGAAAGCCTTATATTATTTAACATCCAAAGAACTTCCCTTGGTGGAACCTTTGTCTCAATGATACTGCCACCAAGCGAGGTTCTGTTGCTACACACTTTACAATGGTTCCGGAGAACGAGTCGGATCCAGTTTCAGGAGAAGCACCTTTTCATAATTGTCCTCTGCTAAACAGTGAGCCAAAACAGATGACAGTATTAAAGCATCAACGCAAGCATCAACTATAATTTCCGACTTTTACCCCTGAGTCTAGGAAATGCTAGTCAGATGTGAGATTTCTGTCATACAGTTGGCGTTCCATGGCGAACTACCTATCCAGCAAGCCGGTGCAATTTGGTCATGTCTGAGCTACTCTTGAGACACTGACGTTCACATAGATATGGCCATTACCGCATGTTGTACACTCTTTTGCACCTCCTGACAATCAACCTAGCCAGCCTGGACCCAGTGCTTTTGAAGCCAACATTCGGCAACACTATTCATAAACTCTCATTATACTCTTAGAAAGAACCTCAAGGTCTTGGGAATAGAGGATCTTCCTGTCAAAAATGAGCCTGTGGATCCCACGCGTACTGAGCAGAAGTCAATCGTGCTGTCTAGCTCAATGGACATCTTTCTTATAAGAGTTCCATATGTTAACTTACGTCATACTCAGCTTTTTGACTTGGTTGAATCCATTCAGACAAAACAAAGCAGCAATCCTAATGCTCTCAAGCGCATTTTGGGAACGTTAAGAAGTTGATTCGTTGTATTTATACCAACGTTATCTTCGGAGCGGAATTAAAAGCAGGTTCCCGCACTCTTTTCTTACAGACGCAATCATCGAGTTGAAAGATTGGTATTCCATCAAGCTCATAGACATTGAGCATCAATTCGATCTAAATTCACTTTGGATCCTCATCTATCAAACCCGCGGGCGACGAGTCGATCTCCCTCTGCCCTTCCTCATCGAGCGAGACCACCAGGCAACATGCATCAAATCAAGCCCATCACTTCCTCCCATCCAGCGCAAAAATCCTACACGCCCACATCCTGAACGCCCTGATCCATTTCCCGCAAGAACCATCCCTCGCCAACACCATTCACAGTCCGTTACTAACACAAGTCTACAGACAGTCCATACCTCCGGACGTTGGGACGCCTTTGTTACTCAAAAACAGCCTGGAGCCCTTACTCAACTAAGTTATCCCTCGAGTCAGCGAACGTTCCCACACATCTCCTTTCACGGAGGGTATGTATAGTGCAAATCAAACAAGACGAGGACATAGACATGACGTATGTTGATTATGCGCTTGAGATGTAGTATTCAGTGTTCAAGTTCCTCAAGTTCCTCTACAGCTATAAAAGTGCAATATCTAGTCTTACTGTATGCAAAGCAACTCATGTGAATCAAAAACTGAGCCTCTCATCACTCCGTTTCGTACCCACCAAAGATATGATGTCACAAGCATCACGTCAAATATCCACCACGACATCTCTTCACTCGGAAACTCCTTCGCTTAACCCATCCTTCACCACTCCATCCCGCAACCACCCCCTCCACTCGAACCCCCCTCCCTCCGCCCCGCCCTCCCCTCGACCCCACCCTCCGACCATGCCCTCCCCTTCCTCCCCAAAATCCACCCACCTCCTTCCTCACCTCCTCGATCGCTAACACCCCCCCCCCCACCCAAATCCTAAACACCTACTTCCCCCCCACAGCATCCATAATCGAACACGCCCCCCCCCCTGGGGCCCGCTCGCGCCTCCCCTTCCTAGCCACCACGTCCCAAGGCCGGCGGACCTGGCAACCCCGCGGCGCAAGCAAAAAGGATACTTTGGACGACTACTACGAGCTGCTGGCCCAAACGCTCCGGTTCGTGCCGTAGGAGGATACGCTGCCGCCGGAGGGGGAGTATGTGGTTGATGAGGGGAAGGGGAGAGTTGGTTGTGATGGGGTTGCGGGGGAGGTTTGAGAGTGTGGGGACGGGGCAGGGGTGGGGGTGGGAGTGAGGGGGATGGGGGATGGGGGATGGGGGATGGAACGGGTCTTTGAGGGAGAATGGCGATACGTAAACTTTCTAGCTATGCTAATATCCAAAAAAACAAATCAGAGTACAATACCTCTAAGCCGTGATCTTTGGGTCAGATAAAGAATTACCTGCAGCATCAAAATGGGAGGCTTTTTTTCTTCTTGAGACCGGCAGCGGCCATTAATTTTCGTTGGAGAGCAACGAACGCCAAGGACCGACTCAGAGGAGAGATAGCAGGATGTCCAAGGGACTGGGGTAGTTTAAAGCATGCTAGTCTGAGGTTTCTCGCTCGTGAAGGAGAAGGAGAAGGAGGACGAGGAAGAGAGTTCGTGTGTGCAAAGTGGATTTACCAGTAGTTGAATCAAAGGAGAAAAGCGAGGACGACAAATGTAGATTCATGACCAACGCTAGGTAGATTTCTGCAGTGCAATAGATAGCACAATTACACTTTCATTTAGAGGTCAAAGTCGTGCCGCAAAGGTGAGACCGTAAAAATTCGACGGTAACCAAGAGATCTTGACGCTTACCTTTTTCTTGAATCATTGATATGTCCAGCTGAATATCGAGAAATGTCGCGGGCTTTGATCTAGCTTTTTGTCAACCGAAATGAGCAAGGCTGGAAAATTGTGAAGAGACCAAGATGGGAAATGATTTTCTATGAATGCTTCAGCTACAAGCCATGCCACGATAGCTAGTAAGACCCATATATCCCTACACGCTTCTTTGACCAGAGCCTGCAACAAATGCCGAAAAACCGAAGTATCCCTAACTCCACTCAAGCTCAATGCTAGGAACTGGAGCCATGCTATGCAATAAAGGGAGATGCAATGCTGAATGATCGTTCATTGTCGACCACCTTGGCCGTTGCCAAAATACGGTCCATAATTATGTTGCGGGTTTTGATAGTTCTGCCCCTGCGGAGGCTGTCCTTCTTGCGAATAAGTTCCCTGACGAAGCTGTGGTCGATACTGCGGAGGAGTCGGAGCATTGCCCCAGTAAGCCTGTGTACCTGGTGGACCCCACTGCTGTTGTGGCTGCTGCAAAGGGTACTGTGGTTGATCGTACGCCTGACCAAATTGTCCAGGGGTTTGAGGGTACTGCCCGGGCATTGGAGGGTATTGGCCAGGAGTTGCCGGGTATTGACCAGGCATCGAGAACTGAGGACTTGGGGTAGGGAAGGATTGTTGCCTTGTTTGGTATCCTTGACTGTGTTGCTGGCGTTGGGCGATAGCCTGCTGCACTAATTGACCACTCAGTCCTTCCTTCATGTTCTTCTTCTCCTGCTCTCGGGCTTCAATGGCACCTATTAGCCCACCTCCTTGTGGTTGCTGTCTCTTAGGATTACTGGCCACATTGATCAGTGGTGAGCCCGTTACACGGGCCACATGCTCCTGTTCCCGAGCCGAGAGATGCGCGGAGTAATCGGCAGAGGTATTCATGACATTCGAGGCTCCACGGGAGTGTGGTCGAGGCGGTAGGTCCTTCGAGTACGAAGGCTGCCGAACATGCTGTTGCGTAGGGATTTCAGCTGAAGGATTCCTCGACACCATTGGAGGCGTGCTCGATTGCTTTCGTCCATGGGCGTATATTGGGGTCATTACTCGGCCTGTACCGCTTTGTGCTGCACGTTGTTGTACGAATTGTTCAGGCGTTATGGATTGACGATTACCCGGACTTCCACTACCTATAGTTGCACCTGGTTGCCATGCAACACTCCTTCGATTGTCTTGCTCGGAGCCACCAGAAGGGGTCCGAGTGTGATGTTCAGGAGTGCCGAAATTGCGACTTCCTGAAGGATCACAGGTATCTAAGTTGAAGGCTTTACTACTGCGGCGCGAAACATCTGGAGTCTCATTTCGTGGGCTGGAGGTCAGTTGCGGACTAGGCGTTAATCTATCACGTGATTTGGGTCTCTCGTGCGTTAGGTGGGTTAACGTCCCACTGGTACCTGGGCGAGATGTAGTTCCTGGTGTGTACGCATGTGTGGGTCCAAAGTCGACACTGGGAATAGCGGGTTGGATTTGCGGCTTCGGCACGCCTGATTGGTAATGCATGTCCCCAACCATGACTTGCTTCTGTTCGGGTTCGATCGTGCCAACGGTTTTTAGTACGCCTCTGCGAGGTTTATCCATCGAGGGTTTGGACCGCTTGGTCTCTGTAGATTGACGAGTGCTCGCATAGTCCGGAGAGGCTGTTGAGTCACCATCGTATATACTGCCGGCATCGTGTGTCTGGTAATAATTAAGGCTATCTGTGTCAGAGGGGGCTGGCTCGCGGGCAATGACCTGATTCAAAGCGTCTTCATCGACAAATTGTTGACGCAGGCTCTCCAAGCTTGATCTTGATGCAGGTACATGTTCAGATGCAGGTTGCTGCATAGTTGGAGGAACCGGCTTCCGCGTAATGCTGTGGCTGGTGCTTAAGCGCCGCATGTCAGGACGATCGTTGTCTACCGGAATGGGCGGTGGCCGAAAACCTGTCGATGTTGTTTGTTGGATAGATGCTTCTGTGGGTATATCATAAGGTTGAGATATATTATTCGGCAGATTATTTCTCAATATTCCAGACTCTAAATGTGATATAGGAGACTCGGGATAACTGGGAGACTGTGATAAAGGTGATATGTTCCTTGGAGTCGAACTGGGCGGTGGTACCAAACCACTGGCTGGGTTAATGGATTGGTCCCGGAAATCTCCCTGGGGTTCGAAGGAACTAGAAAATTGCGATCGTGAATCATTCGTGGTATATTGGCCAGCGTTGCCTAGTACCATCCCTTCACCAGCAAAAGACAAATCAGCAGATGTCCCACTCTTGCCAGTGTCGTCAATTACCCCACGTTGCCCATGATCCTCCGAATATCCTTCATTCCTCTGCTGGCCATTGTTTCTCCAAGCTGCAGCTGCCCCTGCAGCTGCTACAGTTTCGCCATTAGAAAGCTGTCCCGCGTCAGCCAGCTGAGCGAGTGTAGTAATAGACATTCGACTAGTAGCGCGACGCAATTCAGGGGAGAGTTCCGGCCTTCTTTGCGGCCTGGCTCCCGGCTCATGGGCAAATACAGGCGGTGCAACGACGGGCGTCGGCGGTGAAGCTGGCCGGAGGTCGTGGCGGATTTCCTGGGCTTCGGGTCCGACATCTGCTCGGAACCGTCTCTCGCTTTCTGAGCTACTGCGATCGTTTGGACCTTCCAGCTCGGCAGCGTATCTCTGCATTTGAGGATTGCGAGCTACTGCGCCAATGGAGACACCATGAACAGGGGGTACGGGTGGTGGTTCTTCGTAAGGCATGTCAGTTGGTGTGGCCTCGTACGACAACCTCGAAGGTGCATAATTTTGCTGGCTTTCCTGGTACCGTTGAGACCGTTGATTTGGAGGCATAGAGAAGGGTGTTACTTCCGAAACAGACCTTTGATGCCTGAGATTGTCTCGTGGCGGCAGGAATGGGCTTTCTGCTGGTGGTGCGGATCCTGTATGATGGGGTGGAGGAAACGGACTGCTTTCGTTCCTTATGGAGGGCGTTGATTTTATGGAAGCGCCATCCTCATAGCGCAGAGTTCCGGCGCGTGAAGGAAGACTGTTTCTATGTCCGCGGTTGGTGCTCGCTCTGCTTCGTGGCCGGCTCCCACTAGATTGTAACTTTGCAATCCTGGAGGAAGTCAGCTCCTTCAGCCTTCTTCTCCATTCCATCTCTTTCCAGGTCTGACTGCCAGGTTCGTGAATCAGCTGTGCCACATCAAGTATTTCGAGGTACCCATATCTCCTTTCCTGAGGCAGAGCAAACATCAGACTCCGTACGTCCAGCGTATCCGCAACAAGACGGTTCGGCCGTCCGTAGAGCGTGAAAACATCGTAAAGTGGGAAAAGCCATCGGAGCATTATCTCAAACCCGTTTACTCCAGGGTGAACCTCTGGCATGACGAAGACGAAGCCTTCAGTAGTTGTCTCGGGCGTGGAATGTATCGTGATATTTCCTTCCACCTTGACCAACGTGGACTGATCGATAAGGGGCTTTGATTGAGGATAAATGGCATAGGCTGAATATGCGTCATTAATTGTTGCGATAGGCATCGTTTTTTTGGTCTTCTTCGTGTCGTAAAACTTGATGTCTCCTTTGAGAGCTGGCGCTGGACGATCATACGCGGACTTTTTCTTGAGAGATTTATTCTGTTTTTGAACATCCTTTTCGTCCGGGGGCGATATTACACACCAGCAACGCCTCCAGGGAGTCCCTGCTCCAAACCGTACCCTGGTCCAATCTTCAGTCTTCAGTTTTGTCCTATCTAAGATAGTTCTGATATTGTTCAAAGTTTTTCCCTTTCCTGCTATCAAAGAGCCCGTGTAGGCTTCTTGTAATGTGGCGTGCTCGAACATCGCTAGCCTAATACCCGCTGTCCACTGCGTAAGAGAGTGCAGAGAGTTGAAATGGAAGAGGTATCGATTCTTGCCAGCAGTTGATATGCTGAGGACATTCTGCAGTGGCTGCACATCTTGTGAACGAGTAGGTAACGTCTCGATCTAAGGCTAATAGTCAGCGAATGACAAGAATTCTCTGGGAAACAAAATGAGTGCAGACCATTTTAATCGAGGCATCTGCGAGATTGATGAAGTGAGGCGCCACCTCTCCATCTTGGCCCGCTGCATCAAGAGCAGCTGCATCCCATAAAGAGAGTATAGTACCAACAAGCTGAGCAAAGCACTCAGTCCATGATCTGTCCGCGTTTGGCCGACCATCTGTATAAGGCATTAGCGAGAAGTGTGGCATGAACCGTCTTAGAACCTACGCGAGTCCAGATCGTTCAGCTTCAAAAAATAGCCTTCCTGATATAGTTTGTTGGAATGGCTGTTAAGAAATGTGAAGATGGGAAGGAGCTCGGGGATCGTATCCTCAGCGATCTCCATCAAAGGGGGTTGGTATGTTTGGACCATTGACATCGGCCTTGAGATTGGGCGCTCGGTCTTGGGTCTTGGTGTTGGGGAATCGCGGGCTGGTCCTTCGAGATGATGTGGAGAAGATGAGTAATGAACGTCTTGTTGTGTAGGTGGTGGATTGGAGGGCGTTGAGGCTGAAGTTGGAGACCGGGGAGCTCCAAACGCCGACATGAACGACATGACTATGCAAGGGATTAGCAGTGCATATCAAAAAACTACGTAGCACGTGTGGATAGTACCTCGAGAACGACCCATTCTGAAGGATCTTAAAGCTTCCAACTATATTCTAAAAGAGAAGGAAGTGACGATATAGACCAGGTCAATAAGTAGAGCGAGCGGTATATAGCGGCGGGATTCTCGGATGTATAAGTGAGTTGCATTGAGGCTTTTTCAGTAGGATTCAGCCGTTCTATTTCTACACACGTAGGGTTCTCGGTCAGCTGAACTGGCGATGCAGACAGAAAACACACGATGAACTAGAAATCCATGAGAATGAAGTGATTTTATACTCTTGGCAGCATTTTCTACGAAGACCAAGGAACCAGGCGTGCCAGGTCCGGAGAAATTTAACTAGTCGAAGAGGAATAATCCGCCGACCACCACCGGCGTCATCCACCTGCTTAGCGCTTTCCCCATTCAAAAGTGTCAGCAGCTCTCCAGCTGTCCACCTCACCACCTCACCTACACTTTCTCTTATTTGACAGACCTATCAACATCTGTGAGCTATCAACACACACGCTGTAGAGTGTGGAGTGGCTGCCAGGCTGGACTTCCAACACCAGAAGAGTCACTCGCTTTGACACAAATATGTTTCGTTTACCCTATGACCTGCCGTAGAAAATTCCACATTTCCGGAGCTGACGACGCAACTCAGCGGCCTGACACAACACTTAGAAGGGACTATTAGGACAGGAGACGAAGCGTCATGATTCGACAGTCCTTCCAATTAGCACCGGCAATACCAACGGGCATCTACCTCTGCACAGTATTGTTCTTCGTTTCAACATCTTGCCAGAAGCCCTTTCAGTAATCTCCGCCGCTGTTCGCCGCCAGTACTCCGTACATGCTGTTACGCTGCAGGTTGAACATGCATACGAAGTTCTTGCAGACCGAATCATGAATATATTGACTGCTTTCATGAGTAATGACTTCTTTTGCGTTTCAAGCCTACTTGTGTCCTCTTCTGCTACCGCCTATAGACCCGCCAGGGGGCTATCTAATGAAAAGTTCCGAAATAAAGTAGATATCCATCTGAATACCCTCACAACCACATCTGTTCCTGCTGCTCATGATGATTCTTGGGGAACGAGATTTCGTTGACAGCCAAACCATGATACATAGTACCCCTTTCCCAAATCTGATGTAAAGTTCCATCCGTAGATCCCAGCCAACCTTGTGGGGATGTTCAATCGGGCATATTTCATGTTTCGGTTGGTTAGACAAGCCTTGAGGCTGATTCCAGAGAAGCAAGAAGATCCATGGTTTCAGTGCGCGGATTCAGTAACTGTTAAAGCATTGAAGACCCAACCTGCGTCTGAGCCAGCGCTCTTCCCATTTTCCACCTTATAGCTTTGAACAAGACCATGTATAAAGAGTGACTTGAATGAATCAACGCGGTCGTATCAATACTTTTTAGGGTCTGTACAAAATGCGGATTACGGAGGTACCATATAGAATAACGCTTATCTCCGACAAGTATCCAGATGCGAGCTGCCATACATCCGTACCTTCCATTGCTTTACAGAAACATCCGAACAGAGAAGCGCGTACCTTCAAAGAAAAATCGAGAACTCCCAAGGAGCTGAGACATTGCTTGCATTGTTTTGCAATTAATTGAACATGGTAGAAGGATATTCTCGTTGTTGACACGTTTCGACCTCCTCCCGACATTCTCTTTGCCACTCGTTGAAAGCCGGGATGCGCCTCTCCAGATCACTACCTCTACCTTCATATACTTCGCGAAGTTTGCAACTCCATCTTTTTCTAATACAAACGCGATGGAGGTCTTCCGCATCTCAATCCAGCACCGGTACGAAGACTCCTCTGCCAGTTGAGGCACCTCCAACGTCGAAATCACCGTTTTACTTCGATACCGGTTATGCGCTGTTTGCCAAGCGACCTTCTCGCCCGTTCCCACCTCCATTTCTTTCCCTGCCATCTGGCTCGTTTTCGGACCCTTTAAGCACGCACAATCGCAGCAGAGATCGACGATCGTACGTCAATGGAGAGATGATAAGGGCCATAACCAATGGGGATGATGCTATTCTGGTTAGCGAGAATTTTATAGGGGCAAATGACGGGGTTGGAGCATGGGCTACGAGGCCCAAGGGCCATGCTGCGTAAGACTAATCAGGCCACGCTAGAATTGAGAGGGCTGACCAGCGTAGGCTCTGGTCAAGATTGATATTGCACTTCTGGGCTCTAGAGATCGAAAGAGATGCATCGGTTCATATGATTGATTCATCTTCCCCGGAGCCAAAGCCTGTCGAATACCTGCAGAAAGCGTACGAGCAGACTTTGGCTGCCACTACGTCTCCAAACGAGTGGCATGGCACCACAACAGCTTGTGCTGCGTTACTTCACTATAAAATGATACAGTCAGCCGTGCAGCCAAGGTTATACGTGACAAATCTAGGTGATTCACAAGTCATGGTAATGCGCCCAAGGGATCAAGAACTTGTCTACAAGACTTCCGAGCAATGGCATTGGTTTGACTGCCCACGGCAGCTGGGCACAAACAGCCCAGATACTCCAAATGTGAGTGCAGTCATGGACAAGGTGGATATTGAAGAAAACGATGTAGTGCTGGCTTTGTCAGATGGAGTAGTGGACAATCTTTGGGAACACGAAGTGGTTCAGAACGTTGCCGACAGTATCCGCAAATGGGAGTCTGGAGAGGTTGGTGAAGCAACAGGAGATCGCACTGGTGGAGCGGAGGGTGGTATGCTCTATGTGGCTGAGGAACTGATGAAGGCTGCTAGAGCTATCGCCCAAGATCCATTCGCGGAAAGCCCTTTTATGGAAAGAGCAATTGAGGAAGGTCTGGCGATGGAAGGAGGTCAGTATCATCAATTTTGTAGGGCCCAAATAATTTTCACTAATATCACGTTTAGGCAAGATGGATGATATTAGCGTTGTGGCTGGATTGTGCAGAAGACGAAAGGGATGAAATTTCCTGGCCTTCGCCCCTAATCTCTCTCCGCAGATTCTCACAAGAGCACCACACTTCAACAGAGGGTATTAAAGCCAAAAGCACCAGCGGCTCGCTACGAAGCGCGGGCCCAACCGTTGAAGATACCGTTCACTCACTTGGACAATTCTGACTGGTGGATTGTCGAGGCCGACGCTCCAAAGGTAGTAACATGCCGTTACATCTACTTGACCCTCAGCTCTGTAATAGACAGAACGAGCCGTTAAACAAATGTCTTAAGGTCTGTATGATGAATTGAGATCATTTTCATGCATTCTATGAAATCGTTAGTCTTCCTCATAATCCTGCCAAATTTTAGTAAATAACGATCTACAGGGCGTTCTAGGTAAGGCGTACGGACCCTAGGATGCCGTGGACATTGAGAGGAAGGCTGCAAAGACCGCTATCGACAGCATTGATGTGAAGCTCCCAGAGCCCTGTGTCGATCAGGACGGCGAGGTGAAGAAGGTTATTGTTACAAAGGACATTAAGATTTATAAAGATCCCAAGAGGGAACGAGGTACCCCAACCATGCCTGCTTATCATAAGGCAGTGTTCTTTCTCATATCATACCATAAATCAAATGGACGGAGGTGTATAAAGTTGACACATAAGGGGGGACACAAGAGGGACTTGTAGATAGTACATACGGCGAACAGTCGTGAGACTTGAGGCATGGCGCCCATTTCTAATTCAAGCCTCTGATCTTCCTGATATTCATCTTCGCCAACTCATGTTGATATATCATAGCTGTCATATCGTGTTTACAGTAGCGCAGCCCTAGCTTGTGAATCCCAGCATATTGATGGGCGGTATCGATATTTTCGCTTAACTAAATATTCGAAGCTGCAGCATCTTATCACTTCACGCCATGATATTTTTGGTTTAATTAAGCCCACATGCTGTCAGGATGAGGGGAAAACGCTCACGGCAGTACCGCAAGTTGATGCAGCAATATGCCATGACATTTGGTCTCCGCGAACCCTACATGGTCTTAGGTAGGTCCAGGTTCCAACCCCCACCTTTGCGCCAACGCTGATGCCGGCTTTCCCAGTGGATGCGCAAATGATCCAAGATGCCGAACGCTTCAAGATGGATCTCGTCAGCGGCCTCGAGCGTACCCTCAACGGCAAGGTGAAGCCAAGTATATGCCCTTGAACGAATGCCAGGAGGAAATAGTTGTCTGATTGTACGCTTATGGGGTAGTGATCACACAATGTTCTATACGCCAACTTTACACCCTACCCTCAGTCCCTCAAGTTCAGAAAGACTCCCTAATAGCGCTCGCCAAGAGCATGGAACGCCGTCGCTGCAACCACCACACGCTGGATAACCCCCTTCCGACTCTCGAATGCCTCTCCAGGTAAGTTTTACTTGTTATCAATTAAAGATTCCCTAGACTCAATAATACAAGTTTCTGATTATTACCAGCGTCATAGATCCGAAGAAGGCAAGCATAAACAAAGCCCATGTGGTTGTTGCAAGTCAGGAAGAAGAAGTCCGAAGATGGTGTAGGGGGGTTCGAGGGGTGCCGTTAGTGTATGTGAAGAGGAGCGTTATGATCATGGAACCAATGGCGGAGAGTAGCATGAATGTTAGAGAAGGCATGGAGCGAGGAAAGTTCAGGACTGGTCTTAGAGGAAGGGGGCTGGGCGCAGGTGCTAAAAGGAAAATGGAGGAGGGAGAGAGCGATACAGAAGGGAACAGGGCGAAGATAGTGAAAGACGGTGATCAGGGCGAAGAGAGGGCTTTCAAGAAGAAAAGGGTACGAGGTCCAAAGGGGCCGAATCCGTTGAGTATGAAGAAGTCGAAGAAAGAGAAGGCAGACGACGAGCAGAGAGATGAGGATCACGGATTGTCGAACATTAAGTCTGCAGGCCCTAGAGATAGGCACGACACAGAAGCGGACGGCTCGAATATAATCGAGGAACCACTAGACGACGCGCAAAACCCACTAACCAAGCGAAAAAGGAAAAGAAAGCATAAAGCTGACAAGATTAAAGAGCTTGTGGAAGAGCTTGAGGCTCCAGGACTTGACGATTCCGCAGGAAGCGGTTAACAAGTGTTCAGATACCCGCCCTTCAGCACTTTGTGATAAAAGCAATATGGCTTTGTGGCTCAATGGAGTGAAGAACCAGTTTCACCCCAACCACACGAGTGATCCAAAGCGCTCCTCCCCACAAGTCATGCCCGAGCCCTACCCTACCCCAAAGAACGCCACGCTATGCCCGCCCTAAAGCAAACCCATTCCCAGCCCACCATCCCTTCCTCTTCCCAAGTATTCATACCACCACTCCCCAGCTCCTATCCTCCTCTTCCCCCCACCCTAACTCTCCTCATCAATCTCCCTCCAAATCCCCCTCATTCTTTCCCTCTTAGCCTTCGCCTCCTCTCGATTCCTTGCCGTCCTCTCCATTCTTTCCGCTCTGAGGCATTTGTTGACGTCTCGCTTAGCCACGTTGCAGCCGCCGGTCATCTTGTGCAGGAATCCTTGCGCGTGGCAGGCGTCGAGGGCGGCCATTAGGGTTTGGCACCCTGTAGGGGAGAGGGTGGGGGGTTAGCTGGTGTAATTAATTTCAATGGAGGGCAGGGAAGGGTGGAATGGAGAGGTACCTCTGTTGTCTTTTGTGTGAAGGTGGGGGTGCATGATAGGTTTGTTATATTACTATCTTACGGTCAATTGGCGAGGGGATCACGGAGGCACTGGATTTCTTGACTTCAGCGCGAAATGTTCGTAGATCTGCGCATCCAACACTTTTTGCTAGCTGAAGAACTCCGCTACGGACGCCGGTTCTGCTGTGCTCCGTTGAGCATTCTTCGCAGTTCACATGAAATACTGCAAGCCATCAGCCACATAGCTGCTGTATACGCGATGGCTCAAAACCAGATATCTGCGAAAAAGCAGCAAGGTTAATCATCTATCGCACATTCGTAGCTGACCGCGTTACTGACATCCAGCCTAGAGCTACAGAATCAGTACACAAACTACAAGAACAGCCTCCAGCAACTAGCCCAAAGGATTGGCGATGTCGAGCAAGAGACTGAAGAACACAAGTACACCCCTCCGCATCCCTCTATGCCTAGGGAACTCCAATCCATATCCTTCCTCTGCCCCAGGCCCACACCGGCACATTAACATTTGCTGACCGCTTATGTCTATCTTACTAGGCTTGTGCTAGACACTCTCAACCCGCTACCTGAAGACCGGAAGTGTTTCCGGATGATAAATGGCGTCCTGGTGGAAAGAACGGTGAAAGATGTCAAGCCTGCACTCGAGACGAATTCGGAAGGACTGAAAAAGGTCCTGGAGGAGCTGGTGAAGCAATATAAGCGGCAGCAGGAGGATATGGAGAAGTGGAAGGTCAGTGTTAGACCCAGCCGGACCCGCTTGATTACTCCCTTGGGCCAATGCCGGAATACCGATACTGTTCAGGCGGGAATATTCGCTAATTCCTTTTTGTAGAAGAAAAACAATATACAAGTTGTACAACAATAGTTATCGCCTAACAGCTCGGACCTCCATCTTTTACACTGGTTGACCGAAAACTGACATCGTGGGGGATGACCTTGCGTGAGCCCGAACTAGGGAGGACGTGAGCTTGAGAACGTATCCAAGATTTAGGATCCTTTTCGAGTGCACAGCAACGAAAGTTTATTAACGCCAAATCAATATTTGCTCATCAAGAGGTTGCGCTACGTCGTCAGATCTCCACAGTATCTTCGTTATCCAGCATCTGGCTGACTGCAACCCTGCCCGAAAGCCTTGGACTTGAGAAAACCAGCAATATTCTATGAATCCGAGGCTACTCGCGATTCTAAAAGCCACACAAAGCCTCTAGATATCGAGCATGCGGAGGTTTCATCAGAACGGCCATTCGATAGCTTTGGAAAAGATTCTTAGTAATGCAGGTTCAGACGAGGCTTCGAAACGTGTGGCTCTGCTGAGCTGGCATTGCTTGGCCGGGCTTTAGAGCATGTTATGCACTTGCACCACGCCTAACATGTCCGCCATGCAGGGTTTCTGCCCCATCAGTGTGGGCAGCTCAATCATAGGGTGACTTCATGCGGCATTCAGGTAAGGTACCGGCGAAGGAGAAAATCTGAGTGGATGTTACAACGTCGTCTGAATCTACTGAGACCAGATAAGGCTGCTCTGAATTACCAATCTTAGATATCAGCAAAAACAATTCTTCCAGATGTTTCTGCCGAATTGGGTCATAGGTGATTCACTCTGTATCTCAACCCAATCTGCACGTAAAGGAGCCTGTGCGCAAGGCATTTCACTCCGATCCATCAGGCTGTCATATCTCCCCCCACCCTTCCCTTGTCCTTAAGGCTTTTTTTTGGCAGGTGACCAATCAGAGCTTCAGAATAAAGTAGAATATACAATACTACCCAATGGAAATTTATTGGGATTTCTTGTACAACACCGCCTGATGACACCATACAAGCGATCCGCAAAGGCGTGATACATGCGCGCTCCCAATTTCGGATGTTTCTCCATCTTAGAGAGAAGCTTTAGGCTCTAGATGCGATGGGTGTGTTGGAGATTCGACGTTGTTACCCGCGAATCATAAAGTACTCTCGATGACCTGAGTGCGTCGGCGAATTCGTCAACCCAGCGGTGATTCAGCCTCAACATCGATATACGTAGAGAGCCATATTGAAGCGGTGATACCTGAGAGGCTGAAAATGATTGAGATAAGGGAAGGGAGAACTGTGCCCCATCGGAAGCCGTGGTTGGCTGTTCGAGTCCCTAGTTTCATGCAAGCCGGGCCTGCCAAAACATCGCCCCCATACAACGTAACAGTAGGAACCCATGGAAAGCCTTAGTCATGTCGAGTCTTCCAGCACAAGGCAAACTACTCTCTGGGCCGTTATTGCAAGAACAACCCATCTCGACGGGATTCCCGCACAGATCGCGTGTTGTGAACCGCACAGTGAGATCATCTTGTCCCTTCAGAAGGCGCCCTGTCCTGGCTGTCTTCCATTCATTGTGGTCCTCTTCTCTTCTTCCCAAAACAGTATAATGAGTGCGAGAAGAAGACCAGAAACGAAACAATCTGATCAAGGCGTTTTTACACGCGTTTGCCGCGAGTCCGTATTGGTACATTCAATCTGCGCCGGCTTGTGACTCGATTTGTACGGTGGCTACCGTCGTTTTCTTGAAACATAAGGTACCCGACGACCCCAGCGAGACACATCCTACTCCCCCTGGGACTTCACCACTTTGGCATTCCCACTTACTTCCTCATGCGCCGGGCCCAATTGTTCGCCCTATGTTAACTATAGAAAATAGACGGTAGCGCGACCAAGGTTAGCAGAAGACAAGCTCATGCATCTGTTTTTGGTTCCACCCTCTCGGAGAAGCTAAGGCCTGAATTAGGTTTCCAGCAATCAGTTGAGGCCTAATTGCCCTCGTACCACCCCACGCTGTCGAGCTACAACAGTCGCAACGAAGGCTCTGGCGACTGCTCGTATCCGCTCATTACTTACATCCTATTCGCGGTGGAGAAAATAAGGCAATTGGGGTTGTGACGGTGGGATTGGTGACACCACATTGGTCGCGCGCCCTGGGTCCTTCGAATAAATTTGCAAGACCTCCGATTCGTTGTTAGTGCCCTAGGCATTTCGCGCGTCTGTAGCCTGGCTCTAGCAAGAAGCTTCATTCATTTTCGCGCAGAATACAATCCTAGGCGGTTGTGAAGCAAACGCTCCCAACGGTGACGCACGTCGAACGCAGAGCTGCAGAGGCTGCAGTCAGAAAGATCCGAGCCAACTGTGACGTGGTCACCCGCACTATCTGTCGGCGGACCAGCCAACAATCTTCGAGAGCAGAAGCCTGCAGGCGTCCTATACATCATGTCGGTTTCCCCACCGAGGGAGGACGTGGAACACGGAGGCCCGTCGCCTGATAACTCGGAGCATATGGATAGAGGCGACCCTGAAGCACAAGCGCGAGAACTTGCTTACGAGTTTGAAGTGAAGGAGCAGGACAGGTGGCTGCCAATTGCAAATGGTTGGTTATTCCGTATTACTCATGCATAACTCGTCCTATGATTTACGCGTATCTGTCTTCCGACGATGCACGATGATCGAGGGCCGGAGCTGGTCGCTTCTGGCATTGGCACGCGCGAAATCACTGGTCTCATTATCATGCCCACGATCTGCGCCGGCATCCTCATCTTCACTCTCTATGGTCACATTTTCAGCAGCCAGTCAGAGCCCACAATGTCCCGCAATTCCCCGCAATCGATTTCACCACAACGTGGTTCGAGACATAATAGCCTTGTATCTGATGCTAACATTCGTAATTTCGCTCCAGTTGCTCGGATTATGAAGACGGCGCTGCCAGAAAATGCGAAGATTGCCAAAGAAGCCAAAGAGTGCATGCAAGAATGCGTGAGCGAGTTCATCTCTTTCATCACAAGCGAAGGTGCGTACCTGTTTTACGATGACCTTCCTGCCCACTTTAGCTGCGGACGTATCCCTAATCCTGGTACTTGATCCATCCAGCATCGGAGAAGTGTCAGCAGGAGAAACGGAAAACCGTTAACGGCGAAGACATACTCTTCGCTATGACATCACTGGGTTTTGAGAACTATGCTGAAGCACTAAAAATTTACCTGTCGAAATACCGAGAAGTGAGTTGACCGGATCTCCTTGCGAGCCCTGGCGCTTGCGTCTCCCGCAGCTCTCTCCTAGTGAATGTCTCATGTCTAGGGATTGATATTGACACCTTTCAAGACCCAGTCCGCCCGAGGAGAGAACCAGCAACGGCCAGGTAGTTCATATGGATCAGCACAGGCCCAGCCAGGCCCGAGCGGCAGCATAGGTAGTGGTCCTAATACTGCTTCATCATCGACAGCCTATCACCCACAGGGCGGAGAGGGTGTCAACAACATCCTAGGTCCGTCACATGGTCTCGAATCGACAGAACAGGATACCAGCCCCTATGGCAACGTGTATCCGTCAGGCAGTGGCAACAACGGCGTCGGCGGCGAGCCATACTAGCCTTATGGATCTTACGTTCATCGACAGCTCCAATGACGGTCACAGTAACGTCGCTCGCTCCCACAATCATTCCTAGATACATATTGGGTCACCCCTCGGAACGTACTATTACATTTCACCTTCTCTGTTTTTACTAGGCTTTTAATTTCGGCCGAGGGCATTTGGTGGATAGCTGGACAAAATCTGGAATGGGTAAAGCCGTCGCGTATGTACAGGCTAACTCTGACATGAGCTTCTGAACATGACAAGCTTGACGTCGGCGCAGAAAAGTACAGAGAGGGTTCAAGGGCTTCGAGCGCGGAGTCAAAGGGTTATGGGCTCCAGCACATCAAGGGGTTTTCAAGAAGGGGTTTGGGGCAAATCTCTCGTTCGCAAGGATACCAAGGTCTCGTGGGGGTGTTCTGTGTAGGAAGGGCTTATAATCAAAATTTTGGACAGTCTGTTTGGTATAGCGAGGGCATAGCTTCTGGGTGGAATTTACAAAGCATTGCAGCAACGATCTGATCCAGTGAGATATCGACAGCTACTACGGCTTCCGACTTCTATGAGATTCACACCCAACGTAACCCTTTATTTGACATCGCTATCCGGTTCTTCGGGGTAACCTATTAATATGAGGATGATTTGGAGAATGACATCCTATTCTCGGCAAACCAGCCCAAGCCCTAATCTCAAGCCCCAACGGCCGCTTGTTGACTGACCAATCAACAAAGGTTGGCAGATGTGCCGTTGAATTCTCTTGAATCCCATCATCTGTTTATTATCATCAGAGGCTAAAGTGATACTGTCCCTTTTCAACCCCCCATCCCTTTCTGCGTATCCCACGACCGTCAGACCGTCAGGTTATGAAGCTGTCAAGATGGAATCAGTAATCCGTACCAGGATTTCTTACTTTCCAATGACCGGTTAGCATCGGCATAGAATGTCTTACTTTACTAACGCCTGACCGTTAGAGAGTACTTATATTGCTTTAAACTCCGTGATCGTCCCATACGTCTTCGGCGATTACGAGTAGACTGCGCTTTGTTCGTCATCGCTGAAAACTATATTAGGCGGCTTTCCTTCCCGTACCATCTCCCAGCTCATCAACGTCTATCTACCGTCCTATCTCCTTTTGCGTCCTACCAATGGCTCCCCCGTCAGCCATAGACGTTCCGGACGTTCAAGCCGTCTTCGATACTCAGGCCGTTACGTTCGCCGATCGACTGAGTGTCAATGGTGTACCAGCGCGGCGCTCGAAGGCGCCGAAGATGAGCGGCAGCGTTGCGGCGCATGCGAGTAGTGATATGTTCAAGAGCCCGGTATGAGCAAGTTCTTCAAGATGGTGTATGGGACTAGGGTTCTGACATATCGGTAGGGTTACGGCAAGCCGAAGGCGAAGAGGTGGGATCGTACGTTAGTCAAGAAAAATTGGGCGTGGGGCAAGAGAACATGTAGCTGATCCAAGACAGATCGATTGACCGAGGAGAGCAAATCGAGGATGGTCAGAAGAGCCATTCGTAACTGAAGTTCTGGGGCTTTGGCTGATAGGAATCGTAGCCGACGAAGCTAAAAGGCGCTGCCAAATACCTCTTGAATCCAGGTACGCCCGGCGCACGGGAAAAATAGAAGAATCGTCGCCGTCAGCTCTGATACGAATACGCAGGTCTCATCTCGCTGGGCGGTGGTTTACCCTCCAGTGAATATTTCCCATTCGAGCATATCGATATCAAGGTTCCCACTCCTGGACACTTCTCGGAAGAGGAGACCAAAGAAATGGGAATAGTCCAAAGGGCAGGGAAACATGATATTGCCGAAGGGAAGAGCCTATATGGTAGGTTGACAACCCGCTATGGTGGTATTTGACGGCATGCTGATGGCGGCTGCCGCACAGATATCCACGTTGCTTTCAACTACTGCCAAGCAACAGGTTCCGCCCAGCTCCTACGCTTCGTAACCGAACACACAGAGGTAACACCCTCACCTACATCCCTCATACCACTCTAAACAGCTTAGATCGTCCATCACCCCCCTTACCAAGACTGGCAATGCACCATGACCGTCGGCAGTACCTCCGCCCTGGATATGGCCCTCCGCATGTTCACGACTCGCGGCTCTTACATCATGTCCGAGGAATACACTTTCGTAAGCGCCGTCGAAACCGCCATACCCATGGGCGTCAAATGCATTGGCATTAAAATGGACTCCGAAGGCCTCCTCCCCTCAAGCATGGACCACATTCTCAGCACCTGGGACCCCGCAGCGCACGGAGGCGCCGAGAGACCCTGGCTTCTCTACACCGTTCCCTCTGGCCAAAACCCAACGGGCGCAACACAGGGTGGGCAGAGGCGAAAAGAAATTTACCGCATTGCGCAGAAACACGACGTCTACATCCTCGAAGACGAACCCTACTATTTCCTCCAAATGGACCCCTACACCCCCACCACCATCACTGCCACGCCTCCCTCTTCTCACGCCGACTTCCTCTCCACCCTCGCCCCCTCCCTCCTCAGCCTCGACACTGACGGCCGCGTCATGCGCCTCGACTCCTTTTCCAAAGTCCTCGCGCCCGGCACTCGCGTCGGCTGGATCACCGCTGCTGAGCAGGTCGTCGAACGCTTCGTCCGCCACCAGGAAGTCTCTACCCAGAACCCCAGTGGCGTCAGCCAGCTCGTGCTATACAAGCTGCTCGAGGACGCCTGGGGCCACGCCGGGTATCTCGACTGGCTCATCAGTCTGCGCGGCGAGTACAGCAAGCGCAGAGACAACATCTGCGACGCCTGCGAGAAGTTTCTGCCTGCTGAGATTGCGAGTTGGAACGCGCCGGCGGCGGGCATGTTTCATTGGATTCGGATCGAGTGGCGGCGGCACCCGCGCGCCGAGACGACATCGATGCTGGACATTGAGGAGGAGATTTTCCAGGCGGGGATTGAGAGGGGCGTGTTGTCGAGCAAGGGGAGTTGGTTCCGGGCGGAGGCGGATGGGGGCGACGAGATGTTTTTTCGGATGACGTTTGCGGCGGCGGGGGCGGAGCAGGTGCAGGAGGCGATCAGGAGGTTTGGGGAGGGGCTAAGGGGCGTTTTTGGGGTGGTGTGAGGGGGGAGTTGAGAGAGTGGGGGTTGTGAGCGGGGGTTTGGGGAAGGAGCTTTGGGTGGATGGGTTGGATTTGCGGCGGAATATTGGGGGTTTGCCATGCGGTTTTTGGAAGAACAACATAGAGGGTGGCTCGAAGTAGTTTCCTAATCCCAACCATCATCGCACATAGCTACTCCCGAACCTCCCGAAGTCCCACCTAACATCCCATCCCGCCCTCTAATTTATAAAATTCACACAGAAAAAGTGCAGTATCAGACTCCCGAGCACAAAGTCCGCAAACGCCCTATATCCAACACCGCACGTCAGCAAACTTCCTTCCATAACGCTCTCCCTCCTCCTGGCTACCACGGCCACCGCCAACAACTTCCCCCTTCCCCTTCACAACTTACTTCCCCCATATCATCACAGCAAAGGGGGAAAAATGAAAAGAAACATACCGCTCATGGCTAACACTCTTAAACTCATTCTTATTCTCCGGGTTGGTCTGGATGCGCAACGACGCCGTGAGGACGAATTGGCCGACGGTGGCGCTGAAGCCGGAGAGGAAGGCGTTGAAGGGCTGGGAGCG
>JAABUL010002234.1_pt1 | contig 32841 bp, 31 predicted proteins | sample 5559151 | NCBI WGS metagenome assembly JAABUL01 (sample SAMN10711876, study PRJNA513368) | rock metagenome | isolation source: Antarctica rocks | place: Antarctica: Victoria Land, Pudding Butte sud | reverse complement strand
GGTAACACCACCTGAGCAGCGACTATGTAGAATTTATGCTGTACTCACGTAATCGCGAATTGATCAGAGCAGAGAGACAGGAGAGAGAAAGAGCGTCCTGGAGCTAATCTAGCTTTTGCGATGGGCGCTTGCTCCCGGCGCTAGAAGTTTCGCTTCACCGATTAGATCTAGTGATCAGCCCCTAAGCATAAGCATAAAGTAGCTGAACTCTGCCCAACAGCACCAACGTGCGGGGTTGCTGACCCGTCCAGAGCATCCACATGCTTGGATACAGAGAAGATGTAAACAAACCGCGAACGGACAGCCAGTCATGCTCTTCAACCAGCTCTACAAACGCCACAAAGCTTTCACTAGATTGAACCTGGGCAGGGAGTATCCACAAGCATAGGAGCCTTCTGACTCCACATCTCTCAGTGATGATGGTCAAACTCCCTCTCGTTCGTGCCTCCAACGCCAACATGTTCGTCCGAGACTTCCTTCTTCCCATATAGACAGAACACCGAGTCGTCGAGCGTCCATAAACCCAGCTTGCTCACAACCTACGGACTAAACATATTTCGTGACTTCTCACAGAGGCAACGCTGACACCGCATCTACATACAGAATCTCCACCTTGCCCACTCCCACAGCCCTCTTCGTAGGGGCAACCGCCGGCATTGGCGAGGCCACCTTGAAAGCCTTTGTCCAAAACACCTCCTCACCAACCATCTACCTCGTCGGCAGAAGTCAAGCCTCGGCCGATGCCATTCTCGACGATTGCAGAAAGATGAACACAGGGGGCACATACACCTTCATACGCAGCGACGTAAGCTTGCTCGCAAACGTGGACTCCGTATGTGAAGAAATCAAGAGCGAAGAGAAGAAGTTAGATCTCATAGTGCTATCCTGCGGCTATCTCTCATTCGACGGTCGGAATGGTGAGAGCTCCCCACTCTCCACACAGCACCTCAAATTGAGATGATGCCAATGCAAATTTCGTATAGAAACCAAAGAAGGTCTCGACACGCTCCTCTCCCTCCGGTACTACGCCCGCCTGCGCTTCATCCAGCTCCTCCTCCCGCTCCACCCTTCCCGAGTCCTCTCCATCCTCGCCGCCACCAATGAAGGCGCCCTGGTCGAGGACGACCTGGACCTAAAACACAACTACGGCATCGGCAACTGCGCCAATCACGCCGCAACCATGACCTCTCTCGCTTTCGAACAGCTATCCCGAGAATATCCCAAGACGAGCTTCGTGCACGCCTTGCCTGGAATCGTGAAGACGGGTATCTTCGGAAAAGAATTCAGTTGGTGGGTGATCATCATCATGCAATGGGTTATCGTGCCCTTGTTGACACCGATCGCCGTGCCGGTGGAGGAGGTGGGAGAGAGGCAGTTGTTTCACGCGACGAGTGCGAGATATCCACCAAGGAAGAGTGCGGGGAGTGGAGAGGAGGCTAGGAGGGCTGGGGTCGCGAGGCCGCAGGGGGTGGATGTGGCGAAGGGGGATGGTGCGTATCTGTTGAATTGGAACGGGGAGACGGGGGAGGGGAAGTGTATGAAAGGGTATAGGGAGCGGGGAGTTGGGAAAAAGGTTTGGGAGCACACTCTGCAGATCTTTGATGAGGCACAAGGAAAGACAAGATAAGACAAAATCGTAGACATTAAAATATCCCCATAGACGGTAGAGAGATCATGTCCATTTCCCCTTAGTGGCGATATTCAAAGAGATTTATTCCGAATAATGGCAGACGCAACTGTCTACCGCAAGCTGTCCCACAAGCTGGAAATCCGTGGTGTCCAATCCCTCAACGAGATCAGTTTTGAACCCAAGGACGACGGCCATGACCTCCTTTGAGAACAGGGAGAAAGGAACATCTTGAAGAACGACCTAGACTACCTTTGACGACCTCAACTCATCGGCCATCGGAAACCATACAGATAGTGGCATACCATAGGCGAGTATAATATTACTCTCGTCAGTCCTGACTAGCAATGCCCAGATTACTGGCTCTCTCATGGAGAATGAACGCACCAAGTTCCTCAAATCTGCCCAATTTACGCTCCGGCCTCAATCATAGATATAGCCAGTAGAATAATATAATTGAAACCCCCTGATACAATCGTTCTGTCATACTGTATATTTCCTAAGCGATGCCCAATCGTGTCTAAGCTCTATGGCAGGCGCTTTGCATGCCTGCCAGCACCGCTGATGCACTCGCAATTGTGTATTATAAGAAAATTCCACCATAAACACCAGGCTATGCAATGCAACAAGTATCTCCTCTCTCCCCTACTCATATCCTTGCGATCCCCAGCACTCCTCCCCCCAGCGCAGCCACCCCAGCTACCAGAACCACGACCACGTTTCCCCACGCAACCTTCCTGCCTATGGCCACAGCATCACTCTTCGCATTTTGCGTCTTCACAACCCCCACCTTGCCAGTCAACGTACCCAGTCCAATCTCCCCGCTCTGCACCGGCGGCGCACTGCCCGCAGCTCCAAAGGTCTGCGTATAGACTTTCGGCACCTGTTTCGTTACGCCCCCAATGACCGTGTCCACCATGATCGTAGTTATTGGGTTCGCCTGCGCGCCAGGGGTGGGCTGCTGGGCTGCGGGCGCGGCACCAGCTCCGCCTACCCCTGCTGCTGGGGCTACCGGGGCTGCCGGTGCGGCTACTGGAGCGACAGCGGGGGCAACGGGCGCTGCTGCTGGAGCATTGGCTGGAGCGACGGGGGCGACGGGTGCTGCTGCTGGAGCATTGGCTGGAGCGACGGGAGCAACGGCGACCTGCCGAAGGTCGAGATGTCTGAGGAAGGGTGTTGGTGCCGGTGACGGTGAGGGTATTGTTGATGTTTGGCGTGAGGGTGCTGGTTCAATGAGAAGGATGGCGTCGAGGTCGCGAGGTATGCCCTTTGGTACTGGAAAGCGTGGACTCTCGGCGAAAACCCGTGTAGTGAGGATTAATGAGAGGAGGAAGGTGGGTATGTCGATTGGCCGCATGATGGGGCCTGGGTATGTTGGTCGACTTCGCTCTTGTGAGGGCAGAGGTGCAAGATCTTCTTCTAATGAGTTCGGACGGGAACGTTAGAGTGACAGCGGAACGTAGCCAGCTTTGGTATACTGGCGGCTAGCTAATTGTGATGGGCTTCTTGGTGATGCCTCGTCAACGCCCTGGAAGCTACTTGGCTGCCAGAGTATGACCACTTCTCTGCAGCGAATGGAATATCTCAACGCGTCTATCTCTTGCCCTACTCTTCAACTCCAGTGAAGGTCCCGTTGCTATGGTAGATTTATGAGTCCTTCTGATCTTTCCGATTGAATGTGTAGAGTCCTGCACTGCCGTTGTTGGACGAGATTCGATGTAGTGGTAGGGGAATGGGCTTGTATATTCGGTTCGAAAGCCGAACGTTAGCGGCGAGATAATAGAGCACAGTCTAATGAAAGATGCCAATAAAGGAAACGCTCCGCTGTAACGACAGTCTATATTCGTCAAGAGGGATTGTTGATGGTGGTGTAGAGGAGGTGATGATTAAAGTTGAGATTAGTGGTGTCAGGGGCCAAGGTGCCAAGCTTCAAGATTCGGGTGATCTGCGGAGAAGCTAGGGCTAGGATAGTCCTAGTCCAAGAATAGACAAAGTAAGGGATGGAAATAGAAACAATTACTTTGTGGCAACAACATACAACGTCTCGAACCTGCTTTGTCTGCAGATGCACTTGTTTTTGCACATATGCCCTGCAGCTACAGTATTAATGCTCTTGTCAAAGTACCTGTTTATCTGGGTATCATCGGCATCATCGATTCTACTTCTACAGCGCATCCGCCATTTAGCTATCGTACAATTTGCGGTCAAGCATGACAAGACGCGGTGTGAGAACGCGTCCGATGCGTGATGGTTCTGGCGCCGCTTCACATCCTTTTCCACATAATATTCTTGGGGCCTGAACGGTACCGCCCAGGAAATTTCAGATATTCTACTCATTGCCCAGAGTGCTACTTGGAGTGGCGTGCTGCGAGGCAGTGCAAGGATGGGCAAAGAAATGGATTTATACACTATCATGTCTTCACTACCTTGCTCTATATTTCTCCTTGTACCTCTCTTCTCTGCCTAGAAAACTCAGCTTGGCCCATTTCGTTCCCATTGTACCTTCATTCTTGGTCTAGGTTTTTGAAGATGTCATCGCCTTATGAGTTTGTGCTTTTGGATCTTCGCCAACAATGCGATCGTCCGTTTCCAAAATCTCGGAGAAACCTGCTTCCTACGCGATATGGCATCTAATATCTGCGCCTACGTCATCAGGACCAATAAGCAAATCTTGCTCAATGACAACATCCTCTTCATGTAGCCAACATCTGAGCTTCGAAACCTGTTCAAGAAGATTTCGAGTGGATCTTAGCACTGCGTAGCCGCCGCTCGAGAGGAAGTTTTGGTTACCATAGCCATTCTGCAAGAGAAAGGGACCTATCAATTGCATGTCCAGGAGAGAATAAGAGCTCATAATCCATTCAACAACACTATCGTCTGGCCCGGAATGGCAGCCTCGGAGTTATTGAAAGAAGTCAGTTGCAGTGCGGGGCTGAGGAGTATCCTTGGTTGTCAGAGATGCCTTCTTTGATTTTCGAAGCGCAAATGTAATAGATGTCTCCATAGCCCTCTGATCGTCATCGAAAACAGCATGTAGGACAATTTGATGGTTTTTGACATCAATGAATGCTACCAGAAGTATCGACGATCCTGTCGTCGACAGTCGATAAAACTCGCTGTCTACCTTACGGCGTTTACCCTAGGCCCATTAGGATCTGGAGTCAAAATGGCCTGGAAGATGTGCGCCAAATCAAAAGTCTTCGACTCGATTAATCAATCGCTCATTCCAGTCAGGACTTCAGAAGGACCACTATTTTCGACTAGACTTCTTGACAGTCTGGGTCGGAGTTCCCCCCCATCCAAAAGCATTTTTGCAAAGATAAGGAATGATTGGATAGGGCATATATCAGTATCTTCCTACATTCTACCACTATGAAAGTTGACACTTCTTAGCTTGACAGATTTGCTTCACCGTTTGATCTGAGATTGTGGTTCGTACCAAGGGCTCTCAATTTCATCCCGAGATATATTGTGTCACAATGTTGACATCTAGTTGACAATGTGAAGCAATAGAACAAATATGGCGGTCTAAGTCGTAAAGTAGGCCTGCGAAGCGCCGTATCATGGCTCAGTGTTATGCAGAAAAGAACAGCTGGTGTTAGGCTGGGGCCACAGGCCCTGTCTCATTGGATTTTGGAGGACGAGTACAAGCGGCATTGAGCTTTGACTTCTCCGGTTTGACAAATTAAGGCTAAACCTTGTCAGCATAAATGTTGTAAATCTAGAGAGGCCATCGGAGTTGATAGCGTTGATTTCGTTATGCGGGGATGAGTAAGAACACGAAGTTCATCTATATATGATTGACAGACATTGACAGGCATTGTATGTAGATCTTTTTCAAAGCCTTTCACGCCCGAAAGACACTTGACTCTCATGACAGGTTATAGATATCGTTCCTGCTTCTAACTAGCCTTGAAATGATAGAAGATCGTTGCTGGAGGTATTTCGTTAGAGACACTTCCTGAACAAACAGAACACTACGACATGATTGTGAACCAGATCTTCCTTCCTCACTGTACATCTTGCCTTCAGGACGTATAATTTGCCGCTCTTGGCTTTGAGATGTGCTCTACACAGCTCCTGGGTATTGATCTCCAGACGTCGTCACGCTATGAACTTCAGAAGACCATGTTAACTGTTAAGCAGGTGAACATACCGATGCAATGATTAGCATCTCATACGTAGTCTAAGACGGTAGCTCCATCCGGAGCTAGTTCCAAGACCTGCCAGTCGTAATGAATCTGCTGAGCTTCGAATAACAGTGCAATAATAGCTTTGGCTATTGTCTCAAAATTAGATACCGCAAGTGCCAAGATGCTCGGACCCGCGCCGCTCAGGGCAACTGCAAGCAGACCAGGATATGCATTGTACGTGATGTGTTGAAGCACCTTGGCAAACCCTGGTATTAGGTCCGCTCGGTATTGTTGATGGAGGCGGTCCCGCATAGCCTCTGAAATTTTCGCGGCATTTGGCGGGTCCTCACCCAGGAGAACGGGAAGTAAAGAGCAGCGCTGGGCGTTGAATACAATATCCTCACGGCTATAATTCTGTGGCAGCCGCTTTCTGGCCTCTGACGTGTCCAGCTTGAAATTCGGAATAACAAGTATACTCTTGATATTTCTGTTGAACCGAAATTGGTGATAGCTTCCAATCGCCAAAGGCGGCTTATGAATAGGCAGTTCGCCGGTGTCTATACCTCCTGAAAACTCAGGTAGAACCTCGCTTAGCGGTATCTCACTGCGGGCTGTATCTGCTGGAGAAAGCGTCTTCATGAATGTCCCAACAAATCCTCCAAAGAGGGCCGCAGCGACGTTGTCCGGGTGTCTTTCAACCATCAGGCAATAGTCGAACATCCTCTCCTTGGATAAATTCAGGTGTCCCACCTCGTTGCCCAGCAAAATGCCGGCAACCACAGCGGCAGCTGAACTTCCAAGCCCCCTTGATAAGGCTATTCCATTGCATATACGCACTCTCGTAGGCACCTTGGCGTGTTAGGCTAGACGAGAACCTACGGGTAGATATGGAGGGTCACCTTAAAGGCATGCATCCCATGGCAACGAAGAACGTACAAGCTTACTCTCATAACAAGACTGGCAGCATTAGCTCAATATCGTATTGATTGGCATAGCTGATGGCATACTTCTTATCGACAGCATGGCTAATACTTTCGGATCCCTCGCCTTCGCATTCGATCTTGCAGTTCAATGGAGCCAAGCTTTCGTGGGACAATTCTTCTATATGGACTTCAAGGACTGCACTAAATCTTTGAGCACCAAGAAGTGCAGAGGAAGCCTTTAGAGCCAGGCCGAACACATCGAAGCCTGGGCCTAGATTCGCCGAACTGCACGGGACCCTAATTGTCTTTTTCATTGAAACGATTGAACAGAAAGTAATTGCGTTGAACGAGGTACGGGAAGGATTGCCAAGCATCTCCCGAAGCACTAGGTCCATCACGGCTAGCGTGATGTTACAGGATGCGTAGTGGCGTATTAGCCTGAGTGCCTCGTGACATACTGTCTTCCACTACAACATACGTCCATCATAAAACCCATTGAAACAACCACAACATTATCAGCAGCGACACGATCGTCGCCCCTATCCCTCTCTTCCATAGTGATACTTTCAGAAAAGTTCCCTCACTCTTCTTGCTGGTCCCAAAGACCGTCTGATTCACCGTACTATTCAACTGCATACTGAAAAAGAAAGTCTTCGCGCTCGAATTCCCATTTGGCGCCTCCGTGGCCTCAGGTATAGCACATGTTGCATTCAAAGTTGACGGATCTTTGCATCGCTCCTGCCAATCATTCTGCCTAGATGGGTCGGAGCTGTTGAAGTATCCCTTCACGTACTCAACCGTCAGAATCGCGTCAGTGGTAGGTGGTCCGCTGCTCCAGTCCGGATTGCCATTACTCCAGTGCGAAAGGGTGATGTGGCCTGCTGATGTCGGTATGGCTTTGTTCATCGTATTTAGAAGGACGCCGTCGGCGTAGAAAGATACGGAATCTGGTGACCAGTCGAAGCGGTATTCATGGAAAGCGCCAGAGGGGTCGTATGGAAGTTCGTGGGCCTTGAAAGTACCGGTATTTGCGGCGTCGAAGCCCGCTTCCTCGGACGCCGGCGATTGGAGAACGAGATTGACAGGGTTGGAAGTGGTGTTGAAATTTTGGGAGAGAAACTCCATGTCGATCTCCTGCGTATCATTGTAGTACTGTCCCAACATCTGTCAGTAGTCATTGCCGGACAGGCGAACTGAGCGTAAGTATACCCAAAAGAAAGCGCCACAAGTTCCACTCGTCCCCGTAACCTTCATGCCTACTCTAAAGGTCCCGAACAGCAAGTCACCCCTCGCCGTGGCAACTTCGGCCATTGGCACCAGACCATCAGTCGGCACTCCACCCCTGACGATCAACTGCAACCCTGCATCGCCGCCATTTACGCCGGCTCCAGCCCAGTCATACTGGCTCTTCAACGGATTAGCCAGGACGTTTGCCAGCGAGGCATTCTTGCCGTATGGACCTCGAGCGTTCTCAGGTGTGACAGTGTACTTCTGTGGCTGCCAGTCCATGTCCTCGGTGACGTTGAGGAGATGGAGGAAGTCGGTTTCGAGGATGTCAGTGTAGAGCGTTGTGTTGAGTGTGTAGCCACATTCACATTTCGCTTGAATGAGAGGGGCAAGGAGATTGCAGAGTATGGCAAGAACGAAGAGAGGGAGGGGCATCACGGCGAAGAGATGAGAAGACTGTGGACCTTCATGGGATGACGAGCAGATACACAGGATTTGAGAGGAGCGAGGTAGAGGGTGGAGGTGGATGTTTGCTTGGCGGAGGAAGGTCGATGTGGACAGACTGATCCCCTTCCAAGCAGTAAATCGAACTGTCAACACAAAGCCTAAAGTAGAGTACAGCGCGACTACTGTGGTCAGGTGACCTTGCAAATCTTGAAACAAATATAAGCTCGCCAAGCATCTGAAGATGTACTTGGCCCTCGCATCTGTTGCATGCAGGGCCCTCGGGCCTTTGCATCTGCATCATGCCACCGTCAAAATGTGTGGGGTAAAGTCTCACATGGGCGAAATTCGGTACTGGTATCTCATGACTTATGAGGCATTACGCTTGCTGCTCTTGGCATACTGGTGAGCATTTAGTCTGCCCCATTTCAATCGATATGGATGGTCAGATCAAAGTGCTTAGTGGATTGCTAAAGATATATACTTGGTGTTGACATATGAAAGGGGCGAATGATAAGGTCGAAATTGCGTAGCCAAAAGAGTACGTAAGCTGACTGCGCTGGGACATCTAATCGCCTGAGTCGCCCTTGAACTTATATACGAACCCACATGAATTCCTTGGAGATGCTGAAGAAGATCAAAGCTCCTATACCAATATTTCAAGCACCTCGGTACCAACGTAGGCAAAATGACATCCATACCCACCAGCAAGACCGCTCCTTCTCCGAACAAGGCCCAGCCTATTAACTTGGCATCCGCAATCGCCGCGCCCATTTTCAAAGGTGTCCTGTCCCAGACCTTCGGCAGTACTGCAAACCCTAGCAAGCCCGCCACTGAAAGCTCCACACCTCCCAGATCCACTATTGCCAAGGCCCCAAATCTACCTCCCCGCAAAGTGTTCGACAACCAAGCAAACCCAACGCCCGTCAAGTTTGGCGGCAAACAAGATGATGCAACCACTACAGCGATAGCTGATGCAGCGGCTGCGAAGAAGAAGCAAGAACTTGCAGAAAACGATGGGTTTGCGCCAGTCGGCAAAGGAGGCAAGGCTAAAGCCAATCCAAATGCTGCAGCCGCGGCTTCAAATCCAGCCGTTTCGAACGTCTCTTCGAACAGTGGCCATTTCGCCAGGGACAACAAAGGAACCACGAGCGTTGCGGGTGGAGGGCCGGGTGTGACTTTATCCGCTGACACAGTAGATGGACAGAATGTGGAATTGGTGGAGACCATGATGCGCGGAATTGCCATCAACGCCGTACACAACATGAAAGCCTTGAATCTAGGGCCAAATCCTCCTGCCGTTATGGGGGTCCTCCTTGCAAAAGGCGAGGTCAAAGCCGGATCGGGTGACGCGCGACAAGGCTGGCAGGTTTACATCCACAGCAGCGTAAAGGGCGACCCCCCAGGAGGTCCACGCGCTCAAGCTGAGCTCCATCCAGCTTTGAAAGAAAGAATTCAGAGAGCCGGTCTTGTGCACCACTTCTCGTCAATGTGTGCAGAGATGGGCCTATTGTCAAATTACTTCTATGATAACCTCGACCTGGTCAAGGCACCGGGGCCGCTTAAGCCATTGGGAGAGTCCGTGTATATGATGACATACGTTGCGGGTAACCATCCAGCTAGGGACGGCGAAGAGACGAAAGACGGGACCGGCTATTATCTGATACCCTGCGCCCATTCTCCAGAGAAGTGCGGTGCACGGAAGAATCATTTTGGAGAACATGGATGCACTGATGTTTTAAAGCTGTTAGGGATCCAACCTATCGGGCGTGGAAATCCCAGTGAGCAAGACGCAATAGTTATAAAAGAACAAACAGCGAGAGAACAAGGCTCTGCTACAGCTGGGCCTGCCGCTGGCCCTCAAGCTGGCAGTGGACAAGGGGCGAGCCCTCGTACTCGTACTCCTGCTTCAACCGGTCGAGGATCAAATCCTGGCACAACGGCTGCCGGTCCGCAAGGAGTGAGCCCTCGTACTCCGCCCGCTGGCAATCAGAGCACAAGCAGTACTCATAATAAGACGACCATAGCCAAAGGATGACTCGGAGCAGAGGTAGCTTCGTAATAGGCGATGTCCGTGTTCGAGACTATGCCTCGTTATAGCGTTATTTTGCTGTATGCGATTTCCACCAATGATTGCTTCTGTTTATCCTCAAGTCGTGCAAAGCGGATGTGCGAAACCCTTCGTCCATTGTAGGCTCCCAATGATAATCACTAAAAAACTCAGTGCTATACTTACACTCATCGTTCCATAAAAGTATGCATGCTTAATTCGCAATGCTGTCAACTCAGCCACCCATGTAGAGACCGTCGTCAGGCATCCACAGAAACCATCTGACATTCCCTGCAACACCTGACAACCTACCATACCCCCAACTGGCACACGCTGGAGATCAAGAAATACAGCTTCCATGATTGTGCCGAAGATGTTGACGGCAAAGGTACCAAGAGGAAAAGCTTTGATTCTACCGTTTAGATGCAAGGATACGTAAAAGCGAAGAACGCATCCTGGAGGTGCAAATACCAGTGCGAATAGCGCTTGGCTACGCCACGTCTCTTCCGCCCAAGAAGCGTTGCCCACTGGTCCTCCAGGTCTATCGGGAGGCCAAATCGCCATGAAAACGGCGGCAAGCCAACAACCGAAAGCCAAGAAGGCAACCAAGCAATCAATGATCTTGCGGGGGAAGAGGTACTGGATGGAGGGTATGAATGGATCCAGAAACAAAGCAAGGTGTGCACCGAATTGTATAGCCATTAGGCTAAGACCAATCGTTATTAGAAGGACTGCAAGTACTGCAAAAAAGCTGTAGCCAGGGTTGCGTGGTACATTCACGGTCGGGGATATGGGAGTAGAAGAAGGGTGATTGATAGGTACAGCCAAGGCGTTCGAAAGGGCGAAGAAGGCGTCGCGCATGAAGGATGAGAACGAGGTGAAGGAACCGCAGAAGCCTGTGGCAAGACCAATATAAAGCGGTAGAGTCTTCTTAACAGCAGCGTGCCGCTTGTTCGTGCATTCACAGCGACGGTGACTCTTACTTTGCTCCTTGTCGTTTTGCTTGTCATTTTCCTTGGTTTCTATCCCCCGTTTTTCACGAATGATTTTCCTGTCTTCAGATAAGAATCCCAAGATCAAGCTGCCACCAACATTGCACCACACTATGCCGGTCTGAACAGGAGCTCCAGGATAAAAAGTCAGAGCCTGGAGGCCGAGGCGTGCGAGCGTACCAAGTAAGGAGAAGAGAACGAGATAGGAGATTATATAGACCTCGGTTGCAAAGTGCTTCGTAGCTGACTGATTCTCGTGCGAATATCCGGCCCTTGCCAATTCACCGGGCTCACGGTCTTCCAGGTATCCCTTTGTGTCCCCTTTCTTCGTATCTCCAACAGGGATTGGGTCTCCAACTTCATTGAGGTTTTCACAGTCGCCAGGAATGACATCTTCATCGCCTGATGGCTTGTTGTCGCGGTCTTCCAGACAATCTTGTTCTCGATCTTCCCCGAAATGCTTGACCGGGGAGGGTGCTGTTATCTCATCGAGATTTTCGTAATCGGCTGGAAGGTTGCATGCCTGTGGGCCTGTGTAGTGTCTGGTTGGCCTGCTCGGCCTTAAGAAAGCCTCGTCGTCGTCGTCTTCTTCGTTCTTGGTAAATGGCGTGTCCGAGGTAAGCTTCTTTTGAACCCGAGTTTGAGGTCTCTCAAGATTCGAATTGTCGCAATGGATGTCTGCTGAGGATTCGTAATGATCATTGCGGATAGTTCTATTGCTTAGCAAAGCAGTCGCATTATGGTCTAGCTCCTCGCTTTCACTCTGTCGTCGACCTCTCTCGACGTTTTCACGGGTGCGAAGATTGTCTGCGGAGTATCCAAGCCATAGGCGGGATTGTCTACGCTCTTCGAATGCTTGATCTTGGTCCTCGCCCGTGCGAAGCTTCCCGTCTTCTGGCGCCATTACCCAGCATCTGCTTCACACCTTAGCGCTCAATGAATATAAGTTTTTCACCGACATCGAAAAGCAGAGCGAAAGACCAAAAAGAACATCGCCTCCGTGAGCCACCCAATGACTAAAGTACATGTTCATCTGTACCTCATGACGACTATGATATTACCCGGACGGAGCCCGGCACCCCGGCGCCCCGGAAGCCCTCGGGTGATCGACCCGTCGCCAAGGATTCTGACAGCACGCTAAATATGTTGTACTTTCGCCAATTGGTGTCCTTGCATGAAAGCGAAGCTGATCCAGTTCCGCTGCAAAGAAGCTAATGCTGGAGAGACAAATCCCCATTACTTTCGACCGTAGGATAATAACCGAAGACGCTTTCTTCGAATGGCTGCTGGTTGCGACAACGAATGGACTTCGCGTCCATAATCTCATAATGTTACATATTTCATAAACTGAAGAAGTAAGAAACAAGACCCCGACTGCAGTGTCTTCCCCTATGACATATGCAGTAACTAACATCCTTTCAGAAACCGTAGCTAGTGGGAGACGTTTCTCTTCTCCCTGGGCAGACTGTCTTTCTTTCACCCTCACTAACAATCTCGAGCAGCATTAACCCGGTCCCTTGGTTTCATCGTCCACCAACGTCCACCATAATCTTCGGCGGCCGCGGACTCGTCTTCTTCACCAACACCTGTCTCCGCTGCCTTCCCTTAGCTTCGCCTCTCTCCTTACCAATCTTCCACATGAAAGATACACAGTTGTCATAAGAACAAAAGCGACATTAAACCGATCATGACACCTACTCCGTGCGCTGTCCCTGAGCCGGCGTGGTCAGCGGACAGTGGGTACTTAATTTTAGCTGGACATGTTTACAGTCGGTATTGAGATGAAGTTCTGGTTCACGAAAAGGAGGTTGTAGATGTGCATACTCGGGCGGGCGCGCGTTTGGGCGTTGGTGTGGGGAGGTCCTAACGATTTTGACGTTACATTGCGGGATTGTGCTGCAGCAACATTCCCACACATGCGCAGTCGTTGGCACTATAGTGCAACAATTTAGCGGAGAGGGATTCAGTACTGCTTGTCCACTTGCAAGAACAGTTTTGATGTCAGAAATGGTCTAAAGTGGGGAGTGGTCTGAATTCTGAGTGTTCGATTGCGAATACGACAACAATCTTGCCAAGACACGCTAGAACCGAATCTTTTGTGCAGGACCATGAATCGCATTCAATCTTGCCCTTTATCAGCAATCCGGGCCGAAGCCTTTAACCAGTGGATCTGATGCCATTCATTGCTTGTACCCCAAGAGGCAGTCACACCTCACTTTTGCTCCTTCCTTTCCCTTTCTATGGATGGACACTGTACTGACCATGCTGACCATCTAGCCACATCCGACATTTTCATTGCGTTGGCTCTGATACCTTCTCTGAGCAGCCTCCGAGGATGCCGGCACGCCCTAACATATATGGCTGCTGAAAGAACATGGGAATCTTTACTCCGACCTTCCTCCTTGGATTGGTCCTCCTACTCTACCTAATTACCTTCCTCCTATTTGCCATATTACGTATAGCGACTGGAGTTTCTATTCAGCGGATTGGCTACTTTTCGCTCAGGCGCATAACATATACCCTAAGAGATGGCATACGGATAGATCTACGCGGCTTGGGCTTGCATCTACACCGTCCAACATTTGCACAGCCAACATGGATCAGCTTACGGCTGACGGAGCTTAAGTTGACAGTAGATGTCAAGGCCTTGGGCGCAGGGACCCGGAGCGAAGGCGCACTACACGCAAGCGATTCTGCAGCAAACGAACCCAAATCACCTTCACCTCCCCCAAAACCTATCCTTCAACATGTAGCGGCAGGATCTTCTCGAAGTCAATTATGGCAGAGACTGACCCAATTGAAGGAGAGGATCAAGCAATTGCATGAGAAAATATATTGGCTACGGATGGTCGACGTCACTGCGATGAACTCGAGTTTGGTGATCGCAGGAATTGGCCACTTTGAAGTCGGAACCTTTAGTATGGTGGTTGACACACGGCGGAAGACTGTGGATCGCGGCCGGCTTTTCCAACATAAAAAGATACCTGCTGGAAACCAAAGGCCGGCAGAGTGGATGTTCACTGTTAAAGGTGTCCTTTTCACTCCAGAAGGAAAAGATTCGCTCGAGGTGGTTGACATATGCAATTTAAACATCCACGGCCTTCTGTACAGAGATCGCCCAGGTCTCCGGGACACATCCATATCTCTGAAACTGGGTCGAGTCCACATACCATATGACGATCTCCTCAAATGCTTCCACCGTGTAAAGGAAGGCCAGAAGTTCTCCGAGGTCGGGCTGGCACGGAGGGCGACCGACGGTGGCGACACTTCGTTCATAGACGTTATGGGCGAGCCAGACAGACCGGGGAGTCGAGAAGCGAAGATTTTCCAGACGGTGTCCGATTCCAAGGAATTCGTCAGCTCCATTTTACGGGGTATCCTGGAGATCCAGATTGCAGTCAGCTTCGTTGGTATGACGAAGGAGTTTCGCTCAGTCCGACCATCAGGCACTCCGCTATATCTAAATGCTGCGATGAACGAATTCGGTGTTGATCTGCATCGGCTGGATCCAAAGAGTCCTGCCCATCGAATGTATTTTTCATCCAAAGACATCGCCCATCAGGCCTTACTCGCAGCAATCTCAATTGCAGTGAGTCTTGATCATGGCAAGGGAGAGCCAGAGAGAATACTCTACGTTCCCATGGCTACCACAACCATCAAGACCACCCTCCCTTCCAAGACCGTGGCAATCCCTGAGAGTGGGAATGCCGCCGAACGCAATGCGAATATCCTCTTCGCGAATCTGGTGGTGACATCACCATCCATTGATCTTGATCCAAAGCACATGCCACTGGTGCTGACGTTGATTCATAACGACAGATCCTCTGGACAGCAACCTCAAGGCCGCCACCATCTCATGTCAAGATTGTTACCCAAGGCGCATATCAAGCTATCTGTGCATGAGCCCGTGATAAGAGTTACGCTCCCACCAGCTGACCCAAACCTCGAGAGTACTGATGAATATGATTTGCTAATTTTGTCGATTTCCTCTATTTCACTAGATGTGGAATCCTCGCATTCTACGGCGGGAGAGCAACATTATGCTCTCACATCTAATTTGCGGATCTCAGCAAATCAGCTTTACTATCATACGGCAATCGGAGAACGTCACGATCTCTTGATTACCGACTTTCTTGAGCTCAAAGTACAACTAAATGCTTCGCCAGAAGTTTCTGTGGTCGCGTCCGGCAACATTCAGACCTTTTCAGTCCACATGGTTCGACCCGAGATCAGCTCCGGCGTCCGTCAAATCGTCCACCAATTGAGCAAAGACCGTGACTCGGAAACAGCAACCAGCAACGCTTCAGCGTGGAAAGCTGACTTCTTGCGTCCACTACCACCCTGGCTCGTCCACTTCTCGCTTCAGGGGTCAAACTTCGGGTTTGAGGTAGCTGGCGTAGATACCGAAGTGTCTAACGACACGCGCGGTGTCGCCCTCCAGCTTGAATCATGGACTGCAGAATACAAGATGCAGAGAGCATCTCCTGACGAACGGCCGCCTTCTAGGCGTCGTGGAGGTATCAAGTCACCGACGAAAGAAATGGAGGAACCGATGATCAAAGTGACGCCTCCACCAGAGACAGAAGCGAAGAGCCCACTTTTCACAGACGGTAGACGGCTTGCAGTACATGTTCGAGGCCTGGAGGGGTTTGTGGTAGAGGGAGTGGATGCCGTAGAACCAGAATCTTTCCTTCATCTACCACGATTCGAGGTTGCATTTTCCACGTCTAGCGACACTCAAGGGCCAATTTTCCATGTCAATTCTCACACTAAAGCCCTCTACTTACATTATTCGTTGTACCGTTATTATTCGATTGGTGTAGCCACAGCGGTGCTTCAACATGCCTTTGCTGCCGATAGAACAAGGCCTAGGACGCCAACTGCTTGGTCGAATGAGATCCCCACTTACGACAATATGACACCACCTAGCACTCCCCCACATCGGAAGGCTTCCCAGCAACTTGTTACTATTGATGTGAGAGCAGACATGCTTCAGATCAAGGCGCGGATGCCTTCGGACCCCTCAATAATGCTCCAAGTTTACCGGGCGGAAGCTGGACGGCACAGATGGGCGATGCCCTTCATGAAGTCACAGATGGTACGCCTTTACGCTGAGGCTCCCCAAGTTCCGGCCGTCTGGGCTAGAGTCATGAGTATCAAAACTTTGCGGGTTGACCTACGAGAAAATCGCAGGAAACGAGGAGGCGTAACCGTTCAGGAGAGGTCAATCGACCTGGTGACGGACTTCATTAGGCTTGCTGTACCCCATCAGCTGGTCCCGCACAAAATATTCGATAACCTTGTGAACGCTATGAAAGCCACTGAGCAACTACATCATCGTTTTGCGACTGGGAGTACCGAGTATATCCCGAAGAAGATGCCCGAGGAACCCAAACAGTTGCCTAGAGTATCAATTCGATGCAAAGCATTCCTATTTGACGTTGAAGATGGTCCCTTTGATTGGAAGCTGGGAACAATATATCGCATTGGACTAATTGAGCAAAAGCAGCGGATCGCATGCGAAGAGGCGTATCTGGCGAAAAAGCAGGCGCTAGATGGTTGTCGTCAAACTCGAGCCTCCTCTCGATACCGCTCACAACCTCGTCCAGCGGCGCAGCGCGGCAGAAGCAACCCATCACCGCCTCAAGAGAGTCGAGGCCGGAGCACTAGTCCTGAACCTCGCCATCGTTCAGATTCACCCAGATCCCGGGGTTCTCAACGTATACGATACGACCCTGATGGCAAATGTAAACTTTCACAGGAGGCAAAGATCTCGAGCGATGAAGCTTGGCAGATGCTTTTGAGGCATAATGCTCAAAGTTGGAAGAAGCGAATCGATAGTGCGTACCGCATTCAGAATTCCGGAATGCGAAAAATCCGAGCTATCTTCTGGGGAAACGAAGAGGTGCTTACAAACGACGATGAACCGGAACCTATCCTCGCCATGCCCGAGCGACCAGGCTTGATGTCGACCCTGATCAGTGATCTACACGTCGTCGTCGATAGGCCGTCATTCCCGATCAGCGACTATCCCTCATTTCTCCATCGTGTTGGAAAGGGTATGCCATCTGACATGAAGTATTCTCTTCTTATTCCTCTTAGCGTTCAAGTCGACATGGGAGAGGCCCGCATCACACTGCGAGATTATCCACTACCGTTGCTTCATGTGCCCGCGATGAGGCCTGGTCAGTCGCCACGTTTGCCAAGTTGGTCGCTAAAGACCGACTTTGTCATTGCCGAGGAGTATAGAGGCGAAGTGTCGACGAGATATGTCAAAGTTGAGGTAGTTCCTCCGGAGAAACTCACTGGCCCAGGGAACGCCCAAGGTTTTGGCATTGACGTTCGCCGCACGGTGTCTCCAGTTAAGACCTACTCTGATGTTGACATTGCGATCAACACTAGCGCCCCAACAAGCATCACCTGGGGAAGTTCATATCAGCCGGCCATACAGGAGATGATGATGATCATAGAAAACTTTTCTAAACCACAAGTGGATCCATCCGACCGGACAGGCTTTTGGGACAAAATTCGTCTTAGTGCCCATTCACGCGTCAACGTTGCCTGGAAAGGTGATGGAGACGTCCGACTGCAGCTAAAAGGTATAACTAGACCATAACACACAGGGCATCAGTTTTCGCTAACGAATTTGAAAGGTGCCCGCGACCCATACAATGTCACTGGCAATGGCGCAGGTTTCGTCATGTGTTGGCGCAACAACGTGCGCTGGGCTATCCACCCAGACGATGACCCCAAGAAGTTTATGACTGTAGACAGCGATGAATACGTTCTAGCCATACCAGACTATAGTTACCAAGCTCGAGAAACAAGATTTGCATTTGGCCGCGATGGAGAATCCTCAAGTACAAGCAGCAAAAGGAATACTACAATGTTCAAGAAGGTAGTCATGAAACTCTCTGGGAACGTACGTTGGCTGGCTGGCCTCATGTTTGAAAGAGACCTGGAGCAAGGTGGTCGGTCCTTTCAGTTCTCGCCTCACTATCAAGTTACACTGAAGACTCCAGAGCATGCCAAAGCTCCTCCAGGACAAGTAATTCAACTCTGATTAGGGAACTTCTGCTTGCTAATCAGGGTACAGGAGTACGATGCTTTCAGAGGATTCCGCAGTAACCACATCCATTTGTCAGTAGCCATTGCTGCCCCACTGGATAGAGACTGGACCACCAATAACATTAAGCCATCAATGAGCTACAATGCGGTTCACATGACCCCTAGGTTCTTTACCCACTTTTTTGATTGGTGGTCTCTGTTTTCTGGGGCCATGTCTTTGCCAATCCGACAAGGCAAACTTTTTCCAGGGATTGAGAAATCGAGTAAGAAGTTCGGGCGCCATCTTGCTACCATCAAATACAATCTGCTCCTTTCACCGCTCTTCATCGCACACATGTACAAACACAAAGACGTCGAGGACTATTCAGAAGACCTTGTTTCTGCTACCGGACTGAAGCTTAGGCTTGATAGCTTTATGCTAGATCTACATCAGCGGCGGGAGGAATTTTCAGCGCAAGGAAAAGGGCGAGCTAAACAAATGAAAACCAGTGGCATGAGGATCAACCAGGCGCAGCTTGACTTCATTTCCGCTGATATTAGAGCCGTGTCTGCCAGTATTGCAGGTACGGGTGCCGACGACGTTAAACGTGCGACGGCCGAAGATCTTGCAGCGTACCAACAATCCGTCGCTACTGCCGATATATCTCGTTTTACCATACCGGACAATGACTTTACCTGGATTGACATGGACGATTTCGTCGAGATCGATTGGATTCTCCCGTCAGAGACGAATCCTGAGACGAAGATCATGCCCTTGGCCTTCGCCCCTCACTTCACTTATTTTCGACAGACTGATCATCCCGGGGCATCATCAGCAGAACAAGACAAGAGTAGCCCTTTCGGTGACGAGCCAACGCATTTCTGTGTCATGTCTCAGGACAATGACCCTCGCAAGGTTCAGTGTAAACTTATCAAAGAACGCCTTACGAAGTTGGACGAGCAGATGGAGATGCATCAAAGGACTTTAGGCGAGCAAGAGCTTCGGGTTGTTCGAGATTCAAGCCGAGATTCGAGCCTGAAAGAGCGGTACAAGCTGCTTAGCGAGCAGGGTGAGAGACTCCAGGGCAAGAAAAGGTTCCTCACAAAACTCCTTGCACGTTTGACTCGCGTCATTAATGAAGGCAAACCCTGGGTCTCCGCGGCTGGGGACAATGCCCCTATTGATATGACAGATGACTCGTCAGACGAAGAATCAGAGATAGACTCGACACCTCTTGAAGGGGCCTCAAGCCCGTTCAGCAACCGTTTCATCGTACACAACGCTCAACTGAAGTGGAACAACTCACTGCGGAATATTATACTTCGCTATGTTCATCAAGTCAGTCAGCGAAGAGGCTTCATCTACTATATGTCACAGAAGGCTGTCAAGTTCATTGATGATATTGTCAAAGAGCAGCACAAGCGTCATAGAAAGCGTGAAAATCAAGCCGAATCACCAACACTGTCTGAGGTTCTTACCACTTTCTCGCCAGAAGAAGAGAAGGAAAATGACGACTCAAGCCTTGAGGATCGCATCAACGAGCTGCTTAATGATGAGAACAAGACCGTCGATGCTGATGATCCGAGACAAGGTACAAAACCACCAATGTCGGACAAAGGAAATCTTGGGAAGAACATCTCGAAAGAGTTTACTGCGCAAAACACATACCACGCTCGCTTGATCGCACCACAAATACAGCTTCAAAGCGAGAAGAACTCTAAATATGTGCTATTGGTAACAGCCAAGACCATAGGTCTCAAAGTTGTGCAAGTCATGGACAAACATCGCCTTGCGGACGACGTCAGTGGACTGGTACAACGTCGATTTTCTGTAGACATGGACAGCGTACAATTCTTTGTGACGAGTCAAAAGACACTCATGCAATTCATACATATCTACTCCGGAAACCGATATGGCGCGCCAAAGAATTCAGCCTGGCCGCCATGGGTATCTTTTGAGGTCAACTTCGACTTCGATTACGATCCGTTTGGCTGGTCACGCGTAGTGTCAAAGACTTCCGCTAGCCTTCGCTATGACAAGTATAACACCTTGCGGTTAAAATTCAATGATGAAGTTAGCGCTGGCAAGGCCGGTGGCAAGCACAGTCCAGAGGATATCGAAAGTCGCATTGACCACCTATGGGTCGATTTCCCACAAGTCCGAGCTATCTGCGACTCAAGTGAATACTACGCCATGTACCAGATAGTTTTCGATCTGCTTCTCTACAATGAACCGTTGGAAAAGATCCGCAGTGAAAGGCTAGAGAAGATTATGCTCGCTTCCGACTTCAGCGACCTTAGTGGTGCTGCTCCGATGGTGATTAGTCTTCAAGCTCGGATCCGTCAGCTGGAAGAACTCAAACTTCATTTCCAAGTGCATGCCAAATACCTTGATAGGCAAGGATGGGGGGATCGTTTGGCTATCGAGCATGACCTAGCGAATTGTGAAGATGAACTTTTCTTTATGATGAAGGCTATTACCACATCGCAACGTAAGAACGATGATCGCGCCCAGGCCTCTCAGACCACCGGGTTGCTGCGGTGGTACCTCTCAGCATCCGAGGTCGTGTGGCATTTGATGAAAGAAAGGGATGACCCGCTCATGGAGATACAGCTCGGTAATGCCATGTTCGACAGGACCGATAATAGCGATGGCTCTAATCACAATACAATGGAGATCGAACGGGTTCGTGGACTCAATCTCTTACCGGATGCCCTATATCCGGAAATGCTTGGGCCTTATCTGGAGAGTGGGAGGAACTTTGCCGATGACCAGGATCTGAAAATGCTCAGAGTAAATTGGCACAGCCTCGAAGCGATTGCTGGCATACCTGTTTTGGATCAGTTCGAAGTAGACTTATTCCCGCTAAAGGTCCAGCTCGAGAGAGAAATAGGTCAAAAGCTCTTCGAATACATTTTTCCCGGAAACTCAGACAAAGACAGACGTGATAAATCCCCATTCCTGGTCAAACACACGCTGCCCAGCGGGCACGATGATGACGAATCGGACACAGAGACCCTAGCTAGCATTCCCGACACACCACGACAGGAGACCAATGGATCAAGTGACGATCGGCACTCAACGAGGCCAGCGTCGTTAGACATGAGGCTTCGAGCTACGATGGCCTTCCCGGAAAAGGATGGCCACTCTCGTTCAGCCCACAAGACCAAGCATACATCTCATGGCGGAGAGTCGCATCATCGATTCGGCTTGTTCCAACACTCTAATCATTCAGGTCGATCTCAAACTACCGAGAGACCCTCATTGGCTGATTCGAGTCCCAATTTGAGTAAGCGCTCGCATGAAAGTCTGGCAGTGCTACGACAGTCTAGAGACGGGTCTTCTACAAATCTATCTGCAATGAACGGAAAGCCGGAAAAGCCCAAGAGGTTCCCCCTCAACCGGACGAACAGCCAAGCTACAACTACAGATAAATACAGGGACAAACCCTCCGACGATCTTTCCCAGATGCTATCCCGGGCTTCCAATTACATGACTCTAGCGTACGTTAAGATTCCAAGCGTGGTGTTGTGTCTTAGCTACAAGGGCAGAGGAGAACGAAATATCGAAGATGTGCACAATTTCGTCTTCCGCATGCCGGTGCTCGAATACCGAAACAAGACATGGTCTAACCTTGACCTTGCCCTTCGACTCAAAAAGGACGTCATAAGAGCGCTGATCTCACACACTGGCGCCATCATTGGAAATAAGCTCTCCCACCATCGGCCGAGCAAGCAACAGCAAAGTCGGCGAAGAGAGCTTGCAAACTCTTCAGCCCGCCTGCCGAACACTAATAGTCTCGAGAATGGTCATAGCAGTGACACGAGCAGTATACGAGATGGCGGTGACTCGGAGGGCTCTACTCGGGCATCGTTCACGTCGCTTCCTAGCAGCCAGTTGGCGAGAACAGATTCCTTCGCTAGCAATCTAAGGTATTCCGTGCTGAAGAATGGACTGCATAGCGAGCCGCCTTCGATCCCAGAATCCGAGGCTGAAGGCGATGATAATACGCTCAAAACCATGCGCCAGAGCCTTATCAGACGATTCACGAGTGAGACACAAAGACTCAAGCGGAGGGACATTGATAGTGGAGACCAGGATGACAGGCAAGACTGCCATATAAACCCCAGAAATTCCATTAGTTGACGCAACATGTAGCAAAAATAAGAACAGCGTCCAGCTGTTCGGCAAAAAAATCCTGGGCTCTATGGGCCAATAAATCCTCGTCCCCTCTACTGGCGGTGCCCTTGTCGACAATTTTCAACGCTTGTATCACCACCCACGTTATACTCATAACGCATCTCACACACCGCACCACACACATCACCGATATCACCTGCACCCTCATCTTCCGACATTGTTCGTTATCGATAATGAAGATTTGAAAAGGGCTCTGGCGCAGAGATTGGAAGGAAGGGAACAGGGTGGGAACGGCGGCGAGCCTGGGCAATTTTCGGGGTGCCTCGTACTGACGAGCTAGGGTGGGAAAAGGTCCGATTATGACCAATTCCCTGTATATATTCGATTCATTGTATAGATTTCTGGAAGCAAGCAGAGGAAGAGAACAGGGAATAGCTGTCAATTAATGTCTTTTCAAGTCTACCACTTTTTCTTGGTGAGATCAGTTGATCTTCTTGACATATCACATACCCTTCATCTTCCTTCCACCCTGCTTCGTTGTGCATGAGCGACCATTTAGACCAAAGGCATACAGGACCTTATCTTCAAGGAGCCCAGTGACATCATTGGCATTCGCCATTGATCCTCGCGCCAAGAAGAAGATGAGATGCGCTCGGATGTGTTTACCGGGCTCGAATATATGACAGGAAGCTGATGATACAGCAAGGCAACTCAGATGCTAGCATGGCAAATCCATGGGTACCCCATCTGCTAGCAGTAATGATCGAATACTGGACAGCATGCTTAAGAATACATCAGACAGTCAACCTACTTCTCAATTCGTATATTGCAAAACCACGCAACATGTGTGGAATAGCGAGACGGCATCACCCCATTCGGCTTTGGGGGAGTTGAAATGCACGAATCAATAGAGTTGATTTCAATTAATCGCTTCAGCCCACTTATGCCCTAAAGATGCTATTGGGCTCTCCCATCTATCTACAAGTAACCGCTCTCACCGTCTAACATATTCAATCGCTAGTAGAAGCCTACCTGCCTGCTTGATGTTTACCCCATCCTGGAGACCAGCAGAAGAAAAGACGTCCGTGGACGCGGCACGCTCGAGAAAAATAGAAGCCCTGAATCTTTGGGCAAGAGCGCGTGCGCCATGACTCCACCTTTTGCTGGGAAAAAAACATGTGCTGGGTGTGTCGTGGAGCGCGTAACGGTCGTGTGAATTCGTGAGATGTGCCGTGCTATGCTAATGTTGGATGGGAAGATGATAGGTGGACGTTGTGCCAAGGCTCCAACAATTGATAGAGCGAGTGGAAATGAATTCTTCCTATTATAGACGTCTGTGCCTCAAAAGTCGCTACTTCTGTTAGTATTGCCGAGCGAGTTGCTGTACCAACATGGGAGGAAGCGGTGTCGTTGTGCGTAGCTTGTGCGACTCTGGCAATGGCCCAGGATCCTCGCAAATCAGGAAGTAAGGATGCCAGATTACTTCTGGCCCCAAACATGTCGGTCCTCGTAGAGAGCGGCATAGGAGGTCGAGGCGTGAGCGTTGATTTCCAATACTTGGAAGCCTCTCTTCACTTCTGTCTCTGCGAAATGTGAAGCACGCTTATAACGCTTGTCTGTATACTTGTCATAAATAGCGCAGTGATGCTTTCGTGCATCCTCACAGCATTCGACCATCAGTAAGACGAGGCTAAAGAGTTGTGAGTAGGTATAATTGGAATAGTAGACGTGAGCAATGGACTAGGAGAGATGATTAGCTTACGACCATTATAGGCTAATAAGGCAGTCACATACCCAAGCACCCTTTTTGAGCATCAACCTGGCCAAACAATGTGCTCCAGCGGCTACGAAGCTTGGTGGGCTGCCGACAAACCGCTCATCCATGATCGTGATCTCAAGGAAGTACTTCGCTAAGGTTCTTGTCTCCAAGTCGTAGTCGTCAGCTTTGCTAATCCTTCTTAGGAAGCTCATTGGCCCAGGCCAGCCTAGTTCGAATTGTAGCATGCTAAGCATGAACCGTTCTGCTTTGAGGATCTCGTCAACCGTATAACCACCGTCCACCATGTAGACAATTTCCTGCACTGATGGACAATCAATCTCTTCGTACTTCGCAGCGATGAAGATGGCAGTGGCGCCAACTAGTTGGAGCTTCCCCAAAGAGACGACCTTGCAAGACAGAAAGCGATCAATGTAGTTGACACAGAGAAACAAGGTCTCGGGAAGGAGGTTAAAGCGATGATGGACTTGGACGATCCAGTCCATCAAGACTGCACGCATTGACCACTGGATTTCGGCTTGATTGTCCATGTAATGGGCATTGGGGAGCATCTTGATCTGGAAGCATGGTTAGCAAGGGGATCGTAGTCAGGCCAAAGAATCATACCTCAAGGTCCTTCATATACTGAAAGATCTCTTCCCCATACTCTGCCACCATAGTCGTGTCCCAGGCCTCGTCTTCTAGCTCCTCGACTGTCTTTGATCCCTCTATGAGATGTTTGGCAGCAGTAATCTCTTTCTTGGCCTTTTGGCTGACTTTCGGGAAAAGAATCGTGGTTGCACCACCAGTCGTATTGTCTCCTCTGGACTTGAAAGACCGAGCCGTAACATAGCCTTCCTCGTCATAATTCTCTTCTCCTTCGTCATCCCAGTACTCTTCTGGCTCTGATACTGGTGCCAGCGTTGACTTTCGGGCGGCCTCCGATTTTTGCTTGATGGGATGAGTGTCCGAGATCTGTTCCAAATTTGTCCTACCATTCAGCTTTGGTACCTCTCGATCCACCTTCAGATCCTTTTCCGCAGGGCCAATATCTGCAAGCTCAACAGGATCAACGTAGTCGTAGGGCTGTACTTGCCCTTGTTCGTCGATATATATACCATCCGACCTCAGTGCTGCAGGTTCTTCCGATGAAGTTTGTGTAGCTGAGATAACAGCCGGCTTTTCCTGAAGCTCTTGTTTTTGTGACATGTGCTTACTTTGTTTCCGTGACAGCCTGAGCTGCGGATCCTGGTACGCATCGCTCTGTTTGGGTTCCTGGCGAGCTGGAAGCTCGCGATGCACTGGTGCAACGGGAGCGACTGAAGTGTGAACTTTCTGTAGATCTGGCATAAATAGCTCGGTTTGTGTGAGGGCAACATCCTTGAATACGGCTGTGCTCTTTTTGGTCACGACCTTACGTGTGTTTGCAATCTGACCCAATGCCTGTAATGGTTGTTGGACCTCGAGTAATGGCTGTTTGACAGACGGCTGGCTTGCGTAATCAGGGACATTCAGGAGATGATTCAATCCGGAGACTGAAAGCGGGCGTTGTGCAGGTCTCAGCAGCGCTGTCGCTCTTCTGTCTGGCTGTGCTGGTATGGTCTTCTCTAGCGTATGATAGTCCCCTTTACCACCAATTACTGAGTCGTCTTTACTCGGTCGCGAAACATTGGCAGTATTGCTAACATCTCCGAACGCTGTGCGCTTCGCAGCCATCTTCAAGCCTCCTGCATTGAGCATGGTTGATAAGGATGGACTCGACTTGTTGCGTTGATGTAGAGTTTTCTGCACGCCGGCTGTAGGCATCGCGTTCTCGTCCCCGAAGACACGGAGAGTACGTGTCGGTCTCTGAGGCTAGGTATAACAGCATGTTAGTGACTCATTGCTTGAAATTCATCTCTCGGCCATCTTGCGAGTGATAGTGATGGGGAAAATAAAGGTAAGTTGCTCCGACTGGGCTCGGAGACGCTTGGTCTTGGAGATGATTAGGCTTGGCGAAAGTCATTGCCGACTGATGCTTCTTTGGTAAAGGGTGCTGAAGGCTCACCTTGGCATCCATGCTTGTTTGACGCGTTCGATGTATCTCATGCCAATGATCACTTGTCTGGAGAAGCTTTCGTGTCGGGGCCTGTCTCTGGCGGTTTGACAGCTTTCAGCTTCAGCAATTGATGTCGCGAAGACATGTACCCACATACCAGAAACTTCTTGGTACACGGGCAGCGATCAGAAGAAACTGCGAGTTGCTGGTTAGAAGATGCCGGTTAGATGTGCGTCTTCGAGTTTACGTCGTACCAAAAACCTGTAAAAGACCGTTGTATTGATCCTCGCGGCAGGGGTCCACCGCAGTTGTCTGGGAAACCGGAAGGCGCGAATCTGTATATTTGCTTGGCTCAAACCGCGTCACATCAGAACACGACGCAGCGAGTCCACATTATTGCCTGAGACCTATGCATCGACACATGAACACAAAATCTATCTGATCGGTAATTATACTTTATGCGACCATGCACGGAGATTTTCGGCTTCACGATGGCCTTATGGGATCAGGAATCTCATTGAGAAGGCAGTGATGATTGAACCACGCTATATCACCTAATCACATGACTGCAGAGGATCTCAACCTATATTCACGATCCCACCAGGTGCGTCTTCCACGTTTTGATATCTATCAGTCTCTATAGTCGGTGCACGTCAAGCCGCTACGATTTCGTTGGGATGGTTGCTTTGGATGAACATCCAGTGGTGAGTTAACCGCCCCTTCCGGTCTGCAACCCAAACCCGGCGAGCCTATGAAGTGCACTGCCCACTCAGCGCTCAAAACCTTATTGGTCTCGGATATACTTAGTGACCTTGCAACTCGACCGGCCAAGGGTACACACATTGTATACTGTCTGCTATCGAGCCGAAGATTGTGGTCTGAGCGATGCGCAGAGTGTCAGAAAAGGCTCTCCATGTACTACGGCATTAGTAGCCCAGGATACAGAAAGCAAGGTGCCTGAAGAAAGTATCCCCAGAATACGGCCGCAAGACAAGTGACGCCGTTATCGCCCCTCCCCATGGTCTGAGCGGAAGTGGGGAGAAGATCTAGGCATGCAGTAGGATGCCGTCGATAGCAGCGGAGTATAGGCCTTTAGCGCGCTGGGTGAAGTGGGCGATGTTTGGCATGCTTAAAGGCGTAGATCCCTCGCATCAATGCTTCACAAGCCTATCGCTGTACCTATCGTTGTACCGTTTCAAACTAGCAAGTTTGCTCGGTCTTGGGCGAATGAAAGATGGTGTGCTTTGCGACTGACTTGAGCCATCCATCACCGGACTTCCTTGGGGTCTCGGCCACCCGCCTATTTAGAGGATGGACAACAATCGACTTGCGGCGTAGGGCCAGTGAACTGGATGGTCTGTTAAGTGTTACCTCTAACTCTCGGCACCCTTTTGCGAAGCCTGCATTTGTGCCGTATCAGTGCTGACAGGAACCGTTCCTTGGAGGGGCCAAGTCAGGCGCTCGTCCTTCCTATTGCAAGAGATGTACTCTTGAGTCTATGGAGACTGGAATCGGCGCATCGGGTTTGTTCGTATGGAGTACAATCCTCGTTTACTTAGCGGCTCCTAATCTGGTATGCAAGCCTCTCAGCATAAGATTGGTTCGATTGCACGCTTTTCCAATCCACCACCTTCCGGCTTTCCTGAGACTTGAGGGGTCTTCCTAGGCTCTGACTGTCAGGTCTTACCCAGTTCGACCACCTGCAGTAAGGATCTTTCGACCAATCAATTAGTCTCCCCACTTACCTAGGGGCCTGTATCCTGAAGAGACTGCTCGCCAGTAGAAGCCCAGAGTCTTTGATATGCCAATGCGATATTGCTCGCGCAGGCTCCCTACATACCCAGAAGGAGGGACGGATTATCCTAGACGAACCAACGCAATCGTAGAGACCGTAGCATACTCGAATACTCGTTGTAGACTCCATTCCTCAATGTGATTATCGTCAAGTTGTGCCGAATGCATAAGTCAATCGGTGATGTGCAGGGTATTGTGACTTCTCTCGTTTCCTCTCTTTCCCACCAACATCTCGCAAGAACATCAACATCCTGCTCCCACGACGTTAGGATCCTGCAATGTCATCATTATCTCCCTCAATAGACCATCAGATATCCTGAGTCCTCACTAGCCTTCTGCTCAAACTCCCAACTCGCTTCTGTTATTGACGCTGCCGCTTCGCTGGAGTGGAGGTCAACAACGCTGCGTCAGACCAAATTGTGTCGATAGCCACGTAAGTCTCCTTCTGGGCCTCTATTTCGATCTGGATCTTTCCTATACAGATATGCGATCCATGTTACGTCTTCTTCTTACTGTACCCCTCTCCTCCACCTCATCCCTTGACCAGCGAAATTGAGCGTCTTGTCTTGGGTCATTGTCCGGGCAGGACTTTGCAGGCAGCCCGTTCGCAATCCTTTACCTGTTCATAATTATCACGCATTTCAAGGGCTTATCGCTGACCGTTCTCGCTTTGTAGGCCATTCTTATGTGCTACATTTTCTGAAGCCAGTACCGCGACCTCAAGCCCTCCCACCAACATTGGCCAGTCTCCCAGTCAAACCACCAGACATCCGCATCCCTTCGCCTTGAGTATTGAATACGTTCTTCACTAGAAAGATACAGCTGTGCCATGGATGTAGCGAATCTATTGTCGCATGATCCACCACGTTCGGCTCGCCCTCAACAGGGAGCCGGAACCACACAGTCTGAGCCTCTTAGAGCCCACCAATACCCAACTCGTCACTCAGTCATGTCAAATAACGTCTCACTAAGTAGCGACCACTTTCCTTCGCCTCAAACCACTCAGCCCTCCGGTACCCACAACATTTCTCCAAGCTACAGTCTGTCGCTGGTGACGCCCGCTCCAAAGAATGTCGCATTCGAACTTCTGTTCGACGGTGGCTCTAGCAATCGAGCGCGACTACCGATGAGGGTACAAATATTCCCACATGATACGACAGACTCAATCGTGACTACTGTCAAAAACTTCTATGGCCTCTACGAAGGAGCTGCTAAAGGTATCAGCTTTGAGGACGACCGGGGTAATATCCTCATCGCGAGGTATGAGAACTTTCTTAACAACATGACTGTCTATGTTCGCGTCATTCCAGACTACTCCCAAGCATGGCAGCCACTCGGCCAGATCCCGAACCGCTCTGCATCACCCATTAGCGCACACCGAATCCATACTTTCGAGGAGCCATTGCAAATGCTTCCTCCGCAGCCCGCTCAGGCACTCAACTACGGCCTGGGTACCTCTCGACCAGCTTCTCGCGTCGCTCGAAAGCAGAGCGCATCCCCTCATCTCGGCAGACGTCGTCGCAGCGCCTCTGCCCAAAAATTTTGCTCTCGCTCAGACGCCATGAGCTGCGAGGACAGCTTTCAAAGCCAACTCAACAACCTCAATAGCGACAATATGAAAGGCTATACCAGTAGTGACGGCGAGGGAGGCTCGGTGACCAGCTCTCGCAAAGCCCGAAGCGAGCAGCTTGCCAGTGCTGAGATCAGCCTTGACAATATCCTTGAGGGAAATAGGAGGAAGAGAGCCAAGTTCGAGAGTTCCGTAAGTCTTCATTAGTGCTACAAGTATAATTGCGTTCCTTGCCTAACAATTTCCTCCACTCTAGGAATTACCACTCTTTGTTCCACCTCAAGTGCCAGCACCAAATTCGATCTCCTCTATCTCTCCTCAGAGGCGACCAAACGGTCAAGATAATGCCTCTCCTTTCGCACGACCTACACAAAGAGCATTTGCCTACAACCAGCCTCTACAATCCCCACAGAGTCATGGTTATGGCGAGCATACATACGGTATCGTTCCACATTTCAATACGCCTCTTACGGCCCCGCCTACAGTCCAGCACGGTCGTCGTCTCCGCGACCGTGCCAATATACCGAGCCTACCTGCTCGTCCGTCTACCGGTCCGGTGCTCCGAGTCCAAGGTTTCGGAATACTTCCTACGCCCGATCCAACAATTGCTAGTTGCATCTCCGATGAAGACGTGGCTTTGCAGCTGATGCGACTTGGCGATGCTTCCAATTTCTCCCACGGGCGTACTTCAGCCTCCACACTCGATGAGACACTCAGTGGACGGGCAGATGTCGCTTCATCTGCCACCAGTGACAGCGATGAAGGAAGCGAGAAGACTGAGCAGCCGTCACTACCAATACCTCAAGGTCACAACAAAGATGGTCCAGCGAACCAACCAAGTGGGTTTCGAAGACCACGCAAGCATGTCAACGATGGCCTCCCTAGCGTTGACAGCATTGAACCTAGCGGCGATGAAGTAGACGGTGACTACCTGTACGATGATCAGAAAGATGGGGTGTTCAAGAGTGAGCCAGATGATATGGTCAATGAATTTGGCCAAGTCATCAAGCCAAGAGCATCTGGCCCGAAGCAGCGTAATGCCTCGAAAGCGAGTAGCGTCAACTCTTCTAAGATCACCTCTAAGGTATCCAAGCCGCGGACAGGTGGTTTAGCGAAGAAAGTGAAGCCGTCTGTGCTCTCCGCCACAAACAAAATTCCCCAATCGCCAACGTCGTTGCCTTCGCAATCCCGCAAGGCGTCTTCCGCCTCGATCGTTAACTTCCAACACCAAGGTGAGGAAGACCTCTCGACCAAGCCTCGCTGCCAACGCTGCCGCAAGAGCAAGAAGGGATGCGATCGTCAGCGTCCCTGCCAACGCTGCAGTGACGCTGGCCTCGGAGCAGATCAATGCATTAGCGAAGATGAAGGCAATGGCCGCAAGGGTCGCTTTGGACGACACATGGGTGTTGCTGTCAAGCAAGATACCCATGATCCTACCCAAGATCATGATTTTGAGGAGGCCGGGGCCATTCTAGGTAGCATGGCACCAGCTCAGGAGAAAAGCAAAAAGAGAAAGCGTTAGGCTATGGACATCGCCGATTACCTCAGTGCTATCTCGCCCGCATATCAATTTGGGGTCTCGCAGATTGAGAGAAAATCCGCAATCGGCGCTTTAGCTCGTTGAGAAGCACGGCACAACGAAGCCCTGTTCTCTTAGGATGGACGTCTTTGGCAGCTCTCTATTGCATCTCATCTATCACAATTGTCCACACAAAATCCAGTCGCCGCCCCCTTCAACTCTGTACCCCCAGCTGCGGTTTCAATTCATCCTCAGTCCCTCTGGTCGCTTATTGGATAAGCATCACCCGTTCCGGCAAGTCTCGGGTATCGATTAAGGCAGCGATCCGTCTTTCCTGTCTTGCTTTATGTCGCTATCAAAAGCGGTTCATTTGTTGTCTGTTGTGTCCAGTACTGATGCCAGCATTATGTTGATGAAAGCGAAGGGTTTTTGATGCGAAGAGCGCAGAAAAGGGCGTGACTAGACTGGAGCCGAGTCAGTGTATTGCGAGAAACTATACAGCTGAACCGAATGAATGTATACGAATTTCAATAGTTGTTGAACAACGAGAGCAATTCAAACAAATGCTCGATTGTTCGGACCCAATCTGATGGGTCTATCAACAGGTGGGTGTCGTTGAAATAAGCTCACGTCATAGCTTACGGGAAGGCGGGAGGCTCCGATCATTCGGCAGTGACATCCACAAAAGGCAATGATCTTCATGCCTCGCTTCGTCTGACATCTGTATCTTGACCCACCAATCACATTGCTCACTATGTTGATGCTGCAGTCTAACATATAGCACAGGCCCTCGTCTGAGACTTCTTACCTTCGGCATGCCTCCGAAAGCGCAGTCTCGGCCTAAGCCACCACCCCGGCGTGGTCAAGGTGCTAACCAAGGCAATAACAACAAAGAGCAAGCTCTCAGCGCACCCTCACCAAAAGCGCTCGTCGAAGACGCAAATGAAATCCAAGATGGTTCCCTATCGACAGGACCCGCCAACGACCCAGACACTCAGCCATCAAATCCCGGGTCTGGGGATAATCTACGCTCAACACCCACAGCAACCGCCAGCTCTCCTCCACCTCCGCGACGACCAAGACAACGCTTAGCGTCAGTTCTCCCTCGTAGTTCTCCGAACGTGGCCTCTCTAGCGAATCCAGATGACGAAATGCGCCCGGCAGCTCTCAAGTTCAAGCCCAAATCTGCCATGCGCAAAAGCAAAGAGGAGCGTGAGGCCGCTGAAAGAGCTGAAGCTGAGCGTCAGGCAGCGAGACAAGCTGCCGAAGCAAAAGCGAACCCGAGTGAGAGGGGTAGATATATTGCGAGGGGAAGGGGAAGGGGTGGGTTGGGTGATATGGGTCGCGGGAAGGAGCAGAGGCTTAACATGAGTCATAGTGCTACTGGGCATCTGGGTGGAAGTACACTAGGGGAGCCAACAAGGGGTAGGAGAGGGAGAGGTGGATATGGAGGCGGAGGTGGAGGCGGAGGTGGAGGAGGAGGAGGAGGAGGAGGAGGAGGAGGAGGAGGAGGAGGCGGAGGAGGAGGAGGAGGCGGAGGAGGCGGAGGAGATGGTGCTGGTGCTGGTGATGATGCTGGA
>JAABUL010002233.1_pt1 | contig 32847 bp, 50 predicted proteins | sample 5559151 | NCBI WGS metagenome assembly JAABUL01 (sample SAMN10711876, study PRJNA513368) | rock metagenome | isolation source: Antarctica rocks | place: Antarctica: Victoria Land, Pudding Butte sud | reverse complement strand
TAACCCCCCCCCCCCCCCCAGTCTCCTCCAGGAATGGTGAGATCCATGCCCCTCCATCTGTGTGGTGTTTGCGCAGCCATGCTGCTGCCAGTGCCCTGCTGACACCTGCGGTTGCCGCCGCCGCTGTTTTCGATCCCAAGAGGCATCATATCTGTGGTGTCCATGCTTATTCACTTTCATATGGTTTGGACCACTGGCGGCTCGATCTTTGGGACGCCCATGCTGTGGTGCGCGAGGACACCTGGGCCGCCGACCCCCAGTCAGTACCCGAAAGCCCTCCACCACCTTTCCGATCCCGTCACAGGTTCGCAGGGAGGTCGAGGAGCTGATGAATCTGGACGGTGCGTCGATCGTTGCGGCGGAGGCGGCGTACCTGCGGCAGCAGGCGGCGCAGATCCCAGTGCTGGAGGCCGAAACCGCCGCGCTGTCGGCATGCCGGCACTGCACCGACGGCGCAGCCTTCAGCGACTGACAAGGCGCATCAAGCGCAGCGGCGGCATACTCCTGTAGTGGATGCGAAAGTCGCGGCGCTGTCAGCGTGTCGCCATCGCGCCGGCGACGGAGCGACAGCCGGCGATCGAAAGGGTGCATGAGGCGGAGCTGCCAACATGCACTGTGGCGGCGGCGGCGGGATGGCCAGCGGCGGAAAGTGTCCGTCGGGCAGTGCGTCAGCAGGCAGAGCACATCCCTGCACTTGAGGCTGAACTCGCCGCGCTGTCGGCATGCTGCCATCCCGCCGGCAGCGAAGTGCATGGGACGCTGAGCGAGTGTGCGGTTCGCCCTGGAGGCTGGGGCGCTGCGTGATCGGCATACGCATGGGGTCTGCTGCCATAGCGGTCACTGCGGCAGTTGACACGCTGTGAAAATTATGTGGCGTATAATGAGCACACTGAGTAAGAGCAAGGACGGTGGTCTTGCTGAAAGCAGTGAAGGCTGTGTGCTGTGCTGCTGCAGTACTGTAAGGTCCCCTTCAAAACCCTGTGATGAGCAACTGCAGGGGTGTGCAGCCATCTGCAACATCACGCATGGGGTCCGCCTGTGGGGACTCTTTACAGTGGGAACGGCAGCTTGCTGTGAGTGCGGGGCCTGCGGAGGAATGCTGCCTCAGCCCTCGCACAATCCACTGCTGGTATCTCACAGCAACTGACAGATGTAGCATGACACAAAATGCTGCACGCATGCACATGATGCATGATCAAAACAAATCCGCTCATGCAGCTCCAAATTCCAGTCCGAATCTGCTGAGAATGGTCCACATTGATCCCAGACCAAGAGATGCTCATCTACTCGCACTGCGGCTGCTGCCGTGGCGACAGGCCACGGATTGCACGAGCTCAGAACACCAATCAACCAGGGCGCAATCATATATAAAGTACAGACAGCGATGATGTCGCAAACGGGCGCCCCCTTGCCGAGAGCTCACACACCACATCCAGGTTGCCGACCGGCGGCGGCAGGGGACAGCACCAATCTCTGCCGGTGAGCCCCTGCCGCCGCTGGCAGGGCGTGCGGCCATCACCAGACGTCCGTCGGGGTGCGCGATGCAACCGAGAACGCCGACACGCCGTCATACTGCCGGAAGCTGCTGCTGCCGCCAATTGCAGGAAGCCGGATGGCGTCGCCCTGGCCCTCCTCGCCGCCACGCGGGCTGCCGCGCCGGCTCTCGTTCGCCGAGTCCGACCGCATGTGCATGCTGCCCTGCAGAGCGTGAGAAAGCAGCCTGTTAGAATGCTGAGCAACCTAGCGCTCCTGCTGTTAGTTGCCTGTGCCGTGACAAGTCCATCTTGCGGACTGGTCTGCATCTGCGCTCATCTGTTTTAGACCAAAAGCAGGGTGTGCAACTGCACATTAGAGCTGCTGGCAAAGCTGCCGCCAACCTTCTCTCGGCAAACGAAAGTTCTGCTAATGTTTGTAGTGGATCCTCAATGTGGAGGCGCGCTCTCGGACCTGCGGCCGCAGCTCGGTGATGCCGGCCGCCCAGAAGGCCTTTGCCGCCGGCAGCTTGCCGACGGCGTCAGGATCTTTGATGTTGCCACCAGAAGCTTCCTGTTGCGTTTGCGGCAGCAGGCTGTAGGGCGTGTCCGCCAGCGGCGGCGCCACAAGCACCACGGCAATGTGGCCTGTGTGCGAAAGATTGCGGTTGTCAAGCCGCTGGTGCAGCACCACAACAGGCGTCCGACCTGCTGGTCTCGGCGCCGGAGTAATGCTATGTGCTACCGCTGCTGCAGCTGGTAGCCCGGAACTGGTTCTGCAGCCATAAAAGCAGCATGCATGGCGAAAAGTGAAGGTGTGCAACAGGGTTTTGATCTTTCCTCAAAATTCTGGTCTCTTTCTTTCTCTTCAGCTTTTCTTGGGAGTGTGGGGTGCACCAAATGCAGTGCAGGAAAGCAAGGACTGAGATGTTTGGGCGACGCACAGGCGCAGGTGCAGGCGGCGACGGTGACGGCAATCCAAACGAAGTAGACGGGCGGCATCACGTTGGAGCCCGGATAATCCAGGCCCCAGCGCGGGTCGCCTGCAATTTGGGTTTAGGGTTTAAGGTAATGGCAGCTGCGGATTCCAGCGACACAGAACAGCCTGCAGTCAGCAGAGCTGGCTCAACCAGGCTGGTGGCAGAAGGGATGGCGGCGGCCAGCGCTGGGGCTGTAGATATGTCCCCTACACTGCAAGACCGTCAGCAACATGACTGTGATCTGCATGCACAGTGTGAAACCCCTCAACCACACAGCGACGCTTGCAAGGCACAGGCTCAGAGGCGCAACTGCCTGCTCACCTCCCCACATGATCCTGGCGATCTGGATGAGCCAGGCGCCCTGCAGGACCGCGAAGTAGCCACGTCCGCATGCCGCCAGCAGCGACTTTGGGCGCCATATCTCCAGCGCGAGGCACGCTGAGGCGCCGTAGATAGCCAGCACCTGCGCGCAGTTTGTGGGTCAGGGCTCATCATGAGGGTTGCTCCTGGATCTTCCATGCCTTCTGGTCCGGTTCTATTGATGGCTGCGTTCCCGATGGGCATCCCGGGCGCTGAGCGGAAGCTGCTGCCGCCACGCTCAACACAGATCGATCGAATCCGGGACCCTCACCGCAGACACAAGCAATATTGTCCAATATTGTGCATTAATGCAGACCTGGGCGCTTGAGGGCTGCGCCGTCACACTGTGCCCACACGTCTGGGAGTCCACCGGAGCTCTATATGAAGAGAGCGGACATGTAGGAGCTGCGCACCAGCAGCCGGTGAACAGTCTCATCCAGGGGCTCGTGCTTCTTGTGGTTGGCCATGAGGAAGCCCTCGAGGAAGAAGGCGCCCGACAGCGCCAGCTGCAGGTTGCGACCCGGTATGAATCAGGAGTCAAGAGAGTGAAAAGGCTTGACGGGGTCAAGAAAAGTGTAAAAGTCGATGAAAAAGGCGCCCAACAGCGCCAGCTGTAAGCGTGAAGCAAGCAGAATTCAGAGTCTTGAAAGGCGCCTTCACATGTTTCTGAGCCTCGAGTCAGGTGTCCAATGGCAACAGCTGCAGCTGGAGAGTGGCAGTTCCTTGGGCTTTCGACTGCCGAGCGAGGCGGGTCTCCGGCTGGGCGCATCAGCATACACACACACCCAGCCTGCCGAGCTGCGCTTCGAGTTCAGGCTATCCAACGCACGGCGACCAGCTGGTCCGCAGCAAGGCTGTGGCGATAGCCTCGAGCCACGAACCTAATTGCAGATGCCCAGCTTTAAATTCTCACCTGTTGGAGGCCCTGGGGCAGGGGCACCACCATGCCGACCCAGTCCAGTGCGCCCGCCAGCAGAAAGCCCGGGTACACACTGGCATGCTGCCAGTTGTTCATGTGCGTCATCGCAAAGCGGCCATCCGGGCAGGTGAGCGTCCTGCATGGAGAGGGGCCTAGGCAGCTGGCATATGCTGCAGCATCGATGAACACATACTGTGCCGCCAACAGTGCTTCTCACCCTGCCCTCGCGCCGGGAGAAAGTCGGCGAGCCGGCAGCCAGCCGCGGGCCAGCCGCCAAGGACAGCGTGACTATGCTGCAGCGACGATGGCTCATGGACGCGTGAAGAAGTTTTCCTGTACGAAATCTGCTCGCCCACCTGAACTGGTCGTGATCGCCGTACAGCTCGATCCAGGTGATGATGAGGGGCCCGAAGAACTTGACGAGCGGTTCCAGCGGCAGCCGCCAGCCTTTCACCAGAGGACCGTACCACGCCCTGGCCTCAAAGCGTCTGGCGCCGAGGCGGGCGTAGCTCCAGAGCACCCACACAGTCCACCAGATGCCCCTGCACATTTGAGTGACAAACAGCAGTCAGCTGGTTTCAGTGTCATGCATGACGCTGCTGCCATCGGGCTGCAGGTGTGGCGGTGATGAGCAGCCACAGCAGAGTAGTCTGGGCAACCGCTTCCCGAGATCTCTGACCTCATGAAAAGGTGGATAGGTTGATGTTCATTCGTTCGACCAGGCCCTGCTGCAGGGCGTGACTCAATATGACACAGCGCAGCACTCGCAGCAGTAGTGTGCATGAGATCGGTGGACGCACCACATGATAAACGTGATGCCCGGCCCGACGTGACCTTTCCATGTGCCGTAGGTCCGCCTGCTCAGTTCATATGAGTAAACGTCGTATTGCCATGTATAGCCAACACTCTGGCGCAGGGTGGGGCGCCAACTCCGTGCCAGCTGTGCCGCCGACCGCGCCTGCCGCAGCTGCTGCTGTGGCAGCCATCTGAAACGTCATCTCAGCTCACAATAAATGCTCCAAATATGGCGTAGCAGCTCCAAATATGGCGTGCCAGCACGTCTGTGCCGCAATCCGAAGGTACAGCCTTTCCACGGCTGGCCGCAGATACTCGGTACAAATCGGCTCGTCTGCAAGCCGGCGTGGTGCGTCCCACCGCTTCAAGCATTGAAAGGCTTAAACTACGCGGGAAACCACCGCTCAAGGCGGAACAAGCAATCAGCACTTGGGAGACGCCGGTACAGCTTTGCCCTTTTCGAACCCGCAGAAGTTGCTGGTGCAGCGACTGCAGCGCACGCAAGGCCGCCAGAGGCTGGCTGCGATAGTAGCCGTGATATAGGCGAGCCCTATAGACCGGCGCAAGGTGTCAATAGGCTCTGCTTAAGTAGACGAATGGTCAGTCATCATCCCATCGCACCAACGTCTTGAGTTGCTGCAATGTATACGGCTTGCGGACTACGCACCATACTTCGGTACCGTCACAGTCTATGGCTGGGTGAGACCCGGGTGCGTGGTCTGTTGCGTTGTCCGCATAATGGTGCGCCAGCATTGTCGCTGCATACGCTGGCCGCCGACGCCCTCGCTGCAGCCGGCGACCAGCGGCCAGGCAACGGAGCGACGTCAAGGGAGGTGGTTGAACGCCGCAGTGGCGAGACAGCCTGTCGTGGGTGTGGATGCGGTTCTAGAAGCGTGGATCGTGCAAGCCAGGTCACTCGCTCCAGCGTGGGCGGATGATGAGGTCACTTTTGCGACACTTTGTCATCCGCTCCACACTCTGAAGCAGCTCAGTCAATGTGTGCATATGCCACTCCTCATATTAGGCGGGTGCAGCGGCTGCGCCTGTGCGGCAGGCAGACGGCCACCGAAGGCCATTCACGTTTTGCGTCCCTGGACCCCCAGCCATAGTGCACCTCAGCCGGGACCCGTCTCCGCCGACGGGCCACCTTGCTGCCCCGCTGCCTCTGGTGTTGCTGCAGCAGCGCTGCCGCCGGCACCCCCTGCTCTCCGCGCAGTCCCCTGCAGCGGCGGCGGCACCAGCCGCGCGGCCAGCATCTCATTGCGCAGCGCCGCGCCTACGTCGGACCCCATCTTCTTGTCCGGCGTGTTGAGGATGTACTCGTCCAGGCCGCCCGCCTTGTCGATGCACCTGCAGTGCCAGTGAACAGGCCTGAAAGGCAGCTCTGACCTACTGCAAGAAGTCCGTCCTGTTGTCGGGCATCTCGAGAATGTACTCGTCCAGGCCGCCCGCCTTGTTGGTGCAGCAGCGATAGGCTGGTCTGTGGAACCCCATCTTCTCGCCCGGTGTGTTCAAGTCGTACTCGTCCAGGCCGCCTGCCTCGTCAATGCACCTGTCGGACGACTTTCAAACACATTGGCGTCAACTCAGATGCTGAATTATACAGGCGTGGAAGGTTGTCACGACATCCAGCGTGGTCAAGAGTCTGCGCGTCCAGGCCGAGTCGATGCACCTAGCACGCATCATATAGTGAGCCATATTGGCGTCTACATCTGTGTGTAGACGCCCACCACCATCATCATGCTGTTCAATGTGGTCACGTTATACGCTCCAGGGCTGCCACCCTTGTTGCTGCAGTTGCAGCATGAGACGATTTGCAGCATGGAACCAGTTGCAGCCCGGAGAATCACGATGGCGGCAGTGGCAACATCGCATGTAGGCTCCAGGGACATAGGCAGCTGCTGCCATACTCACGAAGTGCTCCCGGACATTCGCTTTCGTGCATTCTCACGAGTGCATCATGGCGTGATTCCACCCTGCAGGCTGCAGTCACGCATGTGCAGGCTTGCAGCCGGCATGCCCAGCATGTTTCGGCTGGCAGGCTGCCGATCGCTGATCTGGACAGACACTGCCAGAGGAGGACCGCTGATGTGAGTGCCCATCTCAGGTTGGCAGCTGACCGCCCCACCCACAGCGCTGAGGCTCCAGATGATGCAAGACTGTGCTCACCGCAGCGCGTGTGCGGTGAGGCGGAAGGGGATGTGCCTGTCCAGGATCTCGCTGTATAGCTTCTTGCTCTGCACGTTGGGCTTCCACTTGCGCCGCGACCTGCAAGTGCCGACATGCCGAGGCAGTCACAGACTGCTCCGGCTGAGACTGCGTTTATGACGGCAAGAATCAGAATGTGCTCGACACCAGCATTGTCGAGGCAGGGGGCCTGCATTTTCACAGGAATGGAGACTTGCCGGTTGCCGCCGTCCTCAGAGATCATGTTGCCGGACAGCACCATGCGCCCGGCGTACAGCCCCCGTCGCGCTCGCCGCAGCAGGTTTCTGCCGGTTAGATACGTCGCTCCGGATGCCATCGCTGCCTGCTGTGCTAATGTCCACCGTGTGCCAGCCGCTGGCAGATCGCGGCGGCCGCTCAGCAAATTGAATCAGGGAGTTTAAGGCGGTCAGGAGCTGTGCTGTACAAGCAGGATGTGCAGGCGTTTTCGAAAGGAAAAGATGATCTACAGCCGCTAATGCGCGCCACTGCGTCTTTGCAAGTTGCGTTGTTGCCCTTCTAAGCGAAGGCAAGATTTGCAGGCGAGAGGATGGCGGAAGCGCCAACAAGAGCTATGATCTGCTGAGACAGTCGTTCTTGAATGTGGTGCAAGTGCAAATCTGACCGTGACGCCAACAACTTTCACTGCACCAGTAAAGCATTGCTCATGCAGGGTTTGCGGCCGAGCGAATTTCGAGGCACAGTGGACAGACGCAGCTTTCCAGCTCAGCAGGTGCATCGACGCAAACTTGTTACGACTGCCTGCTCGCTGCCAGTCGTTGCTGCGCCACTTCGCCTGAACCGCTGCCAGCCATCTCCTGTCTCACATCCCGCCAGATCTCGCCCTGAGAAATCCAGCCGAGGGTTGTGACAGCCGCAGAGGCAGCTCCAGAACTGTTCTTCAGGTCAAGCCGGCTCTTCCCCCGTGAGCACCCAGCGCGATGGGGTGGCTGCTCTTCACCGTGAGCAACGTCGCCATCACCAGCGTCGCATTGGGCGCGCTGAAGCGGCAGGGGGTGCTCGAGTGAGCTGACCCCTTCGATCTCTTGCGATTGCGCGCCTACTATGCCGCAGTGGCGTCCATAGGGCATGGGGTCTGCAATCGTCATATGCATGCACATGCGGCGGGAACTGCGGCAGACCGTCGAGGCGCTGACCAACGCCATGATGGCCGCAGGATCCATTCCGAAAAAATCAAGAACGAGATGTTTCGGTCGGCGTTCCAGACAGCGGTGCGTCCTGGCAGCGAGGTCATGCAAGCGCACATTGTGCGAGTTCACGGCGCCTCGAGATTATCATACAGATGCTCCTGTGACAATGCCTTCCGGTGGCCGTGTGCGAGCATCCATGTTATACACATATCCTGCAGGTGGGCTTCGGCGAGGACCTGACCTTGCGGGCGGAGAATCTGTTCAAGGACCTCACATCGAAGTGAAGGTGATGCTTATCTCCATCTGGCACCGTTCATGCCGCACCGCGTTCATGAAGATGGACGCCTTGCACCGGAAGCGCGCCTGAATCTAGCTATTGACAAGCGCAGGAGCGCAAGGGCCTGGCGCTCGGGGCCAACGGCAGCAGTAGGATCCGACCCGCAAAGAAAACGCCGTGCGCTGCGGCTCAGCTCGTGTTAGGCTGATCGACAGTCGTCGGCTGGCAGCGGCACAGTGATAACAGCTTGTGCGGTGCAACGCGTCGCAGCTCTTATCAAGTGCAGCATGGCGGTGCAGTGCTGTATTTGGCAGCTGCCACACAGCATGCGGCGGCGTGATCAGCCTCCACATAGTGTCCTCTTGGAACATGCATTGCTGGCGTGCATGACCTGGGCGGCGTGGTGTCGAACAGCTCAGTCCAGTGTCTACAACACAGAGGGGCACAGCTTGAGCATCCGGTGGTGTAACAAGTCCCCGTGAACGCGTCTCATCTTGTAACGGGTATTACCAACCGTACCCTACGGCCATGAACCTCCGCCCCACATGCGACACGCGCATGCTGTGTAATTTCTCAGTGCACAGCAAATTCACGGTGCGATGCAACGTGGTGGCATTCCTGCACCGCCTGCCTTGTCTCCATACCGCCGAACTGGAGGTGTCGCCAGACCTGAGCCCGCTTGACTGGGACGACGGCCTGGCGGCGCAGCTGGCGCCGCAGGGCAGCATCCTGAGATGCTCCACTACGCAGGCGAGATCGAGGTCGCGGCGGCGCTGGTGCTGGCGAACCTGGCGGCGGGCCTGCCGTGGCTGGCGCTCCACGACCACTCGAGGAGCCCAGGGTTCGAGTGGGTAGGGGGAGGGGTCGAGAGGGTCCTTCCCCTCCACCCCAGGTAACCATCAGGGGTACTTGGCGGTTGGCGAGTGAGGGGGGTGGGTCCGCCGCCGCAACCCCCTCCCTCACTACCACAGCTCAGGCCACCGCACGCCGAAATGTACTTTCAGCTGCCCGGTCTCCTACTCAGTGCTGCTGACATGTATCTGCAGGGTCTAGGAACTCTTCTCATGTCTACTGACCTACCGCACCATCGTAAGGCATCAAGGCAGGCGTGCGGATATCAAATCAACATGGCAAAACGTGAACCCAGTTTGCAGCAGACAGCTGGCGGCAGTGGCTTTCCCAGCATCGCTTTGACCAACACCAGACGCCATCGGCAGTGGCAGCGGCGGCGGTCACGCCCAGAAATTCGGGTTTAGGGTTTAGGGTTTCCTTTTCCTTTTCCTAAAACCCTAAGTGCTGCCGCCGACCCTCAAGCGCCCTTGCACAGCTTGAGCTTCTTGAAGTGGTGCGCCACCTCTGATTTGCGTGCCGGCGCCGTCGCGAGCGCCGTCGCAAAGTCCTCCGGCTGCTCCACCCACAGCTTGTGCCCCACGCCCGCCTCCCTCAGCTTTGTTGCCAGATTCCGCAGCTGCGTCTCGCCCTTGATCTCCAGCACCACCTGCGCACCTTTCAGACTGGGTATGATGCTGGCAAAGCAATACGCAAGGAAATATGACATGCCCACCTCCTCCAGCTTCTTTGCCAGATTCCGCACGTGTGTCCAGCCCCTGGTCACCAGCACCACCTGCGTGTGCCTTTATGTGAAGTGATGCAGGCCAGAAAACAGCATGGAAAGCAAAAATAAAATTGCCAACTGCGCCACAGGTGCGTGCACGCGTCCTCAGACGCTGCTCCATCGCCGCGCGGCGGCTGCCGTCGTGCGCATCTGCAGCAGTGACTCGCACACTGTCTGGTTGAAGGCATCCTTTTTCTTTAACGAAAGCTTTACAAAACACAATAAAAAATAAATAAATAAAAGCCCTCGTGCAACACAGCCGCCGCCCACTGCGCTTTGTGTACATAGCATGGGGTGTCGCAGCCAAGCTTGGGCTCCTGCCCTTCTCCTGGCGGCATGCTGTCTCGCCGGGCAGCAGCCTGTTCCGCAAACCGAATGCCCTCTGTAGGCCCCCTGCACGTTGCAGTCCGGACCACAAGAACACCTAACATTGCGTGGGCAGCACTTTTCTGTACCCGCACACCTTGTGCATGTGGTCCAGGGCCTCCGGCGCGCAGTACAGGCTGGCGGCGGGGTCATTCCGGCTGTTCCACAGCGCAGCCGTTGCCGCATGGCATGCCTGCATCATTTTGCCAAGGCGCACTGAGCTGGTTGACAATGGACACGTATTAGGCGCTGCATTGGCCAGAGAAGCCATGCCGCTACTGATGGATTCCAGCCTCCCCAGCTTGCAGACTCAGCGCAAGGCCATGTATCAGATGCCTGGATCAGATGCGTGCATAGCAGCTGACGTGCAGCAGCCGGCAGAACACATGCAGCGGCAGATGATACGAGATTTCAATGCTGTCGGTGCGCACGCTGCACGGACAAAAACCCCAAGCAAGTGTGCGAAATGCTACATGTGAGGTTTCTACCTGCGCAACAATGCTGCCCAGCGGCCAGCCCTGCTCCGTCCAGAGGTCCCGCCGCAGCACCACGTACTGCAGCAGCACATCTTCAGGCGGAGACGACTGCGCGGAGGCGCCGTCCGGGGCTGCGGCCGCTGGGCCGACGGCGCCAGGCTGCTGCTGCGGCTTCGAGCCGGCTGTCATCCCGCCATTCGGCGGGCCGCTGCCGCTCATGCTGCGCCGCCGGACGCCAGCGACTGAACCCCTCGCGGCAACGCTGCCGGCCGCTGCGACCCGCCTGATGGGGTCGAGACGGGCTGCAGCAGGGGCAGCTACAGGCTGGCGGGTGGGGCGGCAGGCTGCTGTGGCGGCGGCGGCGTGGCGCAGGGCGAGGCTGCCGCAGCCGTGGGCGAGGGCCAGCGCGCTGCTCACGCCGTGCATTTATCGAAGATTCTGCTGATTGGTAACGCACCCGGCCAGCCGGTCTGGCACGCGATTGAAAAGTGCACAGTGCACGGAGATGATAGTGATCCGAGAGGCGGTCGGATTGCGCTGAGTCATAGCCAGGAAGCCAGAGATTGCTGATCGACGCTTGCGTTCGCAATTTGATGCTTTTAGTTGTTGTCGCGAAACGCAAACACGGAAGTGCTGCGCCAGTCAGCGATCTCGAACATCTGACATCACGGTGCACGATCGCAAGTGCACCACTTTTGGTTTGCATCGAAGTTGACCAGCACTGTGTCGCAGAGGCAGGGGCATCATTCATAGTGTTGGACAGAATCTCCCGATCACCTGATCAACTCTAGAGGTATACCGCCAGCGTTCACAGTGTGCAAGGCGCAGGGCGTTGTCAGGTAGCTGTCACGAGTGAGGCGCCCCGGCGGCGCGAACCCTTCAGCTCTGGTTCGGCTTCAGTTTCAGCATCTCCATGCCTCGCAAAGGCACGCAGTCGGCAGCCAGGAGGTGCCGAAGCGGCATTGGCGGGAGCGGTGGCGCGGACTCGCATGCGGCGGCCCAGTGCGCATGCAATCTGCAGCCCATCACACACAGGTGAGAGGACCCATGCACTGTCAACATCCGCATTGAATAACATATTCTCAGGGAATTGCATGGATCCTTGGGGGCCAGATTTGTGGCTCAATGCGGCCGCACAAAATCCGCATATTGGTGGTCTGCAACCTCTGGCAAAGACTGGGGTCAGGGCTGGATCTGGGTTGGACCGTGGGCCACCATCCTTACAGAAGGTGGATAGGAAACAGCTTGAACAGCAGGCAAGCCGTCACCGCTAGTTCAGCAAGGGTCTGATAAGCTGGTGCCATTTGCTAGAAATGCTGATAAGTGGAGCCTCGCTCATGGCTACTGCAGCAAACTTCTGCCGACTCTTACAGCGGCTGCTCAGAGTTCACCCGGCTTGAAATACTGGATACGTTGTGCACGACGACAGATGTGCTCCATCTTTTTGCTATGGTCAGAACGCCGCGCATGCCCTGTGTGAGACGCAAGCTCACCAATCTCGGAGGGGGCTGTCAGCCCTTCAGTAGGCGCATTGCCCTTCCAAACCGTATCTGACATAAGGGAAGGACCACAGAGTGTTCAGGAGTCAAGCTGCACATGCTGCGACGGCAGCCTGGGGCACTGCAGCTGGCGGTGGGTTGCAAGGACACCGGCCGTGGAGGGGGCTGTCAGCAATTCAGCAGGCACCTTGGCAAGAGAGAAGGACCAGAGTATTCAGGGGTTAAGCTGCACACGCTGCGACAGCAGCGTGGGGCGCTGCAGCTGGCTGCTTCCAGTTTCTATCATGTGGGGAGCGCACGCAAGCTCTGCAGCAGGGGCAGACTCTGCAGCTGGCGTCATGATGTGTGAATGGTCATTTGATGCCTGCAATTGCTCTCAGCTGTCATCAGCATGACTACGTAAACTTCAAGGTGCAGCTGCCTGGAACTCACAGATTGGCCTGCACCTAGCAAATGCTGGTGACACTCTGACATCATCGCGCCCTGCGTCATACGTCACGCCGATGCCACTGCTGATCAAGACCTACCTCTGACATATGGCTGCGCTCTCATTTGCCGCATCGCCGGCGTGCTGACCTGGATCACACGCCAGCTGCACCCGGCCGATAACCGGCGGGCACTTTGCGCTGGCACTCTGCAAACGCAGCAGCAGCCGCCCGCGCGACAGGACCTGAATTCCCTGGTGCATATCTGATGCTCCGATCGCTGGGCTGCGGCTGGCTCGCGCGCTGGCGGCCGTTTTTGGGGTTGCGAAGGGTGCTGTGCTGAGGTGCGCAAATTGGCCTCTAGTGTGCTGAATGCGATGAGGCCATGCCTGAACCAACACGGCAAATGAGGCCCTGTTGCACACTGAATGCCACACTATTCACGTGCCTGCGAGCAACGATACTTTGTCCGACACCGGGCGACTCGGGATGCGTCCTCTGGTGGGGGGCCTTGCAAGCAGGCTGTTGGGTGCGACAGCGCGAGTGCGATGCGCCTCAGACTGACATATCGCTTGCAGCTATGCATGCGTCCTCGCCGCGGCCGCCTACAGACCGACGTGGCCGGCTGTGGATGCGGCGTGCTGGCATCGTCACTGAAGGAGTCAACTCCCGCAGGTACACCGAGTCGACTGCGCCGCCAACGACTCCGCATCTCGCTGCGCACGCCTGCGAGGCTTCGGGGGGACACTCGGCCAGGAGGAGGCCCCGCACTCGTGTGAGGCGCCATGCCAAAGCTCGGCGGCAGGCGGCGGGCGGGCGGCACCGAGGCCGCCTCCTTCCTTGGATGCCCCTCGACCGCCGAGGTGCCTCTCTTGAATCCACTCTGTACTGTCGTGGGCAATGGTGATCTTGGGACTTGCACGCGACTTCAGTTTTCGATGTGCTGCGGCGGCCAGCCACCTGGTGCACAAACACCTGGAACCTGGCGCCAGGCTCCAACCATTCGCAGGTTGCTCATGCTGGGCTCATTATATCGCTGTGTACTGCCGACAACAGGAAGCGGAGGCATTACAGGACACAGTCGCCGCCATGGCCAAATACGAAGCCATGGACCTGGAATTGCGAAACTCGCCCCTCGTCCAGGTGCTATCCCTCATCCATGTGTGTCATGGCCCCTGAACATTGAAGAGTCCTTTCTGCCACTTCACAAGATGATCTGCAAGACGGGTGTGCGGAGGCAAGGAATACCTTTGATCTGCTGCATGCGTGTTCATCGCCAACGCACACTCCCTCCATTCGCAGGCGATCCGCAGCCGGCAGCCACGGCGGTCGTATGTGCATGCCCTGATTGCGCGCTGGTTCATCGCCCTCACCTGCGGCCTTGCCATCGGCATGCTCACCTTCTTCTTCAACTGGGTGCGTGTTTTCGTGTGTAAGTGTGCCCTTCTGCAGTCAGCTGTCGTGCCATCACCCGGACGGCTGGGCACCTGACCGCCTTGACGCACCTTTGGTGTCACAAGCGCATTGCGCAAGAGCTTTCTCATGGCTGCAGGCGATTCGGGGGCTGTGGCTGGCGTTGTACCGGGTGACTGAGCACGTCATATCGAGCCACGGCGGTGCGCCGCCGCCAGTGCATCACTGCGCACCCTGCTGCCTGCTCGAGCGACGCCCAGACATGAACTCGGCACCCACGTGGTCGCCCTCCTGTGGAAGATCAGGGTTCAACAGCAGCGCCGGACACACAGCTGCGCCGGCACATGATGCGACAGACTGCACCTGCTGCCCCGTGCAGACAGGTTCGGGCCGGCGTACGGGGTGTACATCGCGTTCACCCTGGTGTTTGCGCTGCTGGCGACGCTGCCCGTTACGGCGGTCGGCCGCGGCGGCCTCGCCGACGGCGGCGGCATCTCCGAGCTGAAGGCGAGTCGTGAGGGATCAGAGAGAAATTGGATAGAGATTCGAGAAAGCCGCGATCAAGCCGCGATCACTGGAAGCGAGGGACGTGAGCGGCCGCTGCTCGACAATGGCATGCAAGCGGCTTTGATCGTGCTCAGCTGCTCGAGCAGTCTCCAGTAGAACCTGCCTGCCTGGCATGGCATGAAGGAACAAGAAGTAACGGGACCCGTTATGCACCTTGAAGCCCTTTCCACCATTATTTCAACACGGACTGATCCTGCGGGATCGCACTGCAGGCGCATTTCAACGGCGTGTTCACCAAGGGGATGCTGACCTTCTGGCCGGCGGCGGCGCAAACGGTCTCGGGAGTCTTTGTGAATGCCGCCAACCTCGTCGGTGTCGGTGCGCATTCTGGCACTTCTCACCGTGGGCATCTCATTATCAGACGCCTGTTTCACCCTGGCTCGGGACTCTACTGCAATAGGCTAGGGTGTCGGCAGCCTGCGGCCAGCTTGAGGGTGTCTTGCATTCGCATCCTCAGCATATGTCAGGCTACGTCAGCCGGCTCGCCGTCTTCTGCAGCGGTGTCTGGCTCAGACAGCCAAAGCTGTTACCAATGCCGGCGCAGGCGAGGCGCCGCTGGTGCACGTTGCAGCGGCCATTGCTAGCGCGCTGTGTCGTCCGCTGCGGGACCCCACCTCGCGGCCGATGATGGGCGGGCGGCTGCGGCAGTGGCTGCGCCTGCGGCGCCTGGGCACGCTCTTTGACAACGAGAAGGTAAGCAAGTGTATCAAGAGTCAATCTTACTTACTGGCAGGGCTTCTCTCAAGGGGCCTTGACCGCACCGCCCGCTGCCAGCACGGCCTTCGCCACCGCTTTGTCCTGGAGACTTAGCTGCATTCATTTGAGTACCAACAGCCGTGCAACCGCACCCTGACACAATGCCTTCCGACATGGAGAGCATGCAGGGTAGAGCAGAGCTGGGGAGCTGTCTCCTCTGATGTGTCCTGCTGGCTGTGACCGGATGGCCGTCATGGCCACGGGCACCAGTGCAGAGTTGATTGCACAATGTGCTGCAACATTTTCAGCAGCGTTGCGATTGTGCCGCAGGACCACCGAGACTTCGTGTCCCAGGGCGCGAGCGCCGGCTTCACCATGGCTTTCATCACGCCGATTGCCGGGACGCTGTTCCCGGCTGAGGAGGGCGGCCTCGCCTTCGCGCCCAGCCGCCTGTTCATGGCGCTCATAAGCAGGTGCGGAAACCTAGCCGCTTAGGTTTGAAAACACAGTTCACACCAACACAACGTGGTCCAAAAGGCCGCCCGCTCATGGCGGTCACAAGCGGCTTCGCTCCACCTTTGGCTGTGGAAAATTCACGCGGCATGAAGAGCTGGCAGAGGAAGCTGGTGTGCTCTGCGGCTCGAGCACGCACATCTGCTCCAAGACCGCGCGCGCAAACTGGGATCCTATCGCAGGCTGACGAGGCAACGGCCACCCTTCCTGCGTGCAGCTGCATGGCGATGCTGGCGCTGATGGTCAGCGTCACCATCTACAAGCAGCCCGGAAGTTTCTGGGAGTACAGAATGTTCGACCTCATCTACCCCGCCAGGTTAGACCCTGGAAGATGATTCCCGCAAAGATCCTTCAATTTTCCGCCTGCACGCTCTGCGCCGCTTCCCTTGCATGCCCACAGCTGCAGCTTGTGCAGAACCGCAACTGACCCGACCTGTTGACCTGTGATAAAGAGCTTGGGGGTCCATTGCATGAACATGCGACAATAGGACGCTGCCAGTGCCTGTGCTGACAAGGCCTTTTGTTTGGTGGTTTAATAATTCAGTTGTTTCTGATTTAAAAATATTTTCTAGAGAAATTATTTTTTTGTTAAAGATGTGCGGTTCACTCTTCAGCCTGGCCGCCTGATGCCTCTGCAGCACCAACATCGTCGGCCGGCTGTACTACGTCTACATATGGGAGCTGCCCATCTTCATTGTCATGGGTGCCTTGTGTGGCGTGGCGGGTGGGCTGTTCGTGGCGTGCAACATCCGGCTGCGACACTTCCGCAAGCGCGTCATGTCGTGGGACACGCCGCGGCAGTGGCTGCGCTGTGTTGAGGTGGGGCGCGGTCCAGACCTCTGCACATCTGATTCTAGTGAATGCCATTGCGGGTTTGCGGTTTGCTGCACGGTGGAGCGGCAACCCCAATATGCAGCAAAACCCTGTGATTGCGGCGGGACTCCCATTGTGTGTGCTCAAGGCCTAACGCTTGAAGAGCTCGCAACGCGCAGCCGTCCGCCTCGATCTGATCCTCAATTGCGGCAAACCGTAGGCTTCACAACCTCCGCGCACCTGCACAGGTGCTGCTGATCGCAGCGGTGACGGCGAGTGTCTGGATCGGCATCTGCTACGCGTCGCCCTGCCGTGCAACGCCGCCGACGCAGTACCAGCCGCTGCTGCGAACGCAGCTCATCCCCAACTCCCTGCTGCAGCTCGGCTCCCGAGTCACATGTGCGTGTTGCTGCTGCCACGACGCGTCATCGCCCTGCATGTCCAGGCATGCTGTGGCTTTGCGTCCGCTACGGCTCCCCTGGTTTGCAGACAGGCCAGGCTTGGGTTCGAGCCATACTTGATGCAGAGGATGTCGCCTTAGTCATTCTGCTTGCCCGTTGACAGCGCTTTCGCCCCTGCTTGCCTGCAGCATCGTACCCGCAGCTGTGGTGCCCCAATGGACAGTACGCCGTGTGGGGCACCATCTTCTGGCAGCCGCTGCAGGCGCGTCGTTTTAAAATCCATTCAAGAAATATAATCCAAAGACAGATGTGCACAGCGCTTCTCTGCGCCGCGCCTGAGCCGCGGACCCTTGGTGCATGCCTGCCGGCTCTGCAACGTTTTGCTGCCAGATCGATGCCTGAGATGTCGCACAAGACTTTGACTCGATGCCTGCCGCCAGGCCGCCATGCCTGCCGTCCCCAACCTCCCCGCGCATGCCAAAAGCGCACCCGAGAACTAACCCAGCCCGCCTGCATCTCCCCACAGTCGCTGACGCGCATCCTGATCTTCCTGACGCCGGCGGGCGCGCAGCCGGAGGTGCTGCCGGCGGGCCTCGACGCCCCGTATCTCGACAACAAGGCGCTCGCCATGTTCATGTTCATCCAGTTTGTGCTGGTCACCTGGACCTACGGCTCCGCAATTGTGCGCCTTTCCTTTCCTTTCCTTTCCTTTCCTTTCCTTTCCTTTCCTGTGATCAATTTGTGCCTTCTTTCAGACGACACGACGCTCGCCCGTCCATATTCAATGGCTTCGAACTGCACACCTACGACTCCGCCAGCAAGGACCTGTCATCGAAACTCCGCTCTTTCTACTGAAAATATCTCCTGTCAGCAGTGTGGTCAAGTGTCTGGAACATGCAGGCTACCGAGTGTCGACTACCCAGTGCATGCTACCTGTGTGTGCATAGTATGCATACTACCCAGTGCCGACTTGGCGGCCTGCCGCGGCAACATTTCACACTGTGTCATGGCAGGCGGCTGGGCACGTTCCTGCAAGTTTTGGCAAGTTCGGATGCTTTCCTGAGCACCTGCCGCCACACGTGCTCTGCTTTTCCCCACTGCAGGCTTTCGGCGTGTTCACGCCCGCGCTCACGATCGGCGCGGCACTGGGACAGCTGACCGGCCACCTGGTGAAGCACATCGCGGCAGGCCTCAACGGCGACATCACCATCTCGCCGCCGACGTACGCCGTCATCGGCGCTGCATCCATGCTCTCGGGTTTCGCCAGATACAGGCGCGCACCTACACCTACACCCGGTCACGGTGTCTTCATGCAGTCGGGCTCTGCCAGACGCGAGTCTTGACCGTCATCCATGCAGCACCTCGCTCATGCGTGCTGTGCAAACTGAGAGGCTGCTGTGTGGTCCTTCATTTGCACGTCGCCAGGACGTTGTTCCACTGGAGCCACCACAACTCGGTCGCTCTTTAGGGTTTTCTCTTTTGGAGTCTTTAGTCTTTAGTCTTTAGGGTCGCACTTGGGCGGTGAGGCCGACGTCGCAGAGGCTGTCACACAGCCTCCTGAGCAGGGTGGACTGCATCGTGCACGTCAATGTGAGCTGCTGCTCGCATCGTGCAGGCTCACGGCGGTGGTGCTCACGGCGGAACTCAGCGGCGCCATCTCCCTTGCGCCCGTGATTGCGCTGGGCTGCGCAACGGCAACAGCCGTCGGCAACCTGTTCGGACAGGGTGATCTAGTTCTGCCTCTGATCATGTCCTCCCCTGCTTGTGAGTCAGGTGCAGCCCTGACACGTCCCATGCTGCGCCGGCAGCCGACAGTGCTTCCTCTCTGTGCATCCGCTGCGTCCGCAAAGCGTTGGGGCATTGCTTGCGGAGCAGCATCCACTTGCAGACTGCTATGTTTCGCGGTTCAATACTTGAGGCCCTGCCACTGCACGTCTGCATCTGCCATGTGACTAGACAGACGTCGGCGGTCGTCAAGCTCACCCACACCCTGGCTGCAGGCATCTACGACACGTACAACCGGGACAACAAAGTGCCGATGCTGTCCGACCCCGTCACCGACGTGGACACAGCGCTGGTCGCCGACAGGTGCGCCTGTGTGCGTGTACTGTGACTCCCTTTGCAGTGGTTCTTCTCTCAGAGTCCGATCAACTGCAGCGTGAACCCTCGCAAGCGATGAAGCAAATGCGTTCGTTCAATAAGTGTACTCCATCAGTTGGACAGCAGCCGCCAGCGGCATCGGCGGCGTCCGCAACGCCGCTGCGGCCCGTGACAGTGCAGTGTCTGGTGTGTAGCGTGGAGCGCTTATAGCCGGTGTCTCTTCAGTTTGATCTGACGTCTCTGACACTGTGCTGCAGTTGCAGACTTCGTGTCCAGGATGTTATGGCAAAACGGATGCAGGGGACTGCATCCCATCCCACCTACCACTGATGAATGAGCACGACGCTGCGCTGTGGGTCTGCGCTGCAGGCTGCGGGTGCAGGATATCATGGCAGCCGCGGTGGTGACGCTGCCGTCGAAACAACACTGATCTGCCAGCGCTGAAACTGAAACTGACTCCTCGACTGTTTCAATACATCAAACCCCTGCGGGCCGGCCCCAGGACATCATGGCGGCCAAGGTGGTGGCGCTGCCTCTGTCTGCGAAACCCTTTCGTTTAATGACACCCAAAGTGGGTCTCCAGTCCGTTATACGATCAATTCACTGCGATCCTGCGCTTCAGGCTGCGGGCCCAGGACATCATGGCTTCCGAAGTGGTGACGCTGCCGCCGATTGCAGAGGTCGGCGAGATCATCCGCTGCCTGCGTGACACGCCGCACCAGGTATCCCCTTTAGATCTGTTTTCTCCTCCTTCCATTGCGTGACGTGAAAACATCCAAACAGTTTTCGATTATGCATATTCATGAGACCGCCTGCGCCTCTGCTCTCCTGCATTGTGTGAACAGCAAACGTGTTTGCAGCAGCACTGCAAGGTGATGCACGTGATCGCTCACCAATGACAGCTGCAGCAGGGGGCGGGAAATATTGACCGCCCTCTCTGGCGTCTCCTGTGCAGTCGTGTCCCTTTTCGCCAGAGCCCTGCCAGGCAGAAGCTGTGGTGTCACGATTGGTACAGTTCAGCAGTGTTTTGGTTGCATTCTCGTGCGATTGTCAGCTGATAAGCATGGTGACAATGGCATGCAGTCATACCCCTCGCCGGGAGCAACGGCCACCCGGAGGCTTTCATCATGACCGGCGTCTGAATCTTTGAATTGAATTGATTCTTTGAAATTTATTTGAATTTTAAAATGATGTCGTCTGACGTCCTTCCCGAATCTCTCCGCAGTCGTACCCCACACCGCCTGGGCCCAGCAAGGCGCACGCGGAGGCCTTCGACATGATCGGAATTGGTGTGTACATTACATAACATCGTTTGTGTATAGCTGACGAAACCCTTCCGAGTCCCCGCGCAGTCGTTCCCCATATCGCCTGGGCCCAGCAAAGCGCACGCGGAGGCCTTCGACATGATCGGCGTCATCAGCCGGAAGGCGCTGCTGCAGCTGCTGGCGCACCGGGGGCAGTTCTACCACGGCGAGGAGGTGCGAGCGCCTGTGCCTGCACCGTTTCTGCGCATAAACCCCAATGTTCTGCTTCGAAAACCGACCGGCGTCGTCGGCCGGAAGGCGCTGCTGCAGCTGCTGGCGCACTGCTGCAGCTGCTGGCGCGCCGGGGTCAGTTCTGCCACGGCGAGGAGGTGTGATGAACACATCACACCCCTACAGAACAATTCAAACCGTGCCGTAACCAGGGCAGGGCGTTTGGCGCGCCGCCCATATGCGGGCTGCCCCCCAACGCCCCCCAGCTTCGTGGCTGAAGAGACGCACATGTCACACTTACTGAGCCACAGCGGGGCATCCAGCAATGAAGGCAAACCGTGAAATTGTGGAGACGACCTGACTTCGTGGTGTCCCCTGCGCGCACCCTGTGCTCACCTCGCAGGGACTCGGCACGCATCTGAACACCCGCCCAGGGCGGCTCTGCACAAGAGACGGTCCCTTCCTTGCTGCCCCCAACTGGGAACGAACCACTGGAACTCGCCGACCTAAGTATTCATATGTTCACCCCTGTTCTTGCGTACCAACGCCTGCGCCGCACCCGGATCGCAGGACGCCGAGGCTGGCGGCGGCACGCGCGCAGTCTCGACGGACGAACCCGTGCTGCGGGACTGGACCTACAACGACCGGCTGGACATCCTGTCCACGGTACGTCCGTAACAATTCAGGTTTCGGATCCCAAAACGCCCTGTCATGGCAGGGTTCAGGGTTTTGTGCGGCGCCGCCGGATCCGCGGCGAGCAGCTCAGGTGCCTGGCGGTGGCAGGCATCAGCAGGCGGGCGGTGACTCCTGCTGCAATGCACCGCCGTGACGGTGCCTGCAGGCGCTCCTAGGATCTCAATCCTCGTCAACCACAGTTTCGGTCTAAACCCTAAACCCTACAGCGCTCTCAGGGACGTGAGTTGGGCCAGAAATGACTTGCCCAATCTGGCGCAGGCAAGTCCGACCTGGCACGGACGACCTGGCACGGACAAATCCGGCGCGGGCCAGTCCGAGCACAAAGCAGGCTTTAGGGTTTAGATGCCTCTTTTCTTAGGGCCACCCTTAGAAATGTGTCTCGATACCCCTGTTATGAGCCAGCCTGTTTTGTGTGCAGGTGCGGCCATTCTCCACATCAGCCTACCTGGACGAGGATCCAATCACCAGGTGTGGATCTGCAGCGGGTCACGTCTTTGGATTCCCTGAATGTTGCAACGTGGTGGCCATGTGACGACTTTTGGAGACACGATTGCGCTCCCTGCAGCCTCCAACAAAACCGCTGATGTCAGTACCGCTGATGTCAGTACGAAGTGAGAAACATGAGAACATGTCTGCCGCGGCTTGGTGCCGGAGGGTGCGCATGCCCCGTGCACCTGGCCTTGTGCTCAAAATCTCACAACCTGCACATTTCACAGCCTGCGAATTTCTGTAATCAAACCCTCATGCATGGTGTTGCTATGCTCCGCGGCGCCGGAGGGCGAGTATGCCAGGCAGTTGGCCTAAACCCTAACCCTGCACTCCTTCACACATCCTCAACATCTGACCACTTCACAGCTGCACACTAGGGTTTGCACACCAGACCTTGTTCTGTACCGCAGTGCGGTGCCGGAGGGCGAGTTTGGCCGCCAGCTGGACCTGCGGCCCTTTGCGCACCTGTCGCCGATGGTGCTGCCGCGCCATGCATCGGCGCTGCAGGCGTACCACATCTTTCGCCACCTGGGCTGCCACGAGGTGGGTTCGTCCCACAGGGCTGCATGAGATGGGCCGCGCTCTCAGAGTCTGGGCACTGGCATATCGTTTTGGCGTGTCGTTTCCAGGACACTTGCACGAGGGGGCGTGTCGGCAGCACGGCATACGCTCGCTCCTGGTTATGTTTCAGGCTTGAGACCCCCCGTTGCTGCTTCTTCGTTTCGCTCTTCGCATGATGCAGGGCGCAAAGGGTTTGCCTTCCTGCAACCCTGCTGTGTTTGCCGCGTGCAGATCTTCGTGACGCCACAAACTACACAGACCTTTGGCATCATCTGCCGCAAGGTGCCATCTTCTTCCACTTTCCACTCCCGTCTCAAACCGCGTGTGTCGTTCCCTTGCCTCGACACTGGCAGCTGGGCGTGCCATCGCTATGTGATGTCTGCTCATGTGCACCATTGCTGACATCAGATTACGTGATGATTACATGCCCTCCAAATGCGCCGGTTCCAGTTGTCCAAGAGAAACTGCAAACCCGAAGCTCAGTCGAAAGACAGCTCTGAAGGGGCCGGGAGACCGTGCTTGCAGGACATTACGCTGCAGAACGGGCGGCTGGCCCTGTGGCGCAAGAAGCAGCGGGTGCTGCAGGCAGGAAGCTCCTCGGACGTCGAAGACGGCTGCGCCAGCCTGGCAGGCGACAGCCCCCGCGACGGCCGCATGCATGTGAGCCGCCGACTTGGAGCTGATTTGGACTTGCTGAACATGCACCAGGCCTGAACATGCACCAAACCCTAGGGTTTGGGGTAGCGCCCGCATGTCCTGGGCATCAGAGGGCAGCGATGAGGAAGCTGGCATCACGGGACGGCACGCGGCGCGGCCTCTGCATGTACAACGCTGTAAATAGGGTTTAGCTGACCTGTCCTGTGACCGCCCCGAGCGTGGTTGCTGCTCAGTTTCATCACCCTAGTGCAACAGCTGCGTCGATGTCCCGGGCTGCTTCACTGCCGTCTAATGCAGGGTTCATTCAGAATCGAACGGCAGGCCCTTTCAACGAGATACTGTGGCAGCTGGCACTGCGAGCAGCACGGGCAGCAGCCAGCGCGACTCTGAATACTTCATTAAATTGCATGCAATCATTGTTCGCAGCGCCGGCGGGCGAACACGCGCTCTAGCTACCTACAATTTTTTGTGCTGCAGCGCAGACGGAGCCGTGGCGCCACAGCGTCGCCCAGCTGTGCCAGGAGACTTCAAAACGCAGTGCTGCACGTCAGGTGGCGATGACGCTCTGCTGGCTGAGACCAAACAGCGCCGCCACCGCATCCTCCTTTGGACGTGCGCATCTGCAGCCCCCTTCAGGGATTCAGTTGGGACTGGCCGCAGGTGTCCATCGAGATCCGCTGCGCGGAAAATGGGGACGGCGCGCTCCACAAGCCGCTGAGGGACGCGGAGCGCTGCAAATCAGGCGATGCAGACGGCGAGGACGGCCACCCCGCGGCCAAGTTATGGGACAGAGTGTGACGCCGCAGGCCGCATATTCAGGCGCTGCAGCCCTAGCGCTGCGGCGATGCGGGCAGGTTTTGTCCTCCAGGAGGCAGCAGGCACGCAGCAGCGTGGCGACTGCATGCGCTGCGAGCAAGGGGAGGAGTTATAACCGGAAGAAGGATGTTCGGCATGGCGGCGGTGATTGAGGGGTCCGTCGTAAAGCGATTACAGCAGAAACCGTGATCTTCGCGGGACCCAGGTGGCATGATTCTGTGCGGGGGGTGTTTTCTGCTGCTGCGCTGTTTCGAGTCGGCAGCGTGCAGGGATGATTGGATATGGTTGGTACTTTGAGGTGTGAAGTCACTGCTGCCATTTTGAGGCGGCGAGCGAAGCTGAGGGCCATTCAACTTCATCTCGTTTCCATTGCGTTCACGTTCTCAGTTCAGGCGCTTCGGTGAACTTTGTGTTTTGGTTGACCACAGCGAAGGGCTTCTGTCTGGGTAGTGAGATTTGTGTCGAGTGGATTTTTGCCAAGTTTTAATATTCCCCCGCCGAAGGCGGGAGACTATTATTAAGGTTTTGCCGTCGATGTTCCGATGGCAGGGGTCATTACCGGAAGGCTCACCTCCGCAGCCGCTGCTGCAGCTCGGCCGCTGCGCCTGGCAACGTAGCTACAGCACACCCTGATTACGCCTTTGCTGCTGCAAGCGGCAGAAGTGGCCGGCTGCTGTTCCGCGCAGCCTGGGTTTTCTACTGGCCGGAAGTCACAGCGCAATGTTGTAAACGCTCCCCCAAAAGAAAATTTCCCACCCTGTTTCCCGCCAGACAGGGGAGCACCCGTGCTTGCAGCCTACTGCAATATCAGCCGTGACACGAACGTAGCAGCTAGGCGCAGCAGTCCTGGGCTGAGCTACGCTGCGCTGGTAGACAGTCGAGCTGCTTCCGGGGCGAGGTTGTGACTAGCACTTTGCGATCGTCCAGCGCGCAGGAGCTGTGCTTTCAGCTGCGGCTGCTCGCAGAGCCGTCAGAGCAGTGTACAGAAGCCTAATTCACGGCCTGTTGCCTGTGTCGAGCTCGCCGATTCTTACAGCCAGTTTGCTGCAATCGTGACTCGAGAGGCCTCCTGCAGCCGGTATTTGTGCTTTTCTACACCTGCTGAAACCGCTGCAGCAGCGTCTAGCTTACAGCATCTGCTTCAAGCTGCACGTGCACAAGACTGTCGGTAGCAGCAGCAGTTTGAAGCTTCAGTAGTTCAGCAGCACTGAGTGCCCACCCTGTAGCGAATCGATTGGGCAAAAGCCCATTGTAGTATCGATCGCCAGTACCGTTTACGAAGGGCCACTTGCAATTCTGCCTGCAGCAAACCTGATATAAACTTGGCTCACGTTCGCTTTGCGACGTGCCCTTGTTACTTATATCTTGACCCACCCAGTATTGAAACGATCCTGAAATCACCTCCGCACACCTGCAATCGCAGAGTTTACATTGTAGTTGCCACCTACAGGCCAGTGCTACACAGCTTTCGCATCTACCTGAACGCACCCTGCAGGATACTGCACGGCTCCATAGGTTGGCTGACTATAACGTTGGCAAGATGAAATTGCTCACGCACAACATGCTGGCGTGCCACATACGCAGCCACAAGCACGAGACGCCGCAGCCGTTCATCATAGAGGCCACGGAGATTGAGGAGATGGACGCAGACTTTGACTCGGACTTTCTGCGGCACATCTGGGACCGGATTGAGTGGGGCACATTGAGGGCAGCGGCCATCAGCATGGGTGCGATGCTCATGCATGTGGAGGCTTTGCTGAGACTGGTGACACCGCCTGATGCAAGCAGAGCGTGAATATGCACGCCCCGTCGTCCCCTGCGAGCAATTTGGCAGCCATGCATGCGCTGTGCCGCCACCCCCATCCAGACTGCCTGCTGCAGCATAGTCCAGGCTGTTGCATTTCGGGTGTTTTGGGTGTCCAGATGCACCTGCAAGCTGGATTCGAAGGTGGTGTCGCGCAAACTGCCGACTGCAGGCATCGACAACCTGCCAGAGACGGCGTCACGGGAGTCTTTGGAGCATGAAGACTTCCTGCAGGCCTTCCACCATGCGTTGCTAGAGGTGAGGTGCTTCAAGTCTGGTGGCTTCCTTCACGCTATATCTGGATGCCGGATCATGTCAGGAAGCTGCTGACGATGCCATGGCACGCCATGCCACGCCTTGCACACGTGACCTTCCACCGCGAGCCGCCGGAGCCGCGGCGGCGGCCGCACACGACAGAAGCCGCTCCATGTGCTCTGCAGGCAGGCGCGGATGCGAACGCGTCAGTATGCCAGCTGAATCGCTGCCGCTGCAAGGTCAAGGATGGGGCTGCAAACATGTCGCCAAAGACTGGCGGGCTGACACGTCATGCTGTTCCCCCCGCAGGTGGGCTTGAAGGAGGGGGCGCTGGTGTGCCCGCTGGACGGCCGCCGCTTCACGGTGCCAGAGCTGGACACCGCCATCCCTGTGCCATCTTGACGCTTTCGCCCCTCTAAAACAGTCCTGCTGCACGTATTCCCGCAGGTGGGCTTGAAGGAGGGGGCGCTGGTGTGCCCGCTGGACGGCCGCCGCTTCACGGTCAAGAAGGGCATCCCCAACATGCTGCTGGAGGAGCACGAGGTGTAGAAACCCTGGGTAGTGCCCGGGCGGCTCCAGATGCGAGGGATCAGACCGCCGCTGCAACCTCGTGGGAGGCGCCCGATGCGGAGGATCGGACCGCCGGTGGACTTCTGGGCTCAGGCTGGACCACTGCGCAGCGGCAATGCAAGGCGGCAGTGCGTGGTAACAGCAGCGGCACGGCATCGGGCGCCGGCGCAGGCGGTAGAGCCAGCGGCGCACGCGGCAGTGGGCGCGCCAGAGCGCAGGCGTTGCGGCAGCGCTGGCGGCGGCCCTGCTGGTAGCACCGGTCCTAAACCACGCCGCTGGCTGTGGCAGCAGTGCAACACAGCTACCACGGCCTGCCTGCGCCCAGTCAAGCAGCAGCAGTCTCGGTTCCGGCAATGCTGAGGCCGGTATGGCCGCCGGCAGCAGCTGCTGGGTGCTGCGCCGGCAGTCAGCAGGGGGCGCATCAGCAAAGCGTGAGCATTGCAGCAGGGGCGCACATGGCGCTCTGTGCTGTTTCGTGGATATAACTCTCTCTCCTCCGACACAATAACGCTTCAGATCTCTGGTTTTGTACAGTCATTCCTAGAAAAGGCTGCTCGCAGCTTCTTTCACTCTCTGAGCTAGTGTTCTGTGTGACACAAATGCACTCGAAAGCAGCAGAAGGCTGTCCTTGACTCAGATCGAATGGCAACGCTATCAGCTCAACAGAATTACACGTACAGCTCGCCTTGCGTCCTTGTGCCGGATGCACACTTCACACCGAGCCTCCCAACAGCATGGCGAGTAGACCGCCGTCCTCAAACCCACCGTCGGCCTGCAGCCGTCCTGGCGGCGCCACACCAGACTGCTGATGCCCCCCACTCAAAGGAAGCGGTGAAGTATCTGCCACTCCCTGTGCTTCTGCGTCTACCGCATCACTGCCACCTGAGGAGGAGGTATGCCCTCGCTCCGGCCCGGGTGGCCATCGCGGCTCCGGCAATGAGCCAACACCCGGCAATAAGCCGACACCCGGCCACGACAGGAAGGTGCAGGGATGGTTGTCGTATTGCAGGAAGGTCGCGTCCCAGGTGCTCAGCGTGTCGCAGGCTGCCGGCCGCCGCAGGAGCGGCAGCGCCCACGGCGGCTGCTTTCTTGCAGTTTCTGTGCCGTTGGCGTCAGCCGCCGCCGCCGCAGCAGCCGCCGCCGCGACACTGGCAAGCGGTGACGGCTGGGCATACCGCCAGGAGATTGGCGAATCGCCGTCTGTTGGCTGCTCGCCACTGCACCATATGTTTTTGCACGTCAGCCAGGCTGCAGACAGAAGCATCGGACCTAGGGCACGGTAAACCCTAAACCCTAGATCACGCAGGCCTGGAGCCAGATCCCTTCATCAGCCTAGGTATGGCCCACCACCCTACATCCTGCAGTCCCGCATTTCGCTTTAGCACGAGGTTGCTTGTATCCGCCAGCAGTGTCAAGGCACAGCCCATGTAGGTGTTTGCTGCGGCATAAAAAATACAAGAAACACAACTTTATATTTTAAAACTAAAACACGTAATTTAGGTAGCAAAAGCAGTGTTTTGACTTACACACGTGTGGAATAACAAACAAACAAAAAAATTTGTGATTTAATATTTAAATATCTACCTGCAGCACCACGTGGCGGCGCCTGAGTCCAGAACCGCCCGCGTCTCCTCATCGAACTCGGCGTCCGCCGCCGCGCTCCCAAAGCCGCCAAATGCGCCAGGGCGGAAGCCATGCAGGCGCAGCACTGCGGCGTCCGTGGCGGCGGTCAATTGTGCCTCCAGAGCCTCGGCTGCACGTGCAGTTCACCAGCACCAGAACATCAAGCATCCGTATGATGACAGCGGCTCAGAGCATGATGCTGAGGAGCAGAATCGCAGCTGCCTGCACGTCAGACTGGTGCATCTGGCACCACAAATGCTGACACTACAAATGCTCCGATGGAATTAGCAAGTTGCACAACAGGCTGTGCGCAACGTGCATGTCGTTTTTTCTTTTTATTTTCTTTTTTGCTCAGCCTTCCGCAGGTACCTGTTGAGCCGGCGCGCAGGGAGAGGCCGGCCGGAGCCCAGGGTTTAGGGTTTAGGGTTTCCCAGGCGGAGTCCGCCACAGGCGTGTCTGAATCCAGCACCACGGCAGTCACACTGCTGTGCTTCACCGCTGGCGGCACCTGCCAAGCGCGGGGCAAGCGATAGCCTCAGCCTCCAGACGAAAATTCCACTCAGCTGGCCCGCAGCCTGTGCCGGAAGTAGAGGTGGCCGGAAGTAGAGGTGGCATGTGCCAACACGTCATCAGCGCTGCTGCTAAGGCTGTGGCGCTCCCTCAGCGCAGACACGCCGGTGACCATCCATCGTTGAGAAGATGTTATTGAAGGTGTATTTGATGGGTGGCCCCATGACCCTAAAACCTAACCACCCCATGACACACCCTGGAATCTTCCAGGAAGCCGGGCAGGCGGTGCGGCAGCGCATGTGCCTCCAGCGCCGCCGGATTGAAGAATGTGTCCGTCGGGCAGTCGAACGGCAGCCGCGTGTCGGAGCCGGGGATGATGCAGGACTCGAGGACGCTGGGATTCCTGCAACAGTGTGCAGTTGCTTTTCAGTCATGGTTCTCGATGTTGTGCCTGCAGAACCGACGAGGTAAACTCTGCAGGCGTAGAACAGCCAGCATCACCGGCGATTGAGCAGGTGTGACCTGGCAGCACGACTTGTGCTGTCGAAAGCAATTGCAGTCTCAGGTTGCCGGGTGTGTCATGCCGGCTTCACGTGACGCACCGGTCCTGGCTGCACCAGCAGCGCATGCGCGGCAGCACTAGCGTCCGATTCAGCACCCTGCACAGTTCGACATCATTGCTCCCTTCGGAGAGCTTCCGACGCTCAGGAAATGTCTGCTTTCCTGACGCCACCGTTATCGTCAGCTCAAAGGGCAGACACGCATCGGCGGCTGCGTGCTGAGTTGACAAGATGCGAGTCGCAGCACTAGGTGCGCTGTCAATCCTGGGCGGCGTCACCAGCTGGCATCATGCCTAAAAGCAGTTCCTTCCTGTCTGGCCTCACCTGGCCACAGCCAAGGCATCGCGGAAGGCGGCCAGCTGGTACGCCGCCGCGGCAAAGTGCATGTGCAGCTGCGCCATCGGCCGCGCTTTCGCCGCCTGGTGCTCAGCGGCGGCGGCCGCCACCGCAGCGTCGACGGTGTTGTCGTACGCCAGGAAACCGTTCTCTGTGCCGTGCGGCGGCAGGAGGCGTCTCTCACTGTGTCCGCCGCCGCCGCCGCCCGAGCCGCCGTTACTGCCTCCGCCCGAGTGGCTTGCTGCTTCGCTGCCGCCCGAGCCGCCATCGCCACGGCCGCTGCCATTGCTGCTGATGAAACCGCCGCCACCGAAACTCTCGGCTGCTGCTGCTGCTGCGCCAATGGCAGCGGCCCAGCGGCCCGCCGCTGGCCTTCTACTACGGGCTGGCTGGCAGCAGGAGAAGTAGGAAGGCGGGTCCAGGGCCCAGAGGCCCGCCTCGCGCAGCCTGGCCTGTTTCGCTGCAGGGCCGCCGCCGGTGAAGGACGCGTGCACCACGAACGGCGAGGCGCCGTGCCTGCCGAAGGCAGAGGACGCAGCATTGTGTGAGCAGCCGGCTCAGCAGGTGTATGATATCAAATGGCACATCCACGGCAATGCAAGGGCCACGCCAGGGTGGCACCGCACCATGCAAGATGCAAGAGAAAAAGAAAAGGAGAAAAAGAGAAAAAGAAAAAGAGATTCTACATTGCCAAATGCGTGAAAGCTCTACGTGCCGCCGCCAGTGTTAAAGTGATGCCAGCCGGGGCGGCCGCAGGCCCGGCAGCTTCCCGCCGGCTGCTTCAAGGCAACATGAGGTTCATTGCTCTGTCACCACCGAGCCGTTCCCCGGTGTGAGACTAGTCGTTTTGTTTTATTAGACAATATTAAGTAAGTAAAAAAGATTTACCTATATAATATATATAAAGACTAAAAAATATAATAAATTTTCCTCGCCAAGCCCCAAGCAGCTCTCAGCGGCTGCTTTGACGCGACTGCACCAGGACCGCCTCACCGCTCATGCAAGCGCTGCTGGAAGTAGGTGTGCCCATTGGCCGCCGCCAGCACCGGCAGCGGCGCCAGCCGCAGCCCATCGTTGTACGCCCACACGAGCCGCGGATCCTCCACCGTCGCCTGCAAATGATAACACACTAATGCAGATGTGTCTGGTGTTGGGCTTCATGTTACTGCTGATCTCTTTACTGCATGTCCTCCAGCTCCACCTGCATGCATGTGAGCCAGCGCATACTGGCTCGCTTCAGAATTCTTGACTCGATGTTACTGATTTCATCCAGGTGCAGGAATGCTGCAAAGAAGTGACGCTTGATGAGCGTTGCACGTGGTCCTGAGCGCTGCAGCACCGGCAGAAGTTGTCGCAGCGACGAAGTACATCGGCGCATCAGACGAACTTCAAGCGCAGCAGCTGACGGCGTCGGAAGACTCCGCAGTGGACGGAAGAACTTCACCCGTCAGCATTTGAAACCGGCGTATCATACCGATGATACTGCAGTCGGTCCCCATACAGGTCAACAACTGTGCCGCTGGGGCTGAAATGCGCACATGGACGGGCGCGAGCTTCAGGCCCAGCAGCAGGTTAATAGCCTGCTGATCCGTGACGCTGCCGCCGCCGGGCGCACCTGCACAACGAACGTGTGAGAAGTCGCTCGTCTGAAGCGCTGGAGAAGGTCATGCGCATGTGTGTCAGTCTCTGTTGCTTCCTGATTTTGTCGTCATGTACGTGCATGCCCAGCGATGCCGAGGGTCCAGAAATTCATCCCCTAGGGGCTTGATCTGCTGCATGAATGGTAACGGGTTCACAGCGCACCGGGCGACTGTCGGCTGGGGTCTGCCAGGAACAGCCGCCAGGCGGCCAGCAGCTCCGCGGCGGGGGGCGTGTCGCGGAAGATTGCGACGCCGGCGTTGAACGCCGCGCCCCCGGTCGCACCGGGCAGGTGGCCGCACCGCGGCGTCGCCGGCGGGCCGCCGTCATGCACATCCGCACTGGCTTCTGCCTGCGCGACAACGGCAAACTGGAACGGATCCTGACAATCTTGACGGATTTGTGACAGATGGCGCGCGGCGCCCGCCGCAAGCAGATGTGAGATGTGCTGCTCAGTCTCTGTTGTCTCGGTCACGATGCGCCAGTCCCAATCACTGCTGTAAGCACAGGGAAGCACCTCGGGCGACAGGCAATCGGTGGAGACAAGCCATCGGGTGCGCGCCCATCAACGGGAGCGCGTCGCGCAGCCCGCGGCGTTCTATCATCATTGTACACAGTTCCAGATTTCCTGTATGGCTTCGATGCACGCACCTGGTGCGACAGGCAGTCGGTGGAGACAAAGACGTCCGCCGTTGGGTGCGCGTCCATCAACAGTCGGCTGACGTACACATGACCATGTCTTGGAAACGAACAGGAGCACAGCAGCACTGCAAAGATGCACCTGGTGCGACAGGCAGTCGGTGGAGACAAAGACGTCCGCCGTCGGGTGCGCGTCCAGCAGCGGCCGCGCATCACGCAGCCACACGGCGTCCGCGTCAGACAGCACCACCGCAGCAAAGCCGCGGTCCTGCAGAAGCCGCTCCACCAGCGCGGGCCGGCTGGCGCCTGCGCGTCGGGAGCTGGAGAAGTTGCCGCGGGGGCTGCCTCCCGCGCTGCAGGGAAAACGTGTATGAATGTCGGAGTCTGAGGTTGAATGAAAACACGGCAGAAGCTGGGCGTTACTGAACCGGCCGGCGCCGCGCTGGAAGTGGGTTTAGGGTTTAGGGTTTAGCCAGCCGGGCAACCCAGGGCAACCCAGCCGGGCAAGTGGCTGGTGCTGCCGCGGGGGCCGCCGCCCCTGTGGGCAAGGAGAACAATTGAAGTTTGATGTCTGATGTTTGACGAAGCCGGCGCAAGCCGGGTTCAGGAAAAAGCAGGAAGAGCGGGGGCCTGCGTGGAGCCTCTGCGGCCAATTCCGCGGGCGAACAACGTGCAGCCGTGGTTGCAGTTGCGTCCTGGCATTCCGGGCCACTGCCAGTCAAACCCGGCACTGAGACGTGTACAGTGGTCCACGCCATGTCAATTGTCAGTTGCCGCACCCATATTGCCCCGTGTCCAGCTCAGCGTCCGACAGGTATGGCACGCCGTGCACGGAGCACAGCCTTCCTGCTTCCGTGTCCAGCGGAAGCACCAGGTGCGGCAGCCCCACCGCCCGCGCGTGCGCCACCCAGTTGAGCATCAGCTGGCCGTAGGCGGCGCTCGCGAAGGTCACCCACACCGCAGCGCCGGCGGGTATGTCCGCCAGGCTCTGCGCAGTATGCAGGTAACGGCGTTTACAGCGAGGCGAGTGCCGCCAGGGCTGCAGCAGCTCTCGTGATCTCCAGGCGCTGCATCAGGGTTGCAGAGGCACTACGTTTTGGGGTGGGGATGCAGTCATTTGGGGTGGGGATGCAGTCATTTCTGTGACATAGTTGTAGCTTCCTTGCCGCCCTTTG
>JAABUL010002226.1_pt1 | contig 32937 bp, 37 predicted proteins | sample 5559151 | NCBI WGS metagenome assembly JAABUL01 (sample SAMN10711876, study PRJNA513368) | rock metagenome | isolation source: Antarctica rocks | place: Antarctica: Victoria Land, Pudding Butte sud | reverse complement strand
ACCATCAGAAGTGAAACAACCGATCACGACATTGGGGTAGTCTTGGCTTGAGATGACTGATAAAGGCTATTCGTGTACTTTACGAAGCGTAGAATGCCGCCTGAGACTGTTTTGTAGTGAATACACTGACAGAAATGCGTGCCTGAAAAGCAACCATAGAAGCTTGGCACGGTATGTTTTCCGGCCCATTGTACAGTTCGAAAAAAAGTAGACTGTTTGTGCTAGAATGCCGTTGACAGGTAAATATTTTCTCCCTTACCAGACAAGTCCACATCCGAGTATCTCACGTCAAATCGCAATAGTGAAACACCAAACAAGGCACTTCTCTCCCACCATCAAGCAGATATAAAGATGCATACCTAAGAGCCATACACACACCGTAACCATCCCAAACCCCTGCGCTCAAACCTATGTAGCACATCCAAGGCACCGAACCCTTCATTGTCACTTGAGTTTCTCCCTCCTGCAAACTCTCTAAAGTAAACGCTTCAGTGATATCATCGAAACTTCCACTATAGTTGCAGTCGAAGACTTTAGTTACAGACTTTTCTGTTTCCTATTCACCAATCCCTATCCATGATACACTTCAAAAAGTCCTTCTTCGAACTCTATGAACATCCACTTCCACCCAACCCAACCCAACCCACCTATCCCCTCCCCACCCCACCAGCACCTACATCTTCCACCCCCTCTCCCCCCGCCCTCCGCCCTCACCCACAACCCAACCAAACCCCTCCCCTCCCCTCCCCACCCCACCAGCACCTACATCTTCCACCCCCTCTCCCCCCGCCCTCACCCTCACCCACAACCCAACCAAACCCCTCCCCCCCACCCTCCCCAACACCTCACCCCCCCGCTCACCCCCCCACCACCCCTCACCACCACAAACCTCCGCCAAGCCGCATCAATCCAGCATCTCAAGTGCATACACCCCTCAACAACAAAGTCAGAAACAGCTTTCTAGCGCCATTGGCAGCGCGACCGAAGCGAAGCATCGAATCGAATCGATCCGAACGAAAAAAAATAATGAAAGGGGCAAGAGTGAGACGTAGCAGCCAAGTACGCGCTGCCCAAAAAAAAAAACAAAAAACGACACGGCCCTACCAAAAAAAATATATATATCGATTGGCTTGGAAAAGCGGGCAAAGGGAGAAAAACGAGCATGAAGCTGTATCCCCCCTTCTAAAAAAAAAAAAAAACCCATCGAGCTGCGACGGTGATGCAACTCGTTCGTCGCGGGTGATTTTTTTCTTTTTTTGGGGAAATAGAGCTGCTGTTTCGGGTCTGGTGGGGGAAGGTTGGGGGGAATTGGGGAGGGGGGGGATTATGAAGCATGCTAGTGAGTGAGTGAGGTTTGGGATGTTGAGAATGGGGATGGGGATGGGGAGGTTGGGGGGATGTTGAGAAGAGGATGGATGGATGGATGGATGGATGGTGTTGGGCTTGGGCGAGGGATTTTCCGTATTCGAGGTGCGTGGGTTGTGGATAAAGTGTTAGAATGGCAAACACTCTCCTCTCCTATCTACTCCATCTAACTCTTCTAAACCCGTCCCCTTCTCTCAATACCAGCACCTTAGTCCCCGACCAGCGTTCCAAAACCCCTATTAAAATCCACTTGACCTGATGCAACTCTCCCGAGCCCGGTTCCGCGTTAATTTTTACAACGTTTTTTACATGGTCATGGAAGCTGAAAATAGGTTGATGGGTTAGTGCTGCTCTGCTTCCGTCTTCTCTCAATGGCTGCTCTCCGAGTTTAGATAAGCTTCGGCCTGCTCTGCTTCGTCTTTTCTCCGTGCCTGCTCTGCCAACAGGGGCCAACAGAAGTAGAGTATGGCAGTCACTTTTCGCTGGGGCTTCGGGTTCAAGCCGAGACGTTGCGGTGGCTGGAGCCAACGATGCCGCGTTGCCTGTTGGATTGTTTGAGCGATTCGGGCTCGACGGACATCTCGTTCGTGACATGCATGGCGTTGTCATGTTCACTAACGCGCGCTATGGACGCATTCTTGTTCACGCTTCTTTGATACCGTGCTTCGAGGATGTTCTCCGCACTACTCGAAACAGACAGAGGATGCGCGGTTCTGGGATGCTTCCGCGGTGGTTTGACCCAATTCCTCAGCGATATGACCGTGCTCTTTTCGGAGCGTTCACCAGACCGCTGCAACGAGTAATTCGTGCGGATGGTGCCCAGCTTCCTGGCTGCGATGGTGAAGAGGGGTTGGATCATGGGGATGTTTCCAATAACGACGGCGACGAATGTTTCACGGACGGCCCAGCTTCCAGCTTGTTCGGCACCATTGGCTCCGGCCTTGACAAGGTCGAGGTCAGTCAGGTGCGACAAGCGCGGATTGGCTGGCAGGTCAGGGAGATACTAACCGTGAGAATTAGAGCACAGCGGAGTATTGCAGCGATCATGACGAAGACCCCTCCGCTAAACATGAAGAGAAGCCAAGCTTTCCTCTTTGGATCGATCTGTACTTTCCAGAATAGCTAGAAGAGGTCAGCACGCTTTAGCGATCCTCGGATAATTTGTTGCGGCAGACATAGCATTGTTGGATCTACTTACTGGAAGAGGAATTGACATGAGGTACATGTCGGTGGCAACGTTCAGAACCATGGTGAAGAACAAATCGTAGTTGGATATGGCAGGCTGGCAATGGTCTAGAAACGATTAGTACTTTGCCGGTCAAACTGAGAACAAAGCAGGAAAGTGGTGTGACATACTTCCAGGGTCAGGATAAATCTGCCAATTCTTCTTGAAAGGTGCACCACACCCGGCGAGAATCGCGGTAATGGTAGTCACGTAGGTGATACCTATGAACGCCAAGCCTATCCGTATTCGGATCCGCATGTGTTGGAGACCTATTCTGTGGTCAGATCAAAGTTAGCACCATCTATATCATCAGTCAGAGGGTGTTGTCAAGGACTTACGTCAATCTTGTATAGAAAATACACATGCACAGCTTCAAGAGCCATAAGAGTAACGTATATAAAGACCATCCGATCAGCTGCAGCTTAGATCCTCCAACTCGGAGAGCATATTCTTTAGAGCCTGGCGAGAGACTCTTTCTTTCCTCATCCGTCATGCTATTGTTTGCTAGACCGTGGTATCTAGCTCCTACAGAATACGCAGCTGCCGTCTCGAGTGCGTAGACAACCTGGAGTAAGATTAGAATGTCGAACAGCGACTGCCATGACAAGGGCACAAGAGTCCTCACCACGGCCAGGACCATCAAGTAGTCATCCAGCATAAATTGCCGGATCCCCACCAAGGTCCACCTTGTGTAGGTCCGCAACGTCACAACCACAATGCCCACGCCAAGCAGGCTGAAAGCCTCTTTAGTGAAGGCGTCCGCCATCAACCACTTGTTGAGAGAAGACGCAGTTCGGGATGTAGTTGGATGGAATACTCGGTATGAAGCCCAGGACGGCCCTTGAACACCGGACCAGCGCAAGGAGGCTTGCAGGCGTAGAGATGCTCTTGTCGTGGCCGCTGGTCACAGGAGAAGGACAAGGAGGAGAAGAAAGCGCTGATGGACAACGCGAGAGCGAACTGACGACGCTGCCACTGTTCGTGGACGTTTTCCCCAGGAGGATGAGAGCTCTGCAAGAGTTGGGACTTGCGGCAAATCAGTCTGGCTGGCTGGCTAGAGCAGGGTACTTGACCGCTGCAAACAGACGGGCCGTTTCCGTACGGGCTGGCTTTGGAGTTGGACGGGAAGGCAACAAAAGGGTTTGCGAGGCACAGAGGCAAGGCAGTGTGGGTGTGGGGACGAGCAAGAATGAATGGCCATGGTTAGATAGAGCGCACCGTCTCCCTCCGGACGTACATATTCCGAACCTTCTGAATAATGCAAGACCTTCCACTTTAGCCCGCATCATGTACCTTAGTCGAATGAATAGTACAGTAAGGTACTATTTGTTCCCTGTGGGTTAATCAGGGCCCAGGGGCACCATCAAGTATTCTATCATGGTCCATGGATATACAATAGCACAAGCTGCACAATAGCCAGAGTCGTAGCGCACAGGTAGCGCCATCAGCACCGACGGGCATTCGCTAGGCTGCTGGAGGGGTCGGGCATGGTGCGGTGCAGATACATGCTCTAGTTTTGGTCCTCAAGTACCTCCGTACCTTGGTCATTGGTGAAAAAGATGTCCAAGGTGCCAAGGCCAAGGCACCTTCACTCCGTACCTTTCTGCATGTCATGTCGTTCGTCTGCTGTGATGCGTCTTGTGCCTTGTACGCGACTGCATTGCATTGGTGCAGCAGTCGACGGCAAAGGAAAGGAAAAGAATCAGGACTGGCATGGGGCACAAGCACCTCCAACAAGGCCGGACTGTACAGGATGTATCAGATAGAGGAGAGCCTCTAACCCTCTACTAACTCTGCACTTACGGTAGGCTACGGTAGTCGATGTAAGGCCACTAGAGTCGTTGGGTGATTTTAATTATATTAGGTTCGATTCCTAACAGCGCTGGTACAATGGTGTTGTGGTTATCTTTCTCTTCTAATAGCAGCCTATCATTCATCATCGTGATCATCTACCTACTTTACTTTAAATGAAATCCTGCCGTCCCCCGCACGCATACAGTACTACATAAGATTAAAGTATGCCGTAGAATCAAACTGCCGGCGGAATGTTCCTAAGCTAAGGTAGGTACGGTAAGGTCGGTAAGGTAGGTAGGTAGGTACCTTAGGTTTCACTCACTCACTCCCGTTACTTTAATCGGCACACCCACCCCCTGAGCTCACACTCAACTCTGCATTGCTCCGGACTTGCATGCTGATCAGACCCGACCTCTTTCTGACAATTGATGCACGGACGGCACATGGAGGTCTGGCTCCTGCAGTGCCTTGATGAGTTCCGATACTTATGCTTGTAACCGATGATGTTACGATAGATGCGCGTATGTAGTTGCAGCTTGAACACACCATTCTCGTATTCTACTACCCGATTGCGGGCTAAAGGAAAGGTACGGAAACTCTTTTCTTGTAATATGTAATAGTCGTCGGCTAAAGGAAAATGCACCATCTCACGCTGCGGCTATTTCTGCAGAAGCGAGGTTCGAGTACAGTATCTTACCTTGATAGGAGGCGGTCTTCCAAACGGTTCCCAGTAAATGAGCTGACGCCGCACACTCCACTTCTAGCCGCCGTCTACTGTAATCGTCGCTCTCGACGGCAGCTTCAACCATTGCCATCGTCTTGGAGAAAAGTGGCGGCGATGGAAGATGCCGATATTGTCATAATTGGGGCAGGTAGGTCCTTCAAAGCTCTCCAAGCAGCATCCAACCAGTGGTAATGAATGATACGAACTTGATGAATTGTGACAGGTTGGCATGGCTTGGCCATGGCGAAGACGTACCTCCAGGTCAATTCCTCCGCGAAGATGATTGTTCTCGAATCTGCGGCGTCGGTCGGAGGTGTTTGGTGCAAAGAGCGGCTATACCCCGGTCTGAAGTCTAACAACCTTGTTGGATCCTATGAATTCAGTGATTTCCTCATGGACGAGAAGATATTTGATGTCAAGCTCGGCGAGCACATTCCTGGACCTACCCTACATTACTATCTTTGTAGATTCGCAGAGCAATTCGATATCTACAAGCGCATACGATTCAATTGCAGAGTTAACACCGTGGAGCGGAAAGAGACAGGCGGATGGGTTATAAGGTCATCATTGAATGGACAAGCCAATGACCCGGGTGAGAGAGATAGTACCCCGATCTCGACCCAGAAGCTTGTCATTTGCACCGGACTGACTTCAGAGCCGTTCATCCCGTCGTTTGTCGGCAGCGAATCGTTCAACTCACCCATATTCCATGCTAAATATCTCTTCGACCATGCACCAGTAATCACAAAGACTGCCACTAATGTTGTTATCCTTGGCGGCTCCAAATCAGCATATGATGCCGCTTACGCTCATGCAGCTGCTGGAGTCACGGTGGATTGGGTAATCAGAGAGTCTGGTCATGGGCCAGCCTGGATGTCTCCGGCTCTTGTAACACCTCTCAAGAAACGACTGGAGGGGTTGGTGGGCGTCCGATTCTTGACATGGTTCAGTCCATGTATCTGGGGCGACGAAGATGGTTTTGGCCGCGTGAGAGGATTCTTGCACAATACTAGAATTGGAAGACGCATCGTAGAAGCGTTCTGGAGTATCTTAGCAAACGACGTTATAACGCTGACCGGCTACGACAAACATGCAGAAACCAAAAAGTTGAAGCCCTGGACGCCCGCCTTCTGGGTCGGAAGCTCGCTCAGTATCGTCAATTACCCCACCGACTTCTTCGAGTTCGTTCGTAACGGCACCATCAAGGTCCACGTAACTGACATCAAGCGCCTCTCACCCGAAACCGTGCACCTAACAAACGGCAAGACCCTCCACGCCGACGCACTCATCTGTTCCACCGGCTGGAAGCACCGACCTTCGATCAAATTCATCCCCGAAGGCCTCGACAAGCAGCTCGGCCTCCCATACCGCTCTGCTGCCACCGACGACCCTCTAGCCGAAAAAGCGGACAACGAGATTCTTCAGCGCTTCCCCAAACTCGCTGCCCAACCCGTCATCAACAAACACTACAAAGCGCTCGACGGCGAAGGATCTCCCGAGTCTCTTGACCACTCGTTCCAGCTATATCGCTTCATGGTCCCGCCGGCATTCATCAACGACCGGTCGATCGCCTTCACCGGCATGATGCTCAGCGTCCACACCGCCATCGCTGTGCAAGCACAAGCGCTCTGGGTAACGGCATACTTGTCGGGCCAACTCCCTCGCACGGAGACACCATCTGAGAAGGGGCCAGCCACATTCGACGAGGACAAGGTTCGCTGGGTGGCCATCTTGCACAACCGATTCGGGAAGTGGAGGTATCCCGGTGGGTTTGGCAAGCGGTTTCCGGACATTGTCTTTGACGGCGTGCCGTACATTGACATGCTGTTACGCGATATGGGACTCAATCCCAGAAGAAAGAGTAGTCGGTGGAGCGAGCTTTTCCATCCTTACGGGCCGCAGGATTACGTCGGCTTGGTCGATGAGTGGAAGGCGATGGTAAGTTTGCCTGCAAAAAGGGACACCGTTTGCTGTGAATCAGGCTAACGGATGGAGATTGAAACATGAGGCGGCTGCGGTGTGATGGTCGGGCATGTTGCAATCGAAAGCCAATCCCTTGAGTGGATCTCGCTAGCAACTCTAGTCTTTTCGGCGTGGTGCATTGCGGCCTTGACAATGGCCCTCCTCTTGTGTGACCGAACCATGTGGGCACCAAATGGCATAAGAACTCTCCATAGCAAACTCCGTAGCAACGCTACACATCATATACCATGTAAATAATCAAAATCAAAATAATAATAATAAATTCATACACCCTTGTGACATCGGTGAGGCCGACCCATGAGGGACTCTATGCTATTTGTATCGAGTGGACAAAACCCTCTGGGGTAGAAAACCACTCGCAGTCTATACGGCTGCTTCACGCAGCCGAAACAGTGAGTTTTGAGACTATGTACCAAATTTGTTCGCGTTGACCGCACGTTAGAGAACGAGTGTCCTAGCCACTCTAAATTGCTCCAAGAGCTCCGTTTCCATCATCATCTTCGCTACTGCCCTGAGGCCCTTCGATCAAAATCAAAATCAAAATCAAAACACAAAAAATCCATCTTCCAAAAAAAAAATACTGAATAGCAAAGCATATTCGATATACGACACGCGCTTTAGTATCCATACCAAAGAATAACCCAAAACTAATTTCCTTTACATCAAAACCACCGCAAACTCTTTCCAGCAATCAAACGAACCCATATAAAAACAAATAACCTAACGCCTCCCACCCCACACCTCCTTCCGCATCCCTCCCTCCCTCCCTCCCTCCCTTCCTCCCCCTTCAACCTATCCTTGTATGCGAAACCTGTGCCGTTTTCTAGGATTTGCCGAGAGCCCCACCAAATTTCAGTGGCGAATCTCCAAAAAGTGCAAAAATAAGAACCAGAGTTGTAAAATCAACCCCACTAACCCCCCCCCCAGTGCTTCATATGTAGGTAGTATATTAAATGCTTCATATGTGGGCTGTTAAATGCTTCATATGTAGTACCTTATATGTGACCGATTCAGTAAGTCGCATAAGAGGCACTAGATAGACTACATGTGAAGCACTGTATAAGGTAGGTCACATTATGAAGCACTGGGATAGGCCACATATGCGGAGTATCGAATATACTACCTTACATATGAAGCACTGGGGGGGGCCAGTGGGATCGATTTTACAACTCTGGTTCTCATTTTGCAGATTCACCACTAATTTTGATGGGGCTCTCGGTAAATCCTAAAAAACGACACAGGTTTCGCATACAACGGTACCTTTTGGAAAAAGATCAAGAGGATGTCAAATTAAAACATCCTTTTGAGAATCATAGACTAACTAGCACTTCTGTGTTCTTCATCTGTTTGATATTAACATTAAGTTTGATGAGTCACGTAATATATATGATATATGGTAATGATGTTGACTTGTAAAGCGGATGGGCACGTTGTCGAAAGAATGGGTCTGGACCAAGCAAAACCTGCCAAGGATCCCTCCCGGCTGTGCCTCTCCGTTGCTTGTCGTGCAGACAGTGGCTTGTTTTCCCTGCATGCCGAGATCCAGAAAGGGCAAACATAAAGACCACATCGCGGGAGGTCCGCCCCCAGGCCCCCCACGATTGTTTGCTGTTCTATTTCTAGAGCCCAGTATCTTTCTCGCCTTTTGGGGACATACTATCAACATCGTGACGTCGTCCTAAACCGTGCAAACAAAGCCAAGGACGGGAAGACGATGGCCGGTCTCTCTCGGTTTCTACACTTGTCACGCCCATCCTTTTAGGTGCGATGCAGGCTTGCTACCGGGAATACCATAGTTCTGCAGAGAGTAACTCACTGGCCCGTCCTCGATCTGCACCACCGTGTCAAGCTCTTATCATGCTCGCTTGATGGCCAGTGCTGCTGATTGTCAAGCCATAGTCAGTGTAGAGAAAAGACGGACAAGCCTGAAGCTTGTCCTCGGTGGTCACGGAGCAGAATTTCCCGTTGCGACGGAAGGGAGGTTTGCGAATCAGCACTGGGATGAGGAGTTGTGGGTGCTCTCACAGGTGTGACTGGGCAGTTTCTGTCACTGTTGAAATAATAGGAGCTGTAGTAGGAGCAATAGTAGCAGGAGGAGTAGTCGTCCAATTAGGAACATAGTAGTTGCAGTGCCATTACACTGACCGCTGGCCCAGTTGGGACTAGCGCCAATTGCGGCACAAAACACCGATAGCCTTCTGTTGTAGAAAACACACCTTTAGACAATTATCAGATCTACACTTCATCAAGTAGGTAGCCTCTGTACTTCCCGCATATTTTTGCTAATCATTCTTTAGGGTAACAGCTTACAGCGGCTGTCGAATCAGGTCTGCAGGTTTGGTCTGCAGCCAACCTCGTTGGCTAAGGTAGGCCCCTCGATTCATACTATCTTATGTACCGTATGACTTGTGCATGAGGTAGCACGTGCAGATCATGCCTCCTGCTTGCATGTATATGCGATGTAACGTCCGACCACATTGGTATTATTGCGTATCACTCTCTCAAGTCCAAGGTACATAGACGGGAAATAAATTAATTTCCCGTTGCCTCGATTGCCTACAAGGGGCGTAGTCGTTCATAGAACTTGGAGGGGGTCATGATTTTCTCAATTGGTTTTGGCAGTCGTCACAAAGAGGTATCGATCGACAGCAGAAGCATGCCTTGAACTTACAAGTTACGGCGCATAAGCGGAGATGGAGTAGATGGCTCGAAAAGGAGGCCGACGGGAACTTGATGGTGATGATCGGCAGCGGGTCGGGATGGAGTCATCCGCAACTAAGGCAAGGTGGCACGGGTGGTTGCAAACTCGCCACTCTACTCCGTACATATGTACAAGTATCTACTCTAAACGGGCGTGGCGGCGGCGCAAGCGGACAGCTACCAGATTCAGGTAGTCAAACCATCTACTCGAGTGGATGAGGGCTTACAGTTAGTGAGGGGTTGGAAAAGCTGAGCCAGGGCCGGAAGTTTTTTTTCTTTTCTTTTCCGGCCCCAGACTTGTTGCATATGCGAAACATATGCTCAAAAACATTTCAACCCCGGATCAACATTTTGAATTTGTCTAACTATTGTACAGTTACAGCATACGAGATGCATGTGCAAAGCATGGACCGTCCTACTTTGCCGCAATGCGTTCAGAGCGACGTGTGACGGCAGCGACGACTGTGAAGTGCGTTAGCAGTGCATATGCTATGCTTATCTTTGCCCTTGACATCTGTTCTTGAGAGGGAGGGTTTAAGAAAGATTTCAGCAAAGCATACGCGATGCATATGTAGTCGATGCTGCGCATATGCACAGCTGATGCTCTCTTGAGTGATGAACATCATTGCACGGTTAATTTTTGTGATCTCGCTTAGAATAATTCTAGATTCGGCATCGGCATAGAATATTCTAGAATATGCTTCGCATCGGGCTGGAATAATTCCAAGAATTCTTCCGGCCCTGGCTCAGCGTTTCCAACCCTACGAACTGCAACCCGAGTATTCCGTAGATGACAACTGACAAACAATCAACTACCTTATGATAGACTAAAACTGTACCGCTACTAGTACAGCACCATACCGTGTACTTTTACTCAGTAGGTGCACACCACGAACTGGATATCCTCGCTATCGAGTCGGCAAAGATGTTAAGTGGGGTATTGCATGCTGCTAGAACGCACACAGCCGAATCAGATTAGTCTCGCTCTTGATTTCCAATCGCATGCGCAACCTCCACACGATTGCCGACACTACCGATCCGAAGCTTCAAGAGCAACTTACGACGTTGAGTGAGGAAAAGTCCACTGTTTCAGGGCCTGGACAACGTTTTCAACATTATCGGGTAAATGCACCGCTCTCCGGGCTGAACTATTGTCACACTCAACATGGGTAGCCTCTCCATCAACGGCGATGCTGGACTCAGCAGACGTTTGATCACCGCAGTAGTTGACCAGAGTGCGGAAGAGGAGCCTGAGGCAACATGGATTGTAGCCCCGGGTAAGAATGGATATCAACACATCACCTATAGACAGTTTGCGAACGCCATCAATAGTACGGCATGGTGGCTGGAGCAACAGTTGGGAAAGGGTGACACGACTGAGCCTCTGGCCTTTTTCGGAACAGGTGGTGGCGACATTTGCTATCCAATTGTGTTGATGGGAGCCGTCAAGGCAGGCTACTATGTCAGCTTCATGCTGCGTGGAACTCCTTTTCGAGAATTCTGATATGTTCTCTAGACACTTTTCAATTCTCCCCGTAACAGTATTGATGCCCATATCAATCTTTTTAAGTTGCAAAATTGCAATACTATAGTTCTTCCTGAGCCTCATCCTCCTTACATTGCTCCATTACTGAAATCGCATCCGATGCGAGTCCTTCAACTTCCAGACCTTGAAGATCTCTTGAACGATAAGGCAGCGCCTTATCCATACAACAAAAGCTTCGAAGAAGCGTACAATGATCCGTTGGTATCGCTACACACCTCCGGTTCCACAGGTAGAGGCTGAACCATCTGAATGTGTCTGTGGAAAAATCAACTGAGATCTTCAAGGTTTACCGAAGCCAAGAAAATACATTATGGCATCTGCTACTCACATCGCCAACAACTATCACAGACCTTCTCCTGTTAAGGGTGTTCAAACGGTCGTGGGTCTTTATCGCAACGATTTTCTCTTGAGCGCTGTACCGTTTTTCCATGTAAGTTTTCATTCGCTGTTAACTACCGCGTTTCTTCAACTGTCTATGCTCGTCAGATAACTAAAGTTGCTCGGTCGTTGAAATCCACGCCAGAAAGAAGTCGAGCCACTCAAAATTCCAATCCTTCCTGATTGGGACTCGCAATACTCATCGACCTGACTTTCACTCATTTTGTCAAGTGGTTACAAAGTTGAACTGACTGGATTCGAACAGGCCGCAGCGATAGTTGTCAACGTGGTCAGCGTTATATTTGCCCGGCAAAAGGTTGCTCTGGCACCCCCTGGACCTCCTTTAAGTGCGGAGGCTGCTATTGCACTGATCAAGTCGACCGCGGTTACAGCCGCTCTTCTTGCGCCATCCACGCTGGATGAGATTGGTAAAAATCCGGATCTGCTGGATTGTTTGAGTGGCGTAAACCATGTAATAGCTGGTGGTGGCGCCATTTCCACAACCTCGGGCGACGCCCTCGCTACCAAGACAAGGTTATTGAACATCTTGGGTACTACGGAAATCAGTGCACTAACACAACTTGAAATTGCGCCAGAAGATTGGGCCTATATCCGACCAAGCCCTCTTGCCGGGGGGGAGTTTCGACACCATACAGGCGACGATTACGAACTGTTCATAGTTCGAGACAAGAAGCTGGAGGGGTGCCAGCCAACTTTCGATGTCTTTCCTGAATTGGACGAGTATTCGACTCACGACTTGTTTCGTCAACACCCTACCAAATCTGATCATTGGTTATACGCAGGAAGGTTGGACGATGTGATTGTGTTTCTCAACGGAGAAAAGACAAACCCTACTACCATGGAATCTATGGTTCAGAGCCGTTCCTACGTCCGTTCCGCCCTGGTAGCAGGTCAGGGCCGCTTCGAAGCGGTGCTCTTGATAGAACCGCTGAGTTCCTCGAATTTGACGGCGAGAGAAAGGGCAAATTTTATAGAAAAGCTGTGGCCAACCATACAAGAAGCTAACCGTCAAAGTCCGGCTCACGCAAGAATTTCCAAGTCTCACATCCTGTTTACAAGCCCGGAGAAGCCAATGTCTCGAGCGGGTAAAGGTACTGTGCAACGTAAGTTTACTCTAGAAAGCTACTCCAAAGAGCTGGATGCTCTTTATGCCGATGCCGATTCGATGAGTGATCTTGAAGTCCCCATGAAAATCGATGCCAAGGATCTAGAGGGTTCTATTTTGCAAGTGCTGAGAATGACAACTAGCATCCCTGATTTGACCGCCGAAAATGACTTCTTCTCTAGGGGAATGGACTCCCTGCAAGTCATAAAAACCGCTCGTTCTTTGAAGGCAGGTCTAGAGGAGGCTGGAGTAAAGGCAAAGGGTTTCGCGCCAAGCACCATATATACCAATCCAACCGTCAAGAACTTGGCAGCTGCAGTCAGGTCCTATACAGAGCAAGCCATAGAGGATAAGGGATCTTTGGACAAGATTCGAGTGGAAAAGATGAAGACAATGCTCGAAAAGTACGCGGCCAGATTACCGGACCCAGCCTCGCATCAGACCAATGGCATGAGTCGCAACGATGGTAGTCAGAGCGTAGTACTCACAGGTTCAACTGGAGCACTCGGATCTTATCTACTCGAAGCTTTGGTGAACTGTAAGTCGGTCGCCACAATTTACTGTCTCAATCGCTCAGCCGTATCGGAGAAGAGGCAGGCAAAGGTGAACGCCTCGCGAGGATTGGCTACGGAGTGGGACAGTCAACGAGTAAAATTCTTGACAAGTGATTACTCTGAGGTGGACCTCGGCCTAGGGAAGGAAATATACTCAGAGATCACTGCGAATGCAAATATCGTTATTCACAACGCTTGGCAAGTTGACTTCAATCTCTCGCTTGATTCTTATGAGCACATCCATGTTCAGGGAGTTCTCAACCTAATCGAAATGTCCTCAAAGTCAGCTCACCAGGCTAAGATCTTCTTCCTCTCGAGCATCGCCTCAGTAATGAATTGGTCAGCCAATCACAGTGGAACTATTCCGGAGAAAATTCTCTCAGACTATACAATTCCTCAGCCTTTGGGTTATGCTGAATCTAAACATGTTTCGGAAAGACTCATTAACCTCGCTAGAGAGAAGTCGCAAGTACCAGCGTCTATCTGCCGAATCGGTCAAATTGCCGGTCCGATACAGCGTCCCAAAGGGATGTGGAATAAGCAAGAGTGGTTACCCAGTCTTCTCTTGAGCTCGAAACACTTGGGCATGATTCCGGAATCTTTAGGGGGCTTGCAGAAGATTGATTGGATCCCTATCGACGTCGTCGCTACTATTCTGATGGAGCTAGCTCTTGGCCAGAATCCCGGTCGGGAGGTCTATCATGCCATCAACCCCAAAACCACAGCATGGGAGGCTCTACTGCCCTGTATTCAGGCAGAGCTCGGCACTGATATAAAGCGTGTACCATTGGCAACGTGGATCAAGGCTTTGAGAGGTAGCTCGAACTCGTCAACAACGCAAGAAGACCTGGCGGCGAACCCCGCCGTGAAGTTGGTAGAATTCTATGAGGGTCTACTTAGTGCCGAGATTCAAGCACCACAATTTGAGACAGTGGAAACGGAGAAGGCGAGCACCACGCTTAGAGACCTGGGTCCTGTGAAAGAAGAATGGATGGTTAGATGGATTAGACAATGGACAGAAAACTAAGAAGCGGAACACGGGTGGGTGTGATTGTAGCAAAGCACGAGGACTCAACGATTATATGATGATGAATGAACTTAAACTACCTTGGCTGGTTCGTGACGCTTGCATAGATGATCATGTTTGAGAGTACATCCAGGAGCTGCTGTGATCTGAAGGAGGGTGTGAACCCATGCGTCCCTGTCGTGCAAAGTACTGGAGAAGAAATCTTAGGGGTCTCGATTCTAACCGAATATAGGAACGCGCCTTCGCGTCAAACGCGCCAAAAAGAATCGCGTTCCCAGCCTCGGGCTTCTGTTTTCCTGTAAGAGCCCAATTTAACTTCCAGTCAACAATTCTACTATTATATTGCTCGTGATACCAGACTTTGATATGATGCTTAGCGCAACGCGTCCCACTCTGAAACTTACGAGCATGTTTGTCAACATCTTTCGATCTGACCAAGAATATGCACGCCGCGAATCACATATAGAGAGAGAGGTTTATGCTGCACGATTGCTCCAGCTTGAGGCTAAAGTAAAATCGCTATTACAGCTAACAATGTTGATAAGCAGTGCCAGACCTGGTGGTATGTATTACGCCAAGCAAAGTACTTTCCCCTTTTCGGGCACATATTTCCAACTCCCCATGTCGGAGGTCTGCCCTGTATTCGCGTTCCTTAGCTCAGTAGGTTTGTTTAGTGCTCTATTTTTACTGCGCACATTACCCTCGCTGCTTCCATGATCTGGGGGATCCATTGAAGTCCCTCCAATTCGTTGACCACTATCTTCGTTGAGCACGTTTCGTTTGTATGACCACGAAATGCTTCAAGCTCTTCCACACCGAGTATGGACAGCAAGGAGTCATCGAGCAAGCGTACGCTCTCGTTGCCCCACAGCCCTTACTCTTCGCTCGAAGGCCATCTATATAATGCCCACGTCCCCCCAAGATCAAATCTTCACCTTATTGTCTAGAGACGATTCATGTATAATAGCCATATCGAAACATACATTCATTTTACCACTGATCTCACCGCCATTCTTCTACCTGTTCATCTACCCAAGTAACCCTTACACCCAACATCTTTACTCTAAATATATCTTCCACCTACCTACCCCTCCACACCATCACAATGGCCAAATCCACCTCCAACTCCCAAAGATCCCGCACCCTCAAATCCCTCCCCAGACCCTTGGTCGCAGAACCCACGCAACACGCCCAGAAACTCATCCGCGGCACCAAACACCACTGCGGTGGCGAAAACGCCGGCGGAAAGGGAAAATGCCATCTCAATGGCGGGGGCATCTGTACCCGCCACCAGGCCATTTGCCTCGTGTGCAAAAGGGTGTATATGGCGCACCGGCAGTGTTTTTGTGCGAGGGCGGCGGCTGAGATGACGAGAAGGCCGGTTCTGGGAGAGGCGAGTGGGAATGGGAAGGTTAAGCGGAAGGCGTCGAGAGACCTGGATGCTGAGGGTGCTGAACCGAGGAATTGAGAGTGGGGGTAGGACTGGGGGCATCCGGATCCGGCAGGCTCTGCCATCTCGACGCTTCGCTTTGTTGTCAATCACCCCTTAAGGAGCCCTCCGCCTTCGATCTATTCTTCATCTTCGACACACGGTCCTGTCATGACCCATCTCATGCATCCAAAACCGACCGGTCCTGTCACCTCGTCGCCTTCCTCCTTCGACAACGGGTACTGTCACGACCTGTCTCAAGCTACCGGAACCGGCCGGCTCTGCCAACTCGCCATCTTTTAATCTCGAGTTCGACTTCCACCACCTTATTCGTCCGTCGATCCCTTTTTTAACGTCGTCGTCTGGCTCCGCTTATAGAGGCTCCCGTCACCGTCTTTCTCGGTCATCCGGAACCGGCCGGCTCTGCCTCCTATCAAGAACTTCAAGATCAGCCTGACTTAGATTGACACTCTTCGCTTCGCTCATGATCTCGGTCGTAACCCATTCGACATCGAGGAAATCCGAGATTCCACCGGCCGTTTCTATGAGTTTGAGTATTGCTCCTTCCGCCAAAAGTATTTTTCTATCCGGAAGACCAAGTGAGCGTTACAAATTTAGGTGTAATGTCAAAGCTGTCGGCAAAGATCCTGACGAGGTTTCGAGGTTGAGGATGTCCTTGCTGTATAACGCCAACACATTCTTCGACTTCACGGCTCGAGTATTTCTCCTCGAACCTCCATTTCAGAACCTGGACATATCCATACCGCGCCCGTTCTTTCAAAGGAGATCCTGCCTACAATCCCTCACACCCACCGCCGCCCTTTGAAACCCAAACCCACCGTCTTGACGACCAGGTGGCCTCCTTACACCCTAGCGCTCTTCCGCCTCCTCAATATCTCAGCCGGGCAGAGGCGTCTCTCGTCGCAACACCTTTCACAAAAATCACCCACCACCAAAGAAACGACGACTACCAAATCCCACGGGTTTCTAACCACAACATCGGCACTTCGCTCATTTACCTCCCGAAACCTCGTCCTTCGATCACCGCAAGTATCAACATCCGGACAGCCTAACACCAACCCCCTCCTCAACCTCCTTCACCGACACGTAACTCCACCACGCCAAGGTGTTTGACTAAAACTTCACGATCACGAAAGCCACGATCACTACGGAACGAAACCACCAGCATCAGCCAGCTTCAGAACTCACCATCCACACTTATCGAAGACATGAATCCCACGACGACACGAACATCAGCATCAGTGCCAGCGCGTTCCGAGCAAGGGTCTGGGATGGCTCTTTATATATACCCCTTACAAGCGTTCTTTGCATAGCATTGCATAGCACTAGCAACCAGCATTATCATTACCAAAGCAATGAATCAGTTGTGTTCCCAACTATGCTATCTATGCTACACTACTGCTTTCCCACCAACGTCAAGGTGAACTATGTATGTAGCCATGCTATATATCCCCAAGACCTCTGTGTGCGAAAATCCAGAGGGGGGGACAGGAAAGGAATGAGGAATGGGTAAAGGTGACTAACTCACTACACCTTGTCAACAACCTAAGAAAAACTGCTTTCAGCCACCGATGCTCCATAAACCCCTCCCCCCTCCCCCCTGTTTACGCTTAACTCCCCACCCACCTCCCAGCCGATCTTTGTAATATCATCTCCCCTTCTTCCCTTCTTCAAGTTCTCGGTTTTCATTTTCCTGGGGTTCTCGTACTACGTTCGTTGTGAAGGATGCTGATCTGTGGGGTTGCTGGTCGGTGGAGACGGGGTGCGGGATGAGATTGGAGGGGTGTGTGTTTGGAGCAGCCAATGGTGAGGTTGTGGTGGGGGGTTTGGGGAGTGGAGGGGTTGGGAAGAATGGGGTCGGGAATGGGGTGGAGGGGTCGGGAATGTGGTGGAGGGGTGGAGGGATGGGAAGGGGGATTAAGGGTGGGGGGGTTGGGAGTCAGCGCACGGGGATGTTATGTTATGGTGGTCGTGGGGTAGACGGAAGTAATTGGGGCGAGATTTTCCCGGTTGCTTCACTAGGATACGTCGTTCCCTATGGGACGTGAGACAGTAATGCTCTATATGCTGACCTTGGAAACTTTCCGCCTTCGGAATATGTAGGTGGTTGGCTTGTGTGCTTGAACAATCTTCTCTAGATGTTGGTTTGATGGAATCTAGATGGCCTTTTTGAGTATTAGGTTTCCTCTTTTTTGGCGAGGAAACGAGGGATTTGGTTTGCGTTTTGTGTGTTTTGGTAGGTTGCGTTCGATGGTTGGAGGGGGATGTGATGAGTTGTGAGGTGAGAATGGCGGGGTTGCTGAGGTTTGATGTTGGAAATAGGGTGAAAGATAACCATTTGAGCACCATTTGTCAGACTGATTGAACTGTATCACACATCTTTGTCGATATCGGCGTACGGATAAAAGCAAGGACTTGGGAGCTTTCCATTAAATCATCGTTGCAATTCAAAGGCTTCAAGACCTCCCAGGCATGGTACGTCATCGAATAACGTGCGTTCATTATATCGATCAACTGCTTGTTTGGAACGTTTCACCATTCGTCCATACGTCTTAACCGGGTAGCAACTGCGAGGCGGGAGATTGACGAAGATATTCGTCCGAATACTCCGTACATACAATCAAGACGCAGAAATCGGGATAAATCTGTCCGGTCTTGCGATAACCGCTGGGCGGACCAACAGGGCGCAGCATTGAAATTGAAGTCGTCGATGTCCGCCGTTGGAGTCCAATACGGGAGGCGGGTTCAGGTGGTGGGATCGTAGCAGTCCTTTCTACCGGATAAGTCAACGAAGGCAACCTTGAACTGTAAGCACGGACAACCACCAACGGCTATGCTTCAGCAGCTCACATCTTGATTGGCCTTTATAGTATCAGCATCTTCCGAGGTAAGGTCAGTTGTCCAAAAGTTTACGCCGAATCGCTTGGTGCTCGATGTATAGATGTCGCCGCCATGGACAATGCTCTGCAATTGTTGGTAGATGGCATCGGTCTGGTCAGTGTTCGATCCGTCCTTTGGATATATGGCATACGTATTCGTTACGGTCGCGGAGGACGACATGAGCGTAACGGTGATATATATGTTGGCATATGAGCTGCGAATCAAGCAGAATACGTAGAACACTATGTAAAGCAGACGAGAACTCTTGACATTCAGCCCTATAGGGCGAAATCCAACAGCACTTTGGATTTGAAATGGGTTCAATGGGTAGCACAGGAGTATTCTATTGATCTAGGACCAGAGCTCTGCAGAACTAAATAGTGGTGGGGGGCTGACTAATTCGGCCCCCACCCAGAAGGAACAAGCGACCTCAATCCACAGCTCCCATAATGATATAAATAGAGCCCCAGCGTCCGTCTGAATAGCGGAAGAAAAAAAAGGAAACAACAACGAAAGCTAGAGTCGACGGGCTAGGATGCAAGGCTAAAGGCCTAATCCTCCTCCAATAACATATCTTCCAAGCTCCCTCGTAGGATCGCCTGTTCCTCTACCAGAAGGTTACTGCTAGCCCGGAGCTGGTCGTATATGGGTTGTAGGACTGGATTAGTCCTTAGTAAAGGCCTCAGTTGCGTAAGAGTTTGGGTCGTGGCTGTCCTGTACGCCTCCGCATGAACTAGGAAGTCTTTTAATAGCTCTAAATGCTTCAAAGTCTCATCTCCTTCGGACTCGCTAGGGACCAAATACAGGTTATGGTCCGTGGCCGGCGGAAGGACGACCCTACGCTTCTTCCGAAGCGGGTCCGATTCTGACTCATTCTTTACTGTGGCTTGCGAGTCTTCCCCCTCATCGTTCAACGTCCTCTTAACTCCTTTTCCCCTTTTAGGTACTGGAAGTTTGATAGGCGTGAAAAAATCACTGAGCTTCTCTATGCCTGCAATCTTCCAATAGATTCCGTGCAATACTCAGTGATCATGAAGAATTCGTTCGAGCTTTCTAACGTCCCAAAATCGTCTCCTGTTTAGATATCGGATAGATGTCTGGATAAAGTTTTCGTAACTGGCTTTCCGTTCTTCTATAGCACGAATACCGGGAAGGAGGCTCACATGTAAGGTTTCGACTGTAATGGTAACACATAGTCGTGACAACCGAACCTTGTATATGATTTTGTGTTGAAAACCTGCATTGCGTACTCCAAGTTTTCGTTGTTCGAGATCGGCTCGATCGCAGCTGAAATCTGTCTCGATCGATGGTTTGATCGTTCTCGAATGAGATATGAAGTGGCAAGAGCAATTTGTTGAACCTTACTTACACTGGAGCAATGATTCGTTTGACCAGAAGATGTCTCAAATACTCACGGGTACGTATGAGGTATGACTAAGTGACAAATCAGAATGCTGTTCGAAAGTGTGACCAAATTGATGCGGCTTCCGAAACTTTTAAGGCTGTGTCAAACGCTTCGGGAATATTAGAGTGATCTTATAGATCCTTGCCTCAACCTGAGCGAAGCAGCCTCGGCACAGTATCAATAAGAACTTTAAGGGGTTTAAAAGAACCCTTGAGCTCTTTGGCTCGCTCTTTGATTTTCTTCTTGAAGTGAAATCCTTAGCTTTACTCTTGACCTTGGATTTTGCTTCCAATTCCTTCAATTTCTTATCTTTAATTGTCAGCATCTTCTCTTTACTGTCTTGAATGCTCTGAAAAACATGTTTCGAGTCGCAAATCCTCTCTCCACAAAATCTGACGTGATCTTCCGTGACTATCTAGAAGGGCCTTCAATAAACGGAGTGATATTATGAATTGTTTCTGCCTGATGTTAAGTCAGTCATGCATTTCTGACGTAATTGAATAATTGATTCTTATATCTCTCAAGACTCTTGAATTTCTTCATCATTGCTGCTGACTGTTGTAGTACGATCATGAGTCTGAAATCTAGTGAGAAGACATTACCCCAACCTTTTCAAGTCATGAAATATCGAAGTCATAGACTCATAGTCGGATATATTTATGATTTTGTCCTTGGATGAAGACAAGTTTGTACAAACATGAGTCTGCATTGTAATGAGAAACGATTCGAAAGGTAAGGACATGAGGCTTAACATACTGGAGTAACAGGACGGTTGGATTCCCGGGTGGATTTGTCTTCAGGCCGGGACACGATTAACACCCTTCCCTAGAGGCTTCCAGAGTCGTGCTCCTCTCACGTCTTTTGCCAGACTTTCAACCAGAAGGAAGCAGAGTCAATAACCATTTCTCTAGTTCCCCGAACTCCTTGTTTCTTTCATAGCTTCCTAAAAGAGGATGTTCCGCCACAGCTTCTTTGTTGAATATGGTTGTGCTCTCGATCCAGCATGTATGGCCGAGCGTTTGGCTCTCGACATCGACATCTGCATTGTCGGCACCATTGTTGGGAAATACTTGAATAACAATCCCACGACTTCTGCCAACTACGGTTCTTGAGGTTACGATCGACAACCCGTTCCTGTTGCTTAGCCATAGAAGCTTGTTTCTTAGGAAAATATGTGTCTGCAAGCCGCTATTAGAGGCGCCAGATGCTTGAATCGAGTTCATGTGAGATCGAGTTGAGTTGAATTAAGCGTCATCAATCAACGCGTAGACGACAAGTCATGATGGCAGTTATAATCGACTATTCGTCATTCCGTTCGAGATGATCCACAAGGAAGTCAACAATAAGCACACAGAGGATACGAAACTCCTGCCGAGGATCCACTCAATTTCAACAGTCGCAATTCACTCCGAATTAATTATCACCCTACACCCGAAAAATGTGGTAGAAGGAGAAAGTGCCGGATTTTCTTTTTTTTCTTGTTCGTTTTAGCTTTGCTGATTTCCTCAAAAATTCATCTTTTAGATCTCTGTTCCATCGTCTTCTAAGACAGAATACAAAATTCAGCTATTGACACGATCTGACCCTAGTTTCCAGAGCAGCACACCGGGTCCCGAGAGTGACTTTGGCTGAGGAAACATTGGAGAAACCGTTTTGGTGCCATGCGGGCCTATTCACTGAGCATGAAAATGTCGTAGAATTCCAGTTGAGCGTTGCGCACAATGAAACTCTCTATATCAAGTTTTTCGGTTCAGGTGATCGAATATGATTTCGTGTCAACAGACAAATCTGCCTGTATGCCTAGAATAACCGTCTAGTAAGCCGTTTCATATCGTAAATCCATACTCAGGTGGCATACATGTAGCGTTTCCAAATGTCGGACAAATTGTATGACTATCATTTTTTGGATTTAAAACGTGTGATTTGCATGCATATTTACTGAGAAAAACTTCATCTATCTTAAACTAAGACGCTGTTGATAAAGCAACATTTATTTCTCGTTCGTTGAATGAGTAAATTGGCTCTATCTTTTGATCGCGTTTCTCTTGTTTGAAAATAATGTTTGTCTTAATCGATAAAGCTTTGCATGTTAGCCGTTTTGTCAGTACAATCGAGTTGTTTTGATCAATTCTTCTGACTCTTGACAGAGCTTGGAGTTCAGGTACAGTTCTCAACGGCGCATTTTGTCGACTCAAATTTACTGTGATGTTCGCGGCAGTGCTTGAAGAACTCGGTCTTGGTAGCGCTCTTCAGATAGTTTGATTCCATCAAAACTAAACGTGTCGTTTTATGACAGTTTCGATCTACTTCGAGCGTCTTCAATCAAGACGTTTAATGAGTTCGAACAAATCAGCTTATCTTTCAAGCCAACCATATGATGATGCCAGACGTATAGGAAAATAGTGGCATTGACCATGGGCGTAAATAATGCGGCGAACGCTGTCAACAGGCCGATAGTTTCAACGAGTAGCAGTAACAATGATGGTCTTCTCGATTGAGGAGTCTTCATCGCTTCTCACCCCTTCCTAGTCTCCCATCATTTGGTGCTTGTCTGCAGACTCAGCTCGCTCGTTGGAAGTGAAAATCTCTAAAGAAACGTTAATAGTATTAGTCCTACGCTTCTTCATTCATTTTCGTCTGTGTGCCTCCGCTGCTTTGCTTGACTCTGGTACTTCTCATTGGCGCCACTCTCAGTTCCTTCCATTTGTACTTCAATAGGGAAGTAAATCAACATTCTCCCCCGTTCTTAAGCGGGGATAAGGTAAATGCTGCGTTCGATTATTATGCTGAGAAAGAGGTTTGTAATAAGATGAGAAATAAGATTTAAATGTAACAAGGATGTTATTTAAAGAACGCAGCGTAATCTATTGAAGAAGTGAGTTGATATTGTTGGGTGCATAGCAGAACTCACTTTGCAGACGGGGTCTTTCAGCTAGGGAACAATACTCCCGTGAACAGGGGCAGACATAGAAGCCTGTGTGCTTGGGTATCTTGTGCACAAGCATCTTCGGCCAAGCATATCGCTGATTCTCGGCATTATAGCTCACCGCTTAGGCTGCTCTGCGCTTCACCGTCAGTCCCAGTCATTAGCGACAGCCAGTATTTTCTGGCATCCCGACCACGACCCTAGGAGAGCGCGCAGGCCAGCGACCAAGTGCGTTATGTGAGCGGGAACAAAAGCCTCTCGTGGTCTCATAATCGCCATAGGAGTATGCCCGGGCCCGTGCACGTTCCGGTCCCGTGCACACCCTAAACCCGATTAGCCATCCATACTATTTTTATCATTATTCAACCATCATTCATAGAATCAAATTGCAATTGATATGACTGATTGTTGATATGTATATGAAGCCTTCAAGCTATAGAATCAATCATCAAATCGCTTAGGAGCTTTGTTTTGCCTTTCAGCTCGCGTAGACCTGATTTGACTTGGCCCCCTTTCCACCTGCTCAATAGAAACAAAATCAGTGAATTGCTGTACTTTCACCTCTTTAGACTTCTTCTTTTGCTCTTTCTGAAGCTCTTTAGCCTTCAGCTTTTGCTCCTGAACTAGACGTCGTCGCTCCAATTCCTTCGCCCATAGCTCCTTTTTCCGCTTCGCTTCCTCCTCCCGCTTCGCCTTCTTTTTTTCCCGTTCCACCTTTCTTTCAGCTATTAAACGCTGTTCCTCTAGCTTTCTAAGCTCTCTTTGTTCCTTTTCATCCGCCTTTTGAATAGCAGCTTGCTGTTCCTCTTCGATTCTTTGAATTTGACGATCACGAGCCGCCTGAATCTTATTAGGACTAAAAAACACCTCCTTTGCCTCACCATTAACCCCTAGATCGTCAAATAAAGGCTTGCCACGTCGTCTGCGACTTCTCTCTATACGTACTGTTCGCCGAAGATCTTCGTTTTCTGCTTTCAGAAGAGCAACATCTGTAGTAAGCTTTTCCATCGTATTGTTCAACCTACGAGCTTCCGGACCAATTACTTCCCCTACAACTGACTTCATTAATCGTCGAACCGTTCTTCAATCAGCTTCAGACAATGCTGAAGAAGAAGAATGACTTGAATCAGGTCTAGCGTTCGGTTTAATCTGCTTTATGACCTGTGACGGATCGAAAGGCAGCAATTCTGTCTTTTCCCATTCACTTTTTATGTTGACAGACGTGAAAGCAGCTTGATATGCAGGCCAAAATAGATCAAAGAAGTCTCTTTTCGATATTCGAGAAAGTCCTTGACTCTTAAAGATTCAGTCGTTCAGGTTTTGAGAGTAGTAATTGGCCAAAGGGTTGAATAAGCTGACATTCAGAGGTTGAAGACGATGAGTAGAATGAGGAGGATATAGAGCCACGAGCACCTTGTTCTGCTCACATCAGTCAAGAAACTTCATGTTGATATGACTGTCATGCTCGTCAACGAATAGAAGACGATAATCGCGTGAATTTCTGGCTTTTGACCTCGTATTTCGGTCAAATACGGTAGTGAGTCAAGAGTAGGTCAATTCATCGTTAGTTCAGCCAGTAGCAGAGGAAGCAAAGAAGCAGGATTGCTCTTTGGGATCATATTCAGTAAGTCAGCTATCCTGAATATTGCCTGATATCGCCTGATAAATGATCGAAGGGGGTATATCAGTCATATTCATGCAAATGGTTGCAATCAAGGTGATTCATTCTCTATTGCCGTCTTGACCAGCATTCAGCAATTTGCCACTGTCTAGATGCTTTAAACTAAAGACTCTTCGAGTCTTTTGAAGCAGTCCAAGTAGAAAGCCCTTTTCATCCATATTATATGTGTTTGAAGAAAGAACCTCATATTCTTCGATTTTTTGCTTTATCTATCTTCATATTAGTATGAAATTAAACGTAATGAAGGCACTTACTAGGTCAAAATAAAGCTGATATTGATATGCATTATCGGCTTTTTTCCGCTCTAGATCAGCTTCTTGTAGAAACTTTGACTGCAGTATATCTGAATGACGTCGAACGAACTCATAAGACCAGTTTTTGCCTGGCTGTTTTCCAGATATATTGTACGCAAAAACACGAATCATCGCATTGGGAGGGGGTATACCACGCTCGGTAAGCTTGTTTATATAGCGAATAAGCTCTTTTTCTTGTTGATTTGAAAGAATTGACGTCGTTTGCTTGCTTTCCTTAACGGAGGCCGTTTTACCCCTATGTCGTCGCGACAGCGTGCTTCGATTGATATTGAATTTCTTTGCAGTCGCAGTGTAGTTAGGTGAGTCTTGCAAAGCTAGATCTGCAAGAGCTGCTTCAATTGAAGTCATATTGAATTTGTAGTTGATTTTTGAAGAAAGATGAAAGTAGTAAAGTGGGGTGTGCACGGGACCGGAACGTGCATCGGGCCGGGCATACTCCTATCTTTCAGTCGTCGCAGAACCGCCGGGTCCGAACTTAGCTTTCGAAATTTGCCCTATCCTAGACTCGACGACCGGTAGTTGACGTTTTGGGCGATCGAAACATCATGGCGTTATGAAAATCTAGACCTGTCAGGATTGGAGAAGGGCGTATAGTGCCCCCATCTCAGCAGGGCGAAAGGGCGAAAGGGCGAAAAATTTGTTCACGGGTAGATCTTACTTGAACAGTTGCTGACAGCAGAATATAGTCCATGGCTCACAAGATAATCATCTTCTTCAGATATTATGGTTGACTTCGTATCAAACTTCGTGAAAGTTACATGCCTTCGCGCCTAGCAAGAATAGCGCTGAAGAAGGCACGGAGGTTGTGGCGGGCGAAGTAGCGTTGGAAATATACTCCATATACGTACGATCTGTGTGGGCGTGATATATATTCGTGGGTGGAAGATTTTAATTTGTGGTGTTGCTGATGTCATATTGAAGAGGGAAAGATGAGATTATAGGGACTTGATGGGTAATCGTGAGTCAAGGCATCGTGGTAAAAAGATTTATAGCAAGATTCATGTACTTGAGAAGCAGAAGTGGCAACCATTGTCCGGAAGCCCTGTTTCTTCGAATGTCCATTGCAGCGTTAGTGAGACGAATGAGGTATGCGAACGTAGTTGATGGATAATTTGCGGCGATGTCTGAACCAGGGTCAGGGACCCTCGTTGCAATCTTCGAATGTGTTTTAGTTTGTTCATTCAAAGAAAGGGACTCAGTTCGACGGCCACGAAAAGCAAAGAGGCGGTGGAGTTGAAGCATGACATATCCGACTCCGCACTGCACTGAAACATCATTGAAAGTTATATGACCAGGAGTAAGTCGATTTGGCAGACACGCGAGATTAGTGCGCAAATTATGATCTGAATCGACATCGTGGTTGCATTATCATGAATTTTCTTGTTCTTGCGCTGTTGCTCGATCTCATCTCTTATATTTTTCTTCATTGCTGCTCTGTTGATCTCAGTTGCTTCTATTCAATCATTTGATAGTTTAAACTTTTGAAGTCGTTTAAACATTGCTACATGATCAACGTTCTGACGTTCATAGAGTTCTTTGATCTCATTGATTCAATTCTCACTGCGATTTCTACTTGCAATAGACTTAGAATTTACAAACAGAGTGAACATTATCTGTTAGAGTTAACATTCTTCTCTTGATTATGCATTTGAACCCCTGACTTTTGCGTCGCCTTTTCCATGTGTACATCTATTTTTTTTTCTTCAAAGTTATTGAAGAGCTTCCATAGGCCTTTCATAGGTTCGGGCCCATCTTTGTGAAACCGCCATGCATAGAAAAGAAGGTATCAAGACGTATTTCCCAGGAGCGGAGTAAACGTCTCAAAGTTTTAGCTTCGAAGTAGGTGAACGGTATAGAGGTCAGTGAGAACACAACGATGGTCCTCGTATGGTCTCAAGATCTTAGATTGCAGTTTAGTGAGCACTACTTGCACTTCAATCTTATGAAGGCGTTCAGTGGTCTCGGCGAAAGTCCTCACTCTCCATCTGTGTAAGTTGTACTAGGAGATAGAGGCCGCGAACAAATTGATCTTTTTATTCAAACCGAAGCGATCGTCAAGATCGTGACAAGGAAGGTGATATACGTTATTGTAATAATCTTTCTCAGATTTCTGATTGCATCGTTCATCGTGATATCCGTTTGGACAACATTTGTTGAGATACTTCAGATAAACCTATTTTTTCAACCTCGACAAAGATCGAGACATTTGCTGCTGACTGAGCTGAGAGGCTGCCGTCACTTCAAAATGTCTTTGATGGCCTTTTCACTTCAATAGATTGTGAAGTCGATATTTATCGAGTCGGAATCGATAAGATCTGTACAGACGGGCTTGATAGAACTAAGGTTGGTGAGACTAAATCGACGGAGCCGAACTTGATAATGTCATCCCTGTTGATTTGAATGTCAAGGCGTAGAGGATGCAGTTGTTGCTCCACGTATCCCCCAAATTGAAGGAGCATCTGGCCCTGAGCCGGGTCGGGAGGAGGACCGCGAGGAGCGGTCATCATCCTCTCAACCTCAGGCTCAGGACCAGATGTCACCCCGGGCTCAGGAGGGCTTGGGCTGGTCCGAGGAAGCATGGAGCTGGTGGAACTTGACACGGATTCCGCGGGCGCTCTAAGCATCGATTAACCGCGACATTTCAAAGTCATAGAAAATTATACTTACAAATCTGGTGCTTCATACGCACAGTTACCTCCGGATACGGCACACAGAGCACACTTCCTTGATTCCTTCCCCGCAGGGAACTTGATCTTGATACACTCTACGTCCCTTCCACGGCACTTCTTACATCTATTTCCCGGCAAAACGGGAACACCCTTGTGATAGATGTTCAGCGCGGTCTTATGATGCTGCACAGCAGGTGATAGATTCTCCATATATGGAGGTAACAAAGCGGGTCTTTGATCCGGTGGATCGCGAGAGACGCGAAGACGAGCGACGGGCGGAGCGGGCAGGCCAGAGAGATGAAATCGAGATTAATGAAGATGGGCTTGGTGAAGCTAGTGAAGTGCATGGGCATTCGCGCGGCCCTTGCGCAATATCTTTAAACAAGCGTTCAGCTCATGCTTGCAGTCTGTGATGAGAAGAGTGGTGCGTGGCCCCAGGGAAAAGTCCCATTTCTTTGGGTAGCCAATTTCAAACGCACTCTGCTACATTTCTAGATGTATAGCGGCAGAGTTCTTAGATAGCTTAATCCGTTCAGTATCTTCGTATAGGCTTTATGGTTCATGTCATCGTATTTGAGCCGACGCTGTACATAGTAACCAGGACCATGAGCGAAATTTTCGGATCGTTAAAGCTCTTGACCAAGGCGCTTCGCTCGGCATTGGATAGAACAGAATGTAGGACGGTGGTCTCGAGTTTCATCTCTTTCAAAATTGAAACAGAAGAAGTTGAAGCTTCAATAGTCGCAGATGCATCTTTCTTGAGCATGTCTGATACAGATTCATATGCAAGATGCTTGAAGTTTTCTATATCAATTATTGATCAATCAGTGATTGATAGAATATCCAACTCACGAACGTAAGTATCAAAGTTCAATTGCTTGATTTCATCTGCTGTCATTGCAACAAACTACATTTTCTTCATGATCATTTACATGTTTTCGCAGATTGTCAGCGAACATGTGTCTTCGCTATGAATTGATACGCAAGCAGGTGATACATGGGAAAATTAGACTCCGCGCGCAGCAGGCAAAGCTCCATATGATCAGGACGTGTGTGGACTAATGGAAAGCTGTGATTCTGAGCGCGTACGAATTTGACTGGGGAGACCTTCTGATGAAAGCGTACGTCGCAAGACCGATTCGAAACCTTACATGTCGAAAGCGACATAAGCCCCTATAGCCTTAGTAACTAGACATTTTCTAGGCTTACTACCCAGCCATCATAGCCAGTTCCGCAAGGAAACAAGCAAAGGTCGGCTCAGATTTGTGATAGGATCCACCTGCGTCTCTGGTGTAAGTGGATTTTTCGACGTCAGTATCTTTCGCCTTATCGTTCGACTGAATCGGGATCTCATATTAATATGAGAATGACATATGATATCAATTTGCTTATCGAATTGTATTAAAGAAAAGACTTGTGTACTCTTTCTCATTTATAGTCATTTGTTACTGAATGACTGATGCAATTTTGCAAGAAATGACGTCGTAGTTGATGTGTGATGTTATTTTTATATGCGTCGCATCTGCTTCAAATCTTGCTTGACAAAGTAAAATCAACGCTTGCTTCAAGATTGTGACTTCATTCAGATTCATATCAGTATAAATTTTGTCAGAATCCAAATCTAGCATCAGTTGAATGTTGAGTTTCTCTTGATCATAACATGCACCCGCTGGTACGGCGGACCTGAAGCATTGTTGTTGTAAAGGATGTGAGAGTCTCTCAGTGAGGAACGAAGGATTTCTCTAGGTAATGGAGCGCCAGTAGAGTTTAAAGGTGTTCGATACTTTGGTGGGTGAAGACATCAGCAATAGCCGTGTTGAAAGTATGTTGTGTCTCTAATTGTACCTCTGCAAATATTGTGGGAGTTATGCGAAGGTTAAGGTAAAGGTACTGAACTTAAGATCTATTGAATTTTCATTAGTTTTGTAGACTAGCATCTTCCGCACTCGTCATTGAGTGAAGTTGTTAGATCGAGTGGTTCTCAATATCCTTCATAGGTCCTTATTCCCCATCGTCTTCACAACGTCTATATATGATAGCTTCAGCGAGAAAAAGGTAATTTACCCGTGCCCCTGTGCAGTGTTATGTAGTTGATAGAATACCAGAAGAGGCGGGTCTCGTACTCAATCCTCGGCCTGGGCCATGTGAACGTATCTTTAGAATTGATAGCTTTAAGTAGAGACGGCCATGGAACGTCCCAAGCTAGCTTTCAATGGCTTGTCTTCCCTGCATACCGAAGTCAGTCTCGATGCATAATTCCACAAGTAGTTAAGAGCTACTTGCCTTTGCTTGAGTGGCCTCTGCAAAATGCGGTCCAATTCGGCTTGGTATGAGTATATAAGCATGCTATGATAACGGTGACCAGCAAAGACAAACTAAGCGATGTTACCAGTTGTATTCGGTACAGAGTTCGTCGTGAGCTCAATTGGATAGTTGAAGGGAACGAGCAACCCTTAAATTACCAAATATTTATTTTAGATTGAGTCAGTATAAGCGACATGTATAAGGGTAGAAGATTGCCATAGGCCTAAACGGCTTGAGAGAATGGTGAAAGACGTTGGAAGGAGACACAGATTGACGAAAGAGACGGACAGCTTTTTTAAACAGCGCTTGCTCGAGCTCACAATTCCACAGGCCATTCATCGGCGAGCATGGTGTGAATTACTTGCCCAAGAGATAAAATAATGTGCCAGTAGAACAATTGTATGTAATTATGCTGTACAGGGATCGTGTAAAGCAAATAGAGAGCGTCCCATGGCATATCCGAATCAGCGACAACAAATCCAGCTATGAGCTGCGGTCAAGGTACTGTTTGATTCCGAAAGCCGCTATGGTAGTTAGCATAGCCCCTCGTGCGTCTCAGCATGGGTTGCATCACTTACTCAGTAAAACCAAAGCATACCTTATTAGCCCACTCGTCTTACTCTCAGCCCCGAGGGTCAAGATGTAAGTAACAAGACTAAAGTTTACCTTACCCTCCCGGTCAAAGTTTGGTTTCTGCAGAGTCATTTTGCGGAACTTCTCGACCTTGCCTTTGAATGGCGGATACCTAACATTCAACAGACCTTCCATCCACCCAGGCGTAGTGGTGACACTCCGACGGTGAGTGAAGCAATCGAAGCTCGCTTTACCGCGGTAAGCACCTTGGCCAGAGTCACCCACACCGCCGAAAGCGAGGGTGGGGATTGAGCCATGGTAGAAACCATCGTTAACCGATGCACCACCAGAGCGAATCTCCCTTAAAGCACGATCTGTCTCCTTCTTTGTGCCGAAAGGGTACAAGCCAAGTGGGGTGCTGTGGACCTCGTTAGCGATCTTGATGGCCTCGTCGAGGTTGTTGACAGGTAAGATGGGCATCAATGGTCCGAAACTCTCGTCAATGAGCAAGCTGTCAGATGGACTATCGACTTGGATCACCGTGGGTGCAATATATCTTTCACTTTCGTCCATTTCTCCGCCAATTAAAATCCTTCCCTTGGTCTCGTCGACCATCTTCTTCAATCTTGTCCATTGCCTGCCACTGACGATACGGCCAAAATCTTCAGAGCTCTTCACACCATTGGGAAAGAACTCTTTCAATGCGCTCTTTAACTCTTCAATGAAACCCGGTAATACTTCTCTGTCAACCATGGTGTAGTTTTGGCTTATGCACACTTGTCCGGCATTCACTGTCTTCGCCCACAACAACCTCCTCGCCGCCAACCTCACGTCAGCATTTTTGGTCACAATAGCAGGATTGCGGCCTCCTAGTTCCAATGTCACTGGTGTTAGAGTCTCCGCAGCTTTCTTAGCAATGATCGTGCCTACGGCGGCATTGCCAGTGTAAAAGATCTTATCCCATTTCTGCTCCAAGAGTTTTGTGGTTTCAGGTATTCCACCTTGAACGACAGAGTAACAGGTAGGATCCAAAGAGGTCTCTATGATGTGTTGAACGATAGCTGCAACGTTCGGAGCGACCTCGCTAGGCTTGACTACTGCAGTATTACCCGCCGCAATGGCGCCAATCAATGGACCGATTGTGAGCTGAACTGGAAAGTTGTAGGTACTAGAACAATGTAAGCACTATTCCTATCATGCAGGGCTATGGAACGAGCTTGACAAACCCAATGATAAGCACACATCCCAGTGGGTCCTTCCTGATTTTAGGGCGCAGGAGCTTGTTTGCCAGCGGCATATCGGCAGCACTCTCATCCTTTGCCCATTTGGCAAGATGGTCACAGCAGAAAATTGTGTCATTAGCACACCAGTCTACTTCTGTAACGACAGACTCGAATATTCCTTTCCCCAAGTCCCTTTTACAAGCCTCAAGAATAGCGGGTTCATTATCCCTCAGCCTGATAGAAGGAAGACGCGATTAGCTTAGAAAGGTTGTCGATGAGAATTTATATACTCACCCCCAATACAGCTTCCGTAGCTGCACAAGTCTGAAATTGATATCCTTGGTCTTCTGCGAGTGGAAGGTTGCGCGGACTTTGTCGACGGTGCTTGGTATAGACTCAACCGAGGCATACTTGAACTCTGGGATTGTAGAACTCATGATATAAGGAATTGAGATATTTTATATCAATGGTTTATAGGAGGAAATTGCCTCCTGGTTTTGCGCTTCGTTTTTGAGCGTGCGTAGACGATTGAAGAAGGGGACAGGCACTTCACTGAGTGTATGAACGAGTATTGCCTCGGTACAAAACGTTAACTTCCTAGGCACGCTACTAGTAGGTTCCTCCGAGTTCTTATCGATAAACCTTACGTTGTCTCCGTAGGGCTCGGAGCTACACGATCGGGTCTCTCTCACAGAAGAGCTGTACAATGTTCTTTGAAATGAACCAATGGTTGACCGAATCATCACACCATAGCAGCTGTTCCCTGGGAACCATCGTCAGCGATCACCCAGCACTTCACCGAGTCTGAGAGCTGTAAGACTCCCACGTGCTCCATAGGGTTGAGGGGGCGCAGTCGAGTCCATCCCCATCAGACGAAAGCCCCCAGAGCTGTGCATGCTCCTCTAGTATCAACATAACACCCATAAAGATATCGAGCAGCTGTACATCTTTGTACCGCAGTAGTACACAACGATAATGAGACTCTGTGTCCCACCCATCTAATACTAACCCACCCCAATCTCTTCTAAACCCCCAAGACATAATTCAATATGTACCGCAAACCCTCCGGCCGCCTGTCCTTCTCCTTCAA
>JAABUL010002225.1_pt1 | contig 32942 bp, 29 predicted proteins | sample 5559151 | NCBI WGS metagenome assembly JAABUL01 (sample SAMN10711876, study PRJNA513368) | rock metagenome | isolation source: Antarctica rocks | place: Antarctica: Victoria Land, Pudding Butte sud | reverse complement strand
CGAAGGATACGTCCGCCGGGCCACTCGACTCCGGCGGCGTCGGCTCGACGGCGACGAGACGGATTGATTGCGGTTGCATGCACACGCCTTTCACCACATACATGGCGATTAAACCTACTGGGGCCTAACAAGGCATGAGTTGTGCTAGGCTCGCAACTCGGCGGCAGGATCAGGAGAGTTTCTTCGATGTGGCGCCCCCTGGGACCGACGCCGGCGGTCCCAGGGGGACGTCCCGCTGCAAAGTAACCCACCTGTGATAACACTAGCGAAAATGCAACGGAGCTGCGCTAAAGGTTGGTTAGCTCTGGTCGGGAGTGGGATATTCTCGCAAAAACGGCGCTAGCTCGTCGCCGGTCATGGTCTCTACGACGACCAAGCGGTTGGAGATGGCGGCGATGGCGGCGCGGCGCGCCTGCACGATGGCGCGGGCGCGGCGGTCAGCCTCGTCGACGAGCACGCGTACCTCACCGTCGATCTGCCCGGCCAGGTCCAGCCCCATGCCGTGGTCGCGGCTGACGGCGAGCGGACCCAGCGCGCTCATGCCGAACTCGGTGACCATGCGCCGCGCGATGGCGTACGCCTCGGAGATGTCCTTCTGCGCCCCCGTCGTCAGCTGGCCCGTGAACTCCAGTTCGGAGGCGCGGCCTCCCATCAGGCCGGCCATACGGTCGCGCAACGCGTCGAGGGAAATGAGATACGTATCGTCCTCCGGCGCGGTCACCGTGACGCCGAGGGCGTCGCCGCGCGGGAGCGCCTGGACCTGCCGCACGGGGTCGCAGTGCGGCAGCGACATCATCACCACGGCGTGGCCTACCTCGTGGATGGCGATGACGCGCTTGACCGCGTCAGGGATGATGCGCGCGTGCTGCTCCGCCCCCGCCGCGACGCGCAGCAGCCCGGCGTCGAGGTCGCGTCCCGTGACGTGGCGCGCGGCGCGGCGCGCCGCCAACAGCGCGGCTTCGTTGATCACGTTGGCAAGGTCGGCCGGCGTCATTCCTGTGGACTGCGCGGCCAGACGGTCGAGGTCGGCGTCGCGGTCGAGCGGCACGTCGCGCGTGTGGATGCCCAGGATAGCCCGGCGGGCGGTGCGGTCGGGCAGCGAGAGTGTGACGCGGCGGTCGAAGCGGCCGGGGCGGACCAGCGCCTCGTCCAGGATGTCCGCGCGGTTGGTGGCGGCCAGCACGACGACGCCCGACGCCGGTGTGAAGCCGTCCATCTCCACCAGCAGTTGGTTGAGCGTCTGGTCGCGCTCGCCGCTGTCGCGCGTGGTGGAGCGGGCGCTGCCGACGGCGTCGATCTCGTCGATGAATACGATGCAGGGGGCGGACTTCCGCGCCTGGGCGAACAGCGTGCGCACGCGTGCGGCTCCCACGCCGACGTATTTCTCCATGAATGCGGCGCCGGACATATTGTAAAACGGCACGCCCGCCTCGCCGGCGACCGCGCGCGCCAGCAGTGTCTTACCCGTGCCGGGCGCGCCGACGAGCAGCAGCCCGTGCGGGATGCGCGCACCCAGCCGGCGGTAGTTCTTCGGCGCCTTGAGGAAGCCGACGACATCGGCTAGTTCCTGGCGCGCGTCGTCGACGCCGGCGACATCCTTGAAGGTGACGGTGCTCTGCACCGGGCGCGGCCTGACGCCGGCGCCCCTGGTCTTGACGTAGGCATAGGCGGCGACGCCGAGCGTGACCAGCGGCAGCAGCGCCGCGGCCGCTCCCGGCGTGGCCGGCCCATTCAGTGGAGCAGGCGTGGGGTCGGATGGATTTGACATAATCATACCTTTGCTAGATGACGATACATGGCGTCTCGTGGCAGCAGCAGCCGCAGCGCCACGTCGAGTGGGAAGAGTAGCAGCGCCAACAACAGTAGGGCCGGCCACAGCGGCGCCCAGTCCACCGTGTCCGGCAGCCCGTCGTGGGCGAAGACGTCGGCCGGCCGCGTGAGGACGCGGCCGCCGCTCGCCTCGGAGAGGTGCGTGAGGAACGCCGTGTCGACGCCCTGGCTCGTGTATTCGGCGGGGTAGGGGGCTACGACGGCGGCGATGTCGTCCGAAGCGGCGGGCTGGCGGTCACCGTTGACTGGACTTGCCGTATAGACGCCTGGCTGCGTAGCGGGCAGCGCCGCCGTGTAACTACCCGGCGCGGTCAGTGGCAGCGCCACCACGCGCGCCGTTCCATCGGGCATGACCACGCGCACGCGCGGGCTCGCGCTGTCGTTGAAGAGGCCATCGGGCGTGCGCGACGATTGGGACACCTGTAGCACCCCATCTTGCAGGGATAGCTGTGGTGTTTGCGCCCCCACCGCGGGTCCACGCATGGCCCAGTGCGCCGCGTCGACCCAGAACTGCTGTTGTCGCGCCGGACTCCACGCGGTGGCCCACTGTGTTCCAGCGTCCGAGGTCCAGGCCACGGCGCGGCCCAAGCCGTACTGCCACGAGGAGAGCACGGGGTCACCGGCGGCCGACTGCACGCTGACCTGCGCCGTGGCCTTGGGGGAGGTCGTGTCGTAGGCGCTAATCGACGGCAGCGACTGCCCCGAGAGGGCGCGCAGCAGCGGCGACGCCGCCGCGACGCCCAGGCGTACATGCCCCTTGACCTGGGCGTTCCCCGTGGTCCCGTAGCGTGTTTCATTGATGATGATGCGTGGGATGTCGTGCGGGTCGGCGACGTAGTGGAACACGCCGCCGCCCTCTTTAGCCCAGTGCTGTAGTTCGCTCTGCTGCACGTCCGTCCCCACGCCGATGGTGGAGAGCGTGATGTGCTCGCGGCGCATACGCTGGATCAGTGCGTCGAAGGGTTGATCCTGCTCACCCTGGCCGTCGGTCAGCAGCACGATGTGCCGGTAGACCGTGGGGACGGTCAGCACGGACTTCTCGGCGTCGCGCAACGCGGGGTAGATGTAGGTGTCGCCGTCGGCCGAGAGCGTGTTGATCTGGGCGCGGATACGCGCTTTGTCGTTGAGGCCCTGCACGGTGTGGAAGTTGACGATCCAGTGGTTGGTGTCGTCGAAGGCCAGCACGCCCACGCTGTCGCCGTCGTTGAGCTTGTCCAGGGCCGAGGCGGCCGCGACCTTGACCATGTCGACCTTGGCTACCCCCGCCACCGAGTCGGCCATGGAGCCGCTCTTGTCGAGCACGAGCATGAGCGCCAGCGGCGCGCTGACGCGGCGCGGTGTGGAGATGCTGAGCACGGGCAGCGCGTCTTCCAGCGTGGAGCGCGCGTAGGCCCCCCCGCTGAAGGAGTGGGGTCCGCCGATCGCCAGCAGGCCCAGGCCCGCGCGCGTGGCGTCGCGCAGCGCACGCTGCTGCGTAGCCGTGAGCGCGGTCGCCGGCACGTCGTCGAGTACGACCTCGTCGTAACCGTGGTAGGCCGCGGTGGTGGCCGGCGCTGTGCCGGGCAGGCTCGGCTGCACGGTCATGCGCGCGCGCGCCAGCGCCGACGCCAGCCCCGTCGCCGCCGCCGGGTCATTGACGACCAGCAGGACACGCCCGGGCGCCCCGACGACGGTGGCGGCGTCGAGCGTGTTGTTGGCGGTCACTAGGTCGCCCGGCGCGTCGACGCGCACGCGTATGGTGTGTACGCCCCGTGTGTCGAAGCGCTGCTCCGTGCGCAGGACGGTGTCGCCGGCCGGCAGCGTGATGGTCTGCTGGTCGGTAGCGCCGTCGATGGAGACCGTGAGGGTGGCGTTGGTGGCGTAGGCGCTGTGCAGCGTGATGCGCACGGGCACGCGCTCACCGACGCGCGCCGTGCTCGGCAGGTCGATCGCGCGTACGAGGGTATCGCGCCGCGCCTGCGGTGTGATGGCCACGGTGTCAATGGGGACGCCGCGCGCCAAGGCCAACGCTAGCGCGCCGTTGGTGTCCCCCGTCGTGGCGCGCCCGTCCGAGAGCAGCGCCAGCCGCGCCGTCAGCCCCGGCGGCAGCGTCGACAGCGCGAAACGCACCGCGGCCCCGATGTCGGTCGCGTTCGCGCCCGGTTCAGCAGGGTCGGGCAGCGTCTTATAGTGCGCCAGCGGGACGGCCAGGCGCGGCGACGCGCCGAACAGGATCATCCCCGCCTGGTCATGCGCTCCGGCGGCCAGCGTGGCCCGCTCGGCCCATGTCATGCCCGCGCGCTGCCCGCCCGGTCCCACGCTGCCTGAGGCGTCGACGAGGAACATGACCGCGACGCGGCGCTCCGTCGTCCGCCACGCCGGGCCAGCCAGCGCCGCGACGAGCAGCCCAAGGATCACCATGCGCAGCGCCAGGACCAGCGGCGCGCGGCGCCCCGGCAACCGTCGCAGCCGCGCGTACCCCGCCAGTGCCGTCGCCGGCAGCAGCACGAGGAGGAGCAGCGCCCAGGGAGTTGTAAAAGTTAGCATGGTTTATCCCCCCTCACCCCCGGCCCCTCTCCCGTGCGCGGGAGAGGGGAGCGTCCTACGTGTTGTTGCCCGCCCCTTCGAGGAAGACAATTGCCATTGCGGGGCGTCTCCCTCCTCTCCCACAGGTAGATCGGAGGGCGTCTCCCCCTCTCCCGTGCGCGGGAGAGGGGGCTGGGGGGTGAGGGAATCCTTACGTATGCCGCACATAGTACCACCATTCGCCGCCTAGAAACAGCAGCGCCAGGACCGTAAACAAGGCCCACCCTTCCCAGGGAGAGGGCGCGACGGGGACGCTTGGGAAGGGCGCGGCGGGAGCGACCGCCGCGTCGCTGTTGACTGTCGCGTCGCCGCTGGCCGCGCCGACGTTGACGGCGAGCGCGTTGGCGCCGCCGACCGTGCCGTTAACTGTGTAGAGGCCGGGCCGTGACGCCGGCAGCGCGGCGAGGTCGCCCGACGAGGCTAGCGTAGTTCCCTTCCCAGTTGTGTTGTCGGCAAAAGCCAGCGTCGCCGTACTCTGCCGCGTCAGAGGCAGCGCCGCGACCGTGCCGGCCGTGGCGCTCGTCTGCGGCGCGGGGGCCAGGTTTTGCACCAGATTCTGTAGCAGCGCGGGGAAGGCCAGCAGCGTGTCGAGGTTGCTGCTGTTGGCAGTCGCGCTCGGACGTGGATCGACGGTCAGCACGGCGACGCGCCGCCCGCCAGTCACGCCGCTGAACAGCAACGGGCCGGTGTCCCCCGCGATATCGGCGCGCGCCCAGGCGGGCAACGCCACGCGCGTCGCCGCCGACACGACGAGTGAACTCAGATCGACGTCGTGTAACAGCGCGCTCGTGCGGTCTGTGCCCATCACGGCCGGCGCGACCATCGTCCCGTCGCCGGTCACGCTGAAGAGCGCGTTGTTACCGCTTTGCGGCGATACCGCGGGGTTGACGAAGATCAGGTTGCCGGGCGGCAGGACATCGGGTCCCGTCTCGTCGAGCACGGTCAGATCGGCGCGCTGGGCCACATTGTAGAGCGAGGCGTCGTCGGGCGTGTCCGTTGCCAGGGTCACGCCGGGTATGGCGCGCAGGACCGGTATCAGCGGCGACGAAGAGTCGCTCGTCACTAGCAGGACATCGCGGCGCGTCACCTGTGGGACAACCGCCCACGCCGCGTCGTCGGCCGCCAGCGCGTCGCGCCCGTCGAGGCGGAGTTCAACGCTGTGCGCCCCCATGGCTAACTGGCCCCCCTCCGCTACGCTGCGGCGGTCCAGCGCGGCCGCCAACCGCAGACTGATCGGCTGCGACGAACGCGCTGCCAACGTCATGGTCCGTGTGACGCTCTGGCCGTCGACGCTGGCCGTCACGCGCGTTGTGATGGGAGCCGAGGCCGTGTTGACCAGCCGCGCGTAGGCCTCGCACGCGTTCATGTTCGTGCTGCCGGGCGTCTGCCCCGCTGGGCATGACACGCTCAAGCCGGCCACGGCGCGATCGTCGTTCGTCGTCCCGACCGTGCGCACGCGCAGTCCCGGCATGGCGCGGCGTAAGGCGGTGATCGTCGCGTCAGCGGTCCCTAGCGGCGCGAACAGGTAGGTTGAGGTGTGCGAGCCCCCCGCCATAGCGAGACCCGCCAGCAGCGCCCCATCCCCCGCCAGCGACGACGGTCCGTCTCCCGGTGTGAGGGCGTCGAGGGCGCGGCGCAACGTGGCGTGATCACTCGACGTGATGAGCGCGCGCGGCGTCGCGCCGGCGTCGACGAGCGTCATGCTGTCGCGCGCGGCAAGGCCGTCGATGAGTGGGGACACCAGTGCGCGCGCATGCGCCAGGCGGCTGGGCGGCGTGTCGTCGGCGCTCATCAAGAGCGACGTGTCGACGGCCACGAGCAGGTGGCGCGCAGTCCCGGCGGCCACGAACGCGGGCCGCGCCAGCGCGAGTCCGCCGAAGAGGAGCGCCGCCAGTTCTAATAGGAGCAAGATGTATCGCGTGGGCAGGCGGCGTGGCCGGCGCAGCGGCGACTCGGAGAGGACGCGCGACCACAGCAGCGTGCTGGGCAGTGTGTGGCGGCGGTAGCGCACCCGCCACAGGTGGATCAACAGCACCACCGGGAGCAGCAGGAGCGCGGCGAGGCCGGCCGGCGCGAGCAGGCTCATCGCAGCACGCCTTCCCGGCGCAGCGCCTGTAGCACCAGCGCGCGCGGCGGCACGCCCGTGGAGACGCGCACGTAGTGGGCGTGTTGCGCGCGGCACAGGTCGTCTAACTCGCCGCTCCAGGTCTCGAAATGCGCGGCGTAGCGGCGCAGCAGGCCCGGCGTGACGCCGACCTTGACCAGTTCGTCGGTTTCGCAGTCGTGCAGTTCGAGCAGCCCCTCCAGGGCCGGCGTCTCCTCCTGCTGGTCCAGTACATGTAGCGCGGTCGTGTGCAGCCCCGCGCGCGCCAGGTAATTTAGCGCTTCGCTGTGTCCCGCCGGCGCCATGAAATCGGTCAGCAGCACGGCCACACCGCGCCGGCTCACATGCTCACAGTAGGCGGCCGCGGAGCGCGCCAGGTCCGTCCCGCCGCCCGGCTCGATCGCGCGCAGGCGTTCCAGCAGCGGGCCGACGGCGTTGCGTCCGCGTAAGGGCGGCAGCACGGGGTGGGGATCGCCGCCAAAGAGACCCAGGTAGACGGTATCATAGCCGGCCAGCGCCACGGCGCCGAGGGCGGCGGCGACACGTTTGGCGTAGAGCAGTTTGTTGGGCCGGCCCCAATCCATTGAGGCCGAGCAGTCGATCAGCAGATGCACGGAGAGATTCTCGCGCGCCTCGGTCAGCTTGAGGCAGAGTTCGCCCAGCCGCGCGTAGACGTTCCAGTCGATCAGGCGGAAGTCGTCGCCCGGCACGTAGCTACGGTGGTCAGCGAACTCGATCGAGTGCGCCTTGCGCCGGCTGGCGTGCTCGCCGGCCATGCCGGCCGTGGCCGCGCGCGGCGCGCTAAAGTGCAGCGCTTCGACCTGGCGTAGGAACGCCCCGTCGATCAGGTTGTTGGGGTTATCCGTCTCTACGTTCCCTGTCAGTCCAAGAACATCGGATGCGACGCGAGACCTGACGGCTGATAGCTGACGGCTGATAGCTGACAGCTTCATCGCGGCATCTCCGGCACATGCGCCAGCACGTCGTCGACGACGCGGTCGGGCGTAATGCCTTGCGTTTCGGCCTCGAAGTTGACTGTCACGCGATGGCGCAGCGCGTCGCGGGCCACCGCACGCAGGTCGTCGAAGGAGAGCGCGAAGCGCCCTTCGAGCAGCGCGTGGATACGTCCGGCCAGTGTGAGCGCCTGCGCGCCGCGCGGACTGGCGCCCAGGCGCACGTAGCGCTTGACCAACGGCGACGCCTCGGCGGCCTTGGGTTGGGTGGCCAGGACGAGGCGCACGGCGTAGTCGAGCACGAAGGTACTCATCGGTACATCGAGCGCCAGCGCCTGCATGTCCAGCAGCGTCGCGCCGTTGGCGACGGTACGCGCCACCTGTGCGGTTCCCGTGACGGTCTGGCGCACGATCGTAGCCAACTCGCCGCGCACGGGGTAGGAGACGATCAGCTTGTAGAAAAAACGGTCGAGTTGCGCTTCGGGCAGCGGATAGGTTCCCTCCATCTCCACGGGGTTCTGCGTCGCCAGCACATAGAAAGGACGCGGGAGGGCGCGCGAGGAGCCGGCGGTCGTCACGGTACCCTCTTGCATCGCCTCGAGCAGGGCGGACTGCGTCTTGGGTGTGGCGCGGTTGATCTCATCGGCCAGGATCAGGTTGCCGAAGACAGGTCCGGCCTGGAAGGAGAGGGTGCGCCGCCCGTTCTCGTCCTCCATCAGCATCGTCGTGCCGGTCACGTCGGCCGGCATCAGGTCGGGCGTGAACTGGATGCGGCTGTACTCAAGGTCGAGCACGCGGGCGAAGGCGCGCACCAGTGACGTTTTGCCGAGGCCGGGCACCCCTTCGAGCAGCACATGGCCGCCGGCGATGAGGCAGATCAGCACGCCGCGCACGATGTCATGCTGCCCGACGATGGCCTTGCCGACCTCGGCCTGGATCTCCCGCGCCACCTGCCCGAACATCTCGGGCGTCATCACGTCACGGGCGGGTTCTGCCATGTGCTAGCTCCTCGTATTCTTGGTCGATGGTCGATGGTGGTCCGCAGTTGTCGAGCAGCTAAGTAAGAACTGCTTGCCGGTTATTTTGGGCTTCACCATCGACCATCGACCATCGACTTTCTACTGACTACTACTCGGCGTAAAATATCCCTGCACGACGCTGCGGTCGTCCGGGGTGATCGCGTTGCTGTCGGGGGCGACGTAGCCGGGGACAGTGACCGTGGCGCCGGACGCGCCGCCGGACGGCGCGCTCGCGCCGGTTCCCGTGGAGCGGCTGGGTTGGCCCACGCTGAAGATCAGTTGCCCACCCTTATCGGGCGCGCCGTTCAGGGTGACATCGCCGCCGTTGCTCAACGCGGCGTGCGCGCCCTTGGCCGTGCCCTGCGGTGTCGATGCGCCGCTATCGACGCCCTGTCCCGCTCCGGGATGACCGAAGCGCCCGTTCGGGCCATCGGGGGAGCCCTGTCCGGCGCCGGCGCGATTAAATGACCCGCCGCCTGTGGTGGGGTCAGTGGACAGGCCGTTGCCCTGACCCTGGCGCCCGTTCGCACCGCGTCCGCCGCCAGTGCGGCCGGAGCCGCCGGCGCGGCGGCCGTTCGCGCCACTTTTTGTACTCGTATTCCCGTTGCCAGACTTGCCCGCTCCCTGGCCCTGCTTACCGTTCGCCCCGGCCCTGTTGGTGGTAGCGCTCGAATTTTGCCCGTTGGATAGCTGTCCCAGAGATCCTTGCTGGCCGTTCTGGCCGTTCTGGTTCTGACCATTCTGGCCGTTTTGCCCGTTTTGCCCCTGGCCGTTTTGCCCGTTGCGGCTTGTCTGCGCCTGCGCCGATTGGATGCTATTCTGTAGGTTTTTCAGCGCGCGTTGTTGCGGACTCTCCACGCCGCCGGCGGTCGAGTTCTTACCGGCCGACAGATTCAACTTTGTGCCGGAGGTGGAGGGCTGCGTCCTCGTGCCCTGGCCCTGCTTACCGTTTCCCGGCGCGGTTCCGGGCGTCCCCTGACCTGTCCCGCGCCCGGCGCCCAGCATCGAGCCCTTACCAGGAACCAGCCGCGCGCCGCCCTGACCATTGGACTGTTTTCCCTGCGTCATCGACACGGCCACGGCGTGGCCGTTGTGCGTGGCGCCCGGGCGGGCGCCGCGCACGCTGTTGGAAGAGCCTATCGATAGGATTTTGATGGGTGCGCTCATGACCTTCACCTGCGGCGTATGTGGAGGCGTCTCGACGCGATGGCCGGCGACGGCGCCCACGGCCGTGATGTTCGTATGGATCGTGGGTATGCGCGGCGCGGCCAAAGCCATGATCGCGGCGAGCAGCGACAGCCCCACGAGGGCATATAGCTCACGGCGTAGCGACGGCCACGGCAGCAGGCCAGCAGGGTGATAGTTGCGCAACGTCATAGTCGCTGCCGCGAGTGCGCGCCCGCGCAGATCCGTCATAGCAGGCGTCTCCACGCCGCTTATACCATTCATATCGCCCACGCGATCCGCGCGATCATCGCGCTCGAACTCAAGGGCGCTGGCGAGTTGCTCATGCAGTCCCAGGCGGCGGTCGAGGTCATGGGCGAGTTGCGGCGTCGATGGGGCGTGCCAGGGGAGAGTCCCCAGACCGGCCAGCAGCACGATCCCCGCGGCTACGAGCGGGGCGGCCGGCAGCGGCAAGGCGAGTCCCATGATACGCAGCAGCAGCGTCGCCGCCGCGACGAGCGCGGCCAGGGCGAGCAATCGCACGACGGTTACGAGCGCACGCTGCCGGTATACGCGGCGCCGGAAGGGCTGTAGCGCGGCGGCGATCGGATAGGGGCCGGCGCGCGGGTCGATACTCAGGGGCGATGGCGGCAGGTCGAGGGCGCGGCCATAGAGAAGGGCCGAACAGCGTCGCCAGGAGAGGCGCCGCCACGGCCGGGTCTGGAACCCTGGCAGGTGGAGCATAGATATACCCTGCGCGATCTAGCGGCATGGGCGCTACGTCCGCGTCCGTTGGTTGCCGGTACTTCCGACTCAAGATGGACGGCCGCGCGCCGGACGCTTATAGGCAGAGTAGCACACCACGCCGTATGCGGCCAATCAAATTTTCTCCCCCCAGACCCCCGCCAACTATGGCCCGTGGGGATGGAGGGGTACGGCCATAGCCAACAGCCAACAGTGCACCGACTATGGCCCTCTTTAGGAATGCGCGGCGATGAAACCCAGGACGCGGGTCCACGCGTCGGCGGACGCCTCGGCGAAGTCGGCGGCGCGACGGTCGAAGAAGCTATGCGGGGCGCCGGGGTACGTCACGATCTCATGCTCGACGCCGGCCCGTCCCAACTCTTGATCGAGCGTCTCCACCTGGTCGGTCGGGATACCCTGGTCGGCGCCTCCGAAGAGCCCAAGCAGTGGGTATTGGATGCTCATGGCGCGGTCAAGCACCGTGCCGGCGCCGCCGAAGTCGCGCGCCAGGCCGGCGTAGAAGCCGATGACACCCGCGAGCCCCGTCGTTCCGCTCTCCTCCGTGCCGGTCAGGAAAGACAGCGTGCCGCCCATGCAAAAGCCGACGGTGAAGGTGGCGGGACCCGGCCCCGACGCCCCCGACCGCAGGCGGGCTAGCGCGGCGTTCACATCGGACATGAATGTCGTGAAGCGGATCTGCTGGACGTGGGGCATGTACTCGAAGGAGTCGTCGCGCGGGGTGAGGCCGGCGCTGCGGCCAAAGTAATCGATCGCCAGCGCGGCGATACCCTGCTCAGCGAAGCGCACGGCCAGTTCTTTGTAGAAGTGGTGCAGGCCACGCACGTCGGGCAGGATCACCACTTGCGCGCGTGGCGCCGCGCCGTCCGGCGTCACTATATAGGCGGCGAAACGATTGCCGTCGGCCGCGGTCAGCACAAGGTCTTCGGACCGTGTGGGGCCGGCGTCTCCCGCCGGGACCGGCGGGCGCGCATTGGAGTCATAGCACATAAAATGGGTCTCCCCTCGTCTGGTCACTAGCCGCCTCAGTCGTGGCGACACATATCACGCGATGTTCTGGATAATGACGCGGACTGTACCATTCCGACTCAGGATACCACGCGCCGATCGAGGGTCACGGTAATCACAGGTATCGGTGGCTTGTGTAGGGGTCGGGTATGCTGAGGCTCGAATGAGCAATGAGGTAATGGCGCGCTGGGTCGCGCTCCGACGTACGGTCGCACGGACGCCTGTGCGCGATGCGCCCGGCATCTATCACGTTGGCTCACGGCCGAGGGGCAATGCGGTGGGCGGCGGCGCGTGATTAGACACAAGAGCAGGAGGACCTCGACTATGACGACGCGCATTGGGATGTCCGACGATATGCCAACCGATCGGCCAAGCGTAGCCCGTATGTACGACTATTTACTCGGCGGCTACCACAACTTCGCCAGCGATCGGACGGCGGCCGACGCCGCCACCGCGCTCTACCCCGATTTCCCGCGGGTCATGCAGGCCAACCGTGCCTTTCTACGCCGCGGCGTCGCGTTCCTGGTGGCGCAGGGCATCGATCAGTTTCTCGATCTCGGGTCGGGCATCCCCACCGCCGGCAATGTCCACGAAGTGGTCCATGAGCTCAATCCCGCGGCCCGCGTGGTCTATGTCGACCGGGACCCAGTCGTGGTGATCCAGAGCAAGACCCTCCTGCGCGACAACCCCGCGGTCACGGTCATTCAGGCCGATGTCAGTCAGCCCGAGACGCTGCTCGGTCATCCAGACGCGACGCGCCTGCTTGACCTCCACAAGCCGCTGGCCGTGCTCCTCGTGGCGCTGCTCCATTTCGTGACCGATGATATGGAAGCCCCCCGGCTGACGCGCGCGTTGCGCGACGTGATGGCGCCGGGCAGCTATCTCATTGTCTCCCATGCTACCGAAGACGGCGTGGCGCCGGAGACGGTGCGGCAGTTGACCGACTTGTACACCCGGTCATCCACCGCCACCAAAGGGCGATCAGCCGATGAGATTGCCACGTTCTTCACGGGGCTGGATATGGTCGAGCCCGGGTTGGTCTACACGCCCCTCTGGCGCCCGGAGGGTTCCGATGATCTCTTCCTCGACCACCCAGAACGGGCGATCGCTTATGCCGGTGTGGGACGGAAGCCGTGAGGAGCGCCGATGAGCGACAGCGACCGATCACAGATCCCCCCCTTTAGCGAGGCCGGTCGCGCGGAGATCGCGGACCTGTGGTACCGCGCGGTCAGGCGTACCGGCTTTAGCCCCCACCCAGCGGCGACGGTGCGCGCTCAGCTCCGCGCCTTGACGGACCGAGCCATCGCCATAGTGGTAGGCGAGCATAGCGCGTGGGAGGCGGCGGAGGACGTGGGCGCGGCCATGGTCCGCCTCGGCTACGATGCGACGGGGGCGCGCCAAAGTTCCCCCCACGCAGGTCGCCGCATGACCACGCTTTCATGGGGTGCTACCGTGCTGGTATACGACGTGTAAATCAGCTAAAAAGGTGGTCAACCATTCGTATGCCTCTGCAATGGTATAACCATTCACATAGAATAGGAGACCTTGACCTGGTAACCCTTCCACGTTATTGCACTCCATCCAACTAACGGTACTTTGTTGACTATAGGTGCAGGCGGACATAAAGACAAATCCCCTGACCCTGCTACAGCCGGTCTAGCAACGGGGCCAGGAGCGCGGGCAGAGGCTCCGTCGACCACCCGCGCCAGTAGCGCCAGAGCAGGCGGAACGGACGGGGCGACGTGGGGTCATTGCCTGGCCTCACTGCCTTACAGGTGTTAATGTCCGCGAGGTCGGTGCTGACACCTACATTGGGCTCAACCACCGTGGGAGAAGGTGGGCGACCGATGAGACAGATGGGGAGGACGGGTGGTGGATGAAAGTAGGGCGTGGTTGCGCATCAACTCGGATACGATGGGGTTCAGGTAGTACTCGGCGATCCACGCGATGACGGGCACGCAGACGGCGTCCCCGAAGCCGAACAGGGCCTGGCGCCGCGGCGCGTCGATAGCGTACTCGTCCGCGCCCATCAGGCGGGCGCATTCGCGCGGCGTGAACAGGCGCGCGGCGTAGCGCCCGTAGCCAGCCTTGAACAGGATTTGCTGCACGCTACTGGCCTTGAACAGGATCTGCCGTCCGTTGCCGCCGCGCGGGGTACGCAAGCGCCCCGCTAGCCCATCGGCTCGCGGTTCGGCCATCGACGTCTTGTCGCGCACGCGCCTGAAGACGGTCCCATACGACCACCGCTGGCCGGCGATCATCGTATCCGTGATCGCGCGATGGCGCGGGCTCATCTGGTTCAGCAGGTACGTCGCCCGTTCGTGACTCCACCACACTACTGAGTCTTCAGGGATGTCCTCCAGGATGTCGACGATGGTCGCGTCAGATGTTGGTTGGAGCGGCAGGTCGCGCACCGCCCAACGAATATGGGGGCGCGCGCGGATGAAGCCGGCCAATGCCCTAGGCCGCACGTCGCTCTCGTAGGAGTGAGACGGCTCCTGAGTCTGTTGGCTTTGTAGAGTAGGAGGGCTGTCGTCGCGCACGCCGATGATAAAAAGGCGCGGCCGGCTCCGCGGGACGAAGCGCGCGGCGTCCAGCATGAAGGTGTCGACACTATAGCCGAGCCGATTCAGGGAGAGCAGTACCTGCTCGAGGTCGGAGCCGCCGTGCGACGTGAGGAAACCGGGCCCGTTCTCCAGCAGCACGAGGGGCGGCCGGCGCTGCCCCATCTCCTCCAGAATGCGCGCGAAGCCCCGGAACGCGGCCGGCTCTTTGCCGGCGCGCCCACGTCGCGCGCCGGCCCGCGACAGGTCGTTGCACGGGAAGGACGCCGTCGCCAATGTGACGGTCGGGACTTGCTCGGCGGGGATGGCGCGCACGTCGCCGAGCACGAAGCGGTGATCCGTGTCACCGAAGTGGGCGTGATACATGTCGTGCATTTGCTTGTCGATGTCGTTGGCGAAAGCGACGCTCCAGCCCTTGCGCTCCAGCCCCAGGCGCATCAGGCCAATACCCGTGAAGAACTCCGCGACCGTCTTTTGTGGCGCCAACGAGGCGGACGTGTGGTGGTGGCCGACGACGCCGTTCGCGCTGTCCACGGTCAGCTGGACGCACCTATCGAGATCGCGCTGGATGTCGCTCTCCCAGAAGCGCAGCACGGTCCAGCCGTCCGCCAGGAGGGCGGCGGTCGTCTGGCAGTCCCGCTGCATGTTGCGCCGGATCTTGGCCAGCCAGTACTCGCGGCGGCGCGTTTGGGTGAACTGATCTTCCAGAGAGGCGCGCCCGCGCCGTCGCCACTGATTGCCGTGCCAGAAGTCACCGTCGATGAAGACGGCGATCCGTTTCGATGAGATAACGACGTCGGGCTTGCCGGGTATGGCGGTCGGAGAGACCCGGTAGCGCACGCCTCGCGCCCACAGCTCTTTGCGAAATACCATCTCGGGGGTGGTGTTGTTAGACATGGTTCAAACGGACTTGACAGTGTTGCGCCTGCTGGAGGCTTACACTGTCAAGCTTGATCGAGCGTCGCGTGAACCATGTCTTAGAGCGGACCTTCCGCATGATCGCGGAGATGTCCTGGTCGCTGCGGGTCGCTTTATGTTGGGTCATGACTCGTTAAAGCTTGATAGCGGACGGCGCGCGCGACAACTGGGCCGGGTCGAAGATCTCCAGCAACTCGCGCGGGGTGAGGCGCGCGCCGGGTGGGACGAGCCCGGCGCTGGCGGCGAGCGCGCCCGCGACGATGGCGGGCGTATACCCCTGTGCGCGCAGCGGGCCGAGTCCCACGGCGCCGTGGCGCTTGGCCAAACGTTCGCCCGCGGTGTCGACGGCCAGCGGCACATGCAGGAAGCGTGGGACCGTGTAGCCCAAGGCGCGGTACAGCAGGATCTGGCGCGGCGTGGAGAGTAGCAGGTCGGCGCCGCGCGCCACGTCGGTCATCACCATAGTCGCGTCGTCGACGACGACGGCCAGCTGGTAGGCTGGGACGCCGTCGGCGCGGCGTACCACAAAGTCGCCAACGGCGCGCGCCACGTCCTGCTCCGCCGGCCCGTACAGGCCGTCCACGAAGCGGACCACGCCGTCTGGCCCATCTGGCACACGAAAGCGCAGCGCCGGTGGGCGGCCGCCCGCGCGCTCACGCTGTAGCGCGCGCTGGGCGGGGTCATGGCAGGTACCTGGATAGCGCGGACCCTCGCCGGTCGCTCCGCCAGCCGCGCTGTCCATGGCGGTGTTGTATCGGGGCGCATACCCATTGGGCGCGCTGGCGGCGGAGGCGATATCGGCGCGGCTGCAGTAGCATGGGTAGACCAACTCTCGGTCTTGCAGCCAGCGTAGGCGCTCCGCATAGAGAGCGTCACGCTCACTCTGCACGTAGGGCGCGTGGGGGCCGCCGATGTCCGGCCCTTCGTCCCACTCAAGCCCGAGCCAGCGCAGATCGTCGAGCATGGCCTGTGTCGCGCCGGGGCGGACGCGCGGGCGGTCGAGGTCTTCCACGCGCAAGGCAAAGGCGCCGCTGGCGTGTCGCGCCAGCAGCCACGCCAGCAGCGCCGTGCGCAGGTTGCCCGCATGCAGCGGGCCGCTCGGAGTGGGGGCGTAGCGCCCGCGATAGGGCAACGACGAATCGCGCGCAACCCGGCTTTCAAGTGGTGGAGTCATGGCAGTCACACATGGACTATATGTTTTGCCCCCCGAAAATCGCGTCTGAAAACGACAGTTATGGGAGATGCCGAAGGCTATCTTGTTAGAAGGAATCCGGCCATTCGCGTGAGGTGTGCATCACCGCGATAATACGGGCGCCACGCGTGGTTGTACGATAGACCACGATATACGAGGTTTGGAGAACGACTAGCTCGCGTGTATCGTCAACGCGTCCGGCCTGTCCCATCAGCGGATACTCATTCAGGTTTTCCGCGACAGCCACGATGCGTTTAACCATCGCGACAGCCGCCGTCCTATTATTTTGGGCGATGTAGACGCCGATCTCTCGCACGTCGCGCTTGGCGCGCGCCGACCAAACCAGCGCCATCTAATGCTCTGGATCTTTGTCTTCAGTGGAGAGACGCTCGAACTCGCGCACAAGGTCTTGCATTTCCTCATGTGTGTGCACGCGACCGGCCTCCAAGTCGGCCAACCCGTCTTCGATATGGGCGATTTGTCGCGCCTGCATCTCCAGGTATCGCTCGACGGCTTCGGTGAGGAGAAAGTTGCGCGAGCGCCGTAATGAATGGGCGAGGGTATCGATTCTCTCTTTCGTGTTCGCGGGAATGCGGATGCTAAATGTGCTCATCGCCGCGTTAGGTTCGTTCGCCATGCTAGTCTCCTTTCAACATCTATTAACATCTTATGTTGTATAGGGTATTGACGCAAGGGGCAGCAGGCTATCCGGCTATCCCGCTGCTAACAAAGCTATGCCGCAAGCGTGTTGCGGGGAAGGCGGCAATACGTACAGTACAGGGTACAGGGTAAGGGTCCGAGAGAAAAGGTGAAAGGAGATACGGACGTGGCCGATTTACAAGAGACCGTCGGGGCGGTGATCCGGCGGGAGCGGCAGGGGCGCGACTTGACGATCAGGGAGTTGGCCGAGCGCGCTATCGTCTCGCCCGTCTATCTAGGCGAGATCGAGCGTGGCCGGAAATATCCGTCGGCGCTCGTGGTGGAGCGGGTGGCCGAGGCGCTGGATCTGGATGTGCCCGAGTTCATCGACTTGGTTGTGAGCGATCTGCGGGTCGAGGCCCCCGTCGAGGTTGCGCGGACGCAAGCGCCGGTTATAGATCTAGGGATGCGCCATAGCTCCGGTGAGCGTCCGCTTGTGGTCGTTCCAGCCCTCCGTCCCCCGCTGGAAGGCGTCGAAGTCGTAGGATTCGATATGATCCGGTGGCGCGCGCCGGTCGCGTAGTGGCGTATCGCCGGACGTTTAACTCTCGCTTGGTGGACGCTCGGGGGCCAAATGCTGTTGCAGCCAGCGGTAGCCGTCCTGCAAGAACAGGATCTCGCGCAGACGTTCCTGCTTCTGGGATAGGTCCTGGCGCAACACCGCGAGCCGGACGCGATTATCGGCCCCGCCGGGGTCGGGTCCGAGCTCGATGTCGTCGATGCGGCGGTGTGCGATGGTGATGGCTTCCTCGAGCCCACGCTGCTCGCCCAACAACTCGGCCAGGCGGTATGGCAAACGCTGCGTTGTGACGGAGAGCATGACCGCGCCCGTGCGTGTCGCCGGCGGCCCGGCCAACTCCAACGCGGTCACCGTGCCAACCGATCCATCGTCCGCCGGCGCTCCATCCGAGGATAGGGGAGCAGCAGCGACAGGAGCGGCGTTTTCCGTCGCCCCAGGCTCCCGCGGCGCCTCCGTTGACGTGGTGGTCGCTGTCGGCGTGGTAGTTCCTTCTACAGGGCGCGGCGGTGGCGGCGTCGCGGCCGCGCCGGCCTGCTGTCCTACTATGGTCGTTACGTCGCCCGCCCGTGGCGGCGCAAAGGTCTGTGCTGGCGCCTGCGATACGCCGCCCTCGGACGTATCGGCCAGCAATCGCTGTGTCTTTTGACCGCTGGCGCCGCTCTGCTCCGACAATGCGTCCCTAGTCGCGCCGGTCCCCGGCTCCTGCGCGTGCTGCTGTGGCGCGGCGATGGCCGGCCTATCCGTCGTCTGCCGCCCCTTGTTGGTCACAGCGGCGCGTCTTGCATTGGCGGCTCCGGCGCGCAACGTCACGACAAAGAGCACAATGACGACGATGAGCGCGATGATGAGCAAAAGTAATGTGGCGTCCACGTAAGCTCCTGAGTCGGAAGTCGGAAGTCGGAAGTCGGAAGTCGGAAGTCGGAAGTCGGAAGTCGGAAGTCGGGAGTCGGGAGTCGGGAGTCGGGAGTAACTCCTATCGCTTCGTGCGACAGAGCCCTAATCCCAGGCTAACCGTACCACTCACGACTTCCGACTTCCGACTTCCGACTAGTCATGGATATGGATGGTGACGCTGGCGCTCGTGTTCGGGAGCAGCGTCTTGCCTTGTGTGCCGTCGAGCGCGATGATCACTGGCACGCGCTGTGAGACCTTGGTGAAGTTGCCGCTGGCGTAGTTGTTGGTTGGCAGCAGGCTGAACGTGCTGGCCGTCGCGGGTACGATCTGTTGTACCGTGCCGTGGAATTGGATGCCGGGATAGGCGTCCACATGGACGTCGACGCCCTGCTGCGGGTGGATATCACTGATGTGGGTCTCGTCCACGTACGCGGTGATGTAGGAGCGCGATAGGTCGGCGACCTGGGCCAGCGGCTGCCCCGCTGGCGCGAACTGACCGGGCTGCGCCGTCACGTCGATCACGGTCCCCCTGAGCGGCGATGTCGCGTTGACGGTCCCGCCGCTCCCGGCCGCGTTGCTGCTTGATCCGGCCGAGACCGACCCGCCACCGCCACTGCTCGACCCACCACTGCTGCTGGAACCGCCCGCACTGCTGCTCGACCCACCACTGCTGCTGGAACCGCCCGCACTGCTGCTCGACCCACCACTGCTGCTGGAACCGCTTGACCCACCCGACGCGGCGAACAGCGAAACGACCGCTTGCCCCTGGTTGACGGTCTGATTGGGTTGGACGCGGATCGCCGTGACCTGTCCCGGCGTCAGAGACGCTACGCTGGCAGTGTAGCCCGAGACGATGGCGTCGTCGCTGCTGTAGAAGTAATAACTTTGATGCCACAGGTAGAACGCGATGACCGCGATGATGATCACAACCAGCAAGCCCAACAAGTTGATGATGAAAATCCGTCCAGGACGCATGAAAATCCTCCCGTTTTAGTTTACAGATACTCTGTCTGGTCGTCCGCTTTGAGTTGTTCCACGATTTTTTTGACGTCCTGAGCGCGGTCGGCCGGGACGATGAGCAGCGCGTCCGGCGTGTCGACGATGACCAACCCGTCGATCCCGATGGTGGCGATCAACTTACCGGCCGCGCCATAGACGACGCTGTTGTGGGTGTCGATGGCGAGGTGTTTGCCGGCCAGGACCACGTTGGCGCCGTCGCCCGTGGTCAGTTCGTCGCGCAGCACGTCCCACGCGCCGACGTCCGCCCAGCCCAGGTCGGCGGGGATGGCGAGCATCTCGCGCGGCCCGATGTGCGAGAAGACGCCGTAGTCGACGCTCGTCTTGGGGATGGCGGCGTACTGCTCGGCGGTGACGCGTTCCTCGTCGGGCGTACCCATCGCCGTCATGATGCGTTCGAGTGCGCCATAAGCTTCGGGGGCGTAGCGGCGGTAGAGGTCGAGTAGCTTACCGCTGTTCCAGACGAAGTAGCCGGTGTTCCAGAGGTGACGGCCATCTTGCAGGTAGTCGCGCGCGGTGGAGGCGTCCGGCTTTTCGTTGAAGCGCATGAAGTCATAGGCCTCGAAGCCGTCGGCTGTGTCCGCTTGATCGCCGATCTCGACGTAGCCGAGTTGCGTGCTGGGCGTCGTCGGCCGCACGTCGACCATGACGGGGATATCGCGCGCGGCGGAGAGCGCCCGCGCGGCGGAGAGCGCTCGTGCGAACGTGTCCTCGTGCCGGATGATATGGTCGCCGCCCCACAACGTGGCCAGGGGCGCGCCGGGGAAGCGATGTTCGATCACGGCGGCGGCGTAGCCGACGGCGGCCAGCGTATCGCGCATCTCCGGCTCAGCCACGATGTTCTCGGCCGGCAAACGTGGTGTCTGCTCGCGCACCGCGTCGATGTAGTCGCGGCCCGTGAAGATGAACAGGTTCTCGATGCCGAAAGAGCGTTCGAGCAGCCCAATCATGTGCTGGAAGAGCGACTCCGGCCCCGTCAGCGGCTGGAACTGTTTGGGGCGCGCGCGCCGGCTCACCGGCCACAGGCGTGAACCTGCGCCCCCACTAAAGATGGCGATCTTGACGCTGTCGTCGCGTTGCACTAGGGCGCCTCACTCTCTATAGTTCTATGGTCACTATGTTTGTCCGACATTGTTCTGACGGTAACAAACGATGGTTTGGTTTCAGTCGTGATTGTCCTCTCTATATGCTACCGTACGGATGGTACGGATGGTATGGCTGACATGCGATAATTGGTACGCCCTCACGATTGCGAGAGGAGGCCTGACCTTAAAAGGTCATGGCAGACGACGGACCTTGAAAGGTCTGACTAGGCGCGACGCGCGTGCCGTCCATCTAGCGCGCGGCCACCGCGGCTAGCGTCGGGAGACCTTTGAAGGTCCGCTCCCTGCCATGACCTTTTAAGGCCAGGCCAGCGGCGGGCGCCATCACCATCGTGGGGCGCATCGTTAGACCGCCGCCTGCTTTACTATAGGTGGGTACGTATGAACAAAGAGAGGCGTCAGGGTGATCTTATGCGGCAAGAACAACTCGACGGATCAGGGAACATACAGGGGGCGTCTATCGCTCCATTAACAGGGACTCGTATGGGAGCGGGGGAGGGCGGCGTCGTGCGCCCCGTCGTGCGCTGGACCGGGGTGTCGTATGAGGAGCGGCCGGACGCCCTGGCGCCGGAGGAGCCGCTGGAGATACGCCTGGCGGGACGCCCGCTCACCGTGACCATGCGTACGCCCGGCCACGACGAGGACCTCGTGGCCGGCTTGCTCTACGCGCAGGAACTGCTGCGCGCCACGGATGACCTGGAGGACATCGCGCGCGACCCCGCGCAGCCCAACCGGATCGACGTGCGCTACTCGACGCGCGTCGACGGTGAGGAGCGCTGGCGCCGCTATTCCTACGCGTCCTCTTCGTGCGGCGTCTGCGGTGTGGAGAGTCTCGAAGCGCTGACGCTGAACACACCGCCGATCACGACGGAGTTGCGTGTCCGCGCGAGCACATTATACGGGCTCGACGCGCGCCTGCGCTCGACGCAGGAGAGCTTCGGTGCGACGGGCGGCATCCACGCCGCCGCGCTGTTCGACCTGACCGGCGAGTTGTTGGCGGCGCGCGAGGACGTGGGGCGGCACAATGCGGTCGATAAAGTGATCGGCTACGCCTTACGGCAGGGGCTTGTGCCCCTGGAACGATACCTGCTTATGGTCAGCGGGCGTACCGCGTACGAGATCGTGCAGAAGGCGTTGGTAGCCCGCATTCCCATCGTCGCGGCCGTGTCCGCGCCGACCAGCCTGGCCGTACGCGTCGCCGATGAGCGCGGCATAACTCTGATTGGCTTCCTGCGCGGGGAGCGCATGAACGTCTATAGCCATCCCGAGCGGGTGATCGTGTGAGTCGTAAGTCGTGAGTCGTGAGTTATGGGTCGTGAGTCGGAAGTGATACGGTTAGCATGGAATCATGGCTTGCTGTACGAAGCGGTAGAATTTACTCACGACTCACGACTCACGACTCACGACTCACGACTCACGACTTCTAACAGAAAGGTCTACATAACGATGATGAGAGCACTGCCGCGGGTGACCGCGGTGGCCGTACTCCTGATGGCGGGGGTATCCGGCGTTGGGCTGTCCGGCCAGGCGCGTAGCAACACTGCGAGCGCCGCGACCCGCGCCAGTGCGGCGTGTGGCGCGCGCGTAGCCGTGCTTGGCGCCGACATGTCGGCGGGCGGCCGCTTCGAGGTGCAGCGTGTGCTGAAAGTCGGGTCGCATACGGTGCAGGTAAACGAGACGTATCAAGACGAGCTGGCACAGGCCGGCGGGCTCATCCCGGCCAACTTGTTGGGATCGGCCAAAGAAGCTGTGTCCTCCGCGCTGCTCGGTCCGCTGCCGGCGGGCTCGGGGCTGACGGTGGACGTTAACCCCTACATTCAGTTGGATGGGCCGCAAACCTACGCCAATGCCCTGCTCACGGCCGGTGTGACCGACGCCGAGGTACGCGTCGCCGCCCCTACCTCCCAGCCGGCCCTCGGCACGACAGCGCTGTTGGGGTTGCTGCGCGCGGCGCAACTCTCCTGTCTGACCATCAGCCCCGCACGGCGCGTCCTGGCTATCCGCGAGGCCGCGCTCAGCGACCAGTTGGCCCTCGCGCGGGGACGGACCCGCTACAGTGCGGTCCCCGGCCTCATCAATACACTCAAAGGGACCGCCGTTTCACAGCGTCTGACCACGCCGATCGCGCTCGCGGCGCTCGTCGCGCGGGACGCGGCGGCCAAGGGCGTCACGCTCTCCTCGTCGCAGCGGCAAAGCCTCGTCGCCTATCTGGGCGCCCTCGTCGCTAGCGGCACGTACACAGACATTGCCGCGCGCGACCCACAGTTCACCTCGACCACGTCCGGCGCCCTGCGCGTGACGCTCTCCGGCGCGCCCACGACGCCCCCCACGAGCGTCCCCGCGACCGTGACGGCTGGTCCGGGCGGCAGTGCGGTCCACAGCGGAACGGTCACGTCCGTCAACGTGGCCGCCGGACTATTAACTGTGCGAGAGGCCAACGGAGCGCATTCCTATCACGCGTCGTCGCCGGATCTCTCGGTCACGCGCAATGGCGAAACGAGCAGCCTCGGCGCGCTGAAGACGGGCGACAAGGTCACCCTTACGACCGTCAACGGCGTGGTGACGGCGATCGACGCGCGGTCGTCGTCGAACCCGGCGACCGCTGCCACGCCGGCCGCCACTGCTAGCGCCCCCGCCACGAACACGGCGAAAGGTTGGGGCACGGCGTGGATTGCCGTGCTGGCCGCGCTCCTGATACTGCTATTGCTGCTGCTGCCGCTGATTATCGGCCTGTTGCGCCGCCGGCGTGAGCGCGGCCCCGTACGGACGACCACGACAGCGACGATGGCGGCAACGGCGACGCAAGGGGAAGACACCGCGTTGCTCGATACCGAGAGCGACGTGCGCAAAGCCACCTATGCCCCACGCCGGGTCGTCCGCCGCGCCGGTGGTAAGAACAGGAGGCGATAAAGAGACATGTGTTCTCCCTTTGAACTCTCGCCGCTGGGTATCGCACAGAACCTGCGCGCGCTGGGCGAGCGCCCCTGGCGTCACCGCCGCCACAAAGCGCTCGAGCGCGACTATCACGCTCCACCGGGGGAGTGGTGGTCGGGCGACGACCGTTGGTTTCCCACGGACGCTCCGCCCCGGCACGGCAACCGCCTGACCCCGCTCGTGGATGGACAAGAGGCCATGCGCGCGATGTACGAGGCGATGGAGAACGCCAGGGAATCAATCTACGTGGCCGCGTGGTTCGTGACGCCGCACATGCGCATGATCCGGCCCGCCGACGACCTCTATGATCCACGCGACGGCAAAGGCGGACCGCACGCTTTTCTCTCCCTGATAGCGCGCAAGGCCGATGAGGTCGACGTGCGCGTCCTGATGTGGCCGGGCTCGATCGCCGGCAAGTTCGCGCGCCGTCACGTCGAAAAAACGCGGAAGATGTTGGCGCACGCCAACCCTAAGATACGCGCGCGGCTGGATACGCGCGAGCGCTTCAGCCACTGCCAGCACCAGAAGGCGCTCGTCGTCGATGGCCGCGTCGCCTTCGTCGGCGGCATTGACGTAACGGCATTCGACGCCGACCGCTGGGACGTGCGGGCGCACCCCTTCCGCGAGAGCCGCAACTGGCACGACATGCACTGGCGTCTCGAAGGCCCCTGTGTCTTCGACGTCGCGGCCAACTTTGTGCAGCGCTGGAACGTGGCGGTCCCCGACGAGCCGCTGGAGGCGCCGCCGGTGCCGCCGCCCCTCGATAGGGGCGTCGACGCGCAGGTGCTGCGCACCATCCCCAAAGGCGACTACCCGTTCGCGCCGCGCGGCATCTACGGCATCGCTTACGCCTATTGCCGCGCCATCGCCCGCGCCGAGCGCTTCATCTACCTGGAGAACCAGTACCTATGGTCGCCTGAGATCACCGACGCCCTGTGCAAGGCGATCCAACGCGGGCACGACACGGGACTGCGCGTGGCGTTGGTGCTGCCCTCGCACCCCAACATCGGGAAAGGCGATAGCGATCGGCATGTCCAGGACCTGATCCGCGCCGACGCCGGGCGCGGCGTCTTCCGCGCCTATACCCTCTACACATCCTGCCGCGACGAGCGGCGCGGCGGCTACAAGTATCGCCCGATCTACGTCCACGCCAAAGTGGGTATCATCGACGACGCCTGGGCTACCGTGGGCTCGGCCAACCTCAACGGACGCGGCATGGCTACCGACAGCGAACTGAACATCGCCACAATCGACCAGGCCAGCGCTCGCGCCGTGCGCCTGTGCCTGTGGTCCGAGCATCTGTGCCGCGCCGAGGACGAACTGCGCGATGCGGACCCCCGCGCGGTGCTGGACGGCCTCTGGGCCGACACAGCTCGCGCGCAGCACGAGATCGTCGCACAGCGTTCGGGCCTGTTGACCGCGCCGATCTACCCGTACCCCCTCGGCCACGTCGACGCCGACTTCGGCCCCGGCGAAGTCGAATCGGCGCTGCTCGATCGGTAAGTCGATAGTCGGAAGTCGATAGTAACTTGTCGGCTACTATCATCGAACCATCGAACAAGCCGAACAGGTCACGACTAACGGCATCGCCGTCGCTACTCACGACTTCCGACTCACGACTTCCGACTCACGACTTCCGACTCACGACTTCCGACTCACGACTTCCGACTTGCTGTGGCACGGCATATGCCTAAGTACAGTGTCAGGGACGGGCGATGCCTATGTATCTGTATCCCGGCCCTACGATGAGAGCAGTTCGGACGACAACTGCTGATACAGTGGAAGGAATATAAGCAATGGCACGCAGCATCGCGGGTATTTTCGAGAACCGCGCCGACGCGGAACGCGCCGTCGAGGATCTCAAGGGCGCCGGTTTTAACCAGAACAACATCGGCCTAGTCACGCAGGATAAGCAGGCCAACCAGCAGTTGGCCGAGGAGCACGGCACGCACTCCACCGAGGGCGCCGTGGCCGGAGGCCTTATCGGCGGTACGGCCGGCGCCCTTCTGGCCGCGACCGGCGCCCTCGTTATCCCCGGCGTCGGACCTTTCCTCTCCGCCGGTATCCTGGCGACCTCGCTCGTCGGCGGCGCGGCTGGATGGCTCGTCGGTGGCCTGGCCGGTTTGGGTATCCCGCGCGAGGAGGCACAGTACTACGAGGAGCGCGTGCAAAGCGGCTCGACGCTGGTGACGGTCGACGCGGCGGGGCGCGACGCCGAGGCGCGCCAGATCCTGCTGCGCGACGGCGCCGAGGACCTACAGGACCGCGGCTTCGGCGGCGGCTACGACGACACGTCCGCCACGCAGACCGTGGCTTACGCTCAGCCAGTGCAGACCGTGCGGCAGCCGGTGCAGGCGACGACGCAGACCACTGATACTAACGACATCCGTGTGCCCGTCTATGAGGAAGAACTCGTCGTCGGCAAGCGTCAGGAAGAGGAAGGCCGCGTCCACCTGCACAAAGAGGTCACGTCGGAGCAGGAGACCGTGCCGGTCACGCTGCGGCGTGAAGAGGTCACAGTCGAGCGCGTGCCGTTCACGGGTAACGTGGACCCTAACGCGGCGCGGACCGCCTTCCAGGGCCAGGACATCGACGTCCCGGTGATGGGCGAGGAGGCCGTCGTGAGCAAGCAGGCCCATGAGGTCGAGGAGGTGAGGCTGCACAAGCAGACGACTGAGGAGCAGCAGCAGGTCAGCGACACGGTACGCCGTGAGCGCGTAGTCGTGGACGGCGTGGACCAGCAGCAGGGCGCGACCGGCACGCGCGAAGCTGGCCTCAACGATCGCACTAGTTAGTAGTCGGTCTCTGTAGGGTTGAGCCCATGTAAGAGGGGGCAATAGTGGAAGAGGACGTATGGGGCCGGACAAGCAGGAAATGCTTCGGCCCATGCGTCCTCTCTCTTCATCTGTGAGAGAACCAATGAAGCAGTTGAGGCTGCGAAGGAGTTTTGAGGATGACACCGATACAAAGCGCGAGCGATGCGTTCCTGCAATTGTGGGGACAGGCCATCGTGTACCTACATAATATTATTGGCGCCCTGATCTGGCTGATCATCGGCTACGTTGTGGCGCGTGTCGTCAGGACCATCCTGATCAAGGGGTTGCGCGCTATCCACTTCGACCAGATCACCGACCGCGCCGGCGTCGGACGGGCATTACAGGCGGCGGGAACGCGCCTGGACGCGGCGGCGGTCCTGGCCGAAGTCGCCTTCTGGTGGATTTTCCTCTACTTCATCGAGAACGCGTTCACCGTGCTTGGCTTCTCGCAGGCGACGCTTTTCATCAACCAGGTGCTCGGCTACTTGCCCAACGTCTTCGCGGCCATCCTCATCATCATCGTGGGCGGTCTGATCGCCAACGTGGCAGCGGGGATCGTGCGCGGCGCGTCCAGCGAGGCGAACCTTTCGACAGGTAACTTGCTGGCGGGGATCACGCGCTGGGCCATCATCCTGTTCGCGGTCCTCTCCGCGCTGACACAGCTCAACATCGCGCAGAATATGATCTTCATCCTGTTCGCGGGCATTGTCAGTATGCTTGCCATCGCGGGCGGTATTGCCTTCGGGCTCGGCGGCGTCGACGCCGCGCGCAACCTTGTGAACAGCCAGTCGTCGCAGGCGGCGGGTGAGCTTGCGCAGCCAAACGCCAGCCAGCAGACGCAGCAGATACGGAGCCGATGATGTCACAGAATCAACAAGAGGCTTTGATGAGCAAGGGCGCTAGCGACTCCCTCGCCGCCGAGATGCCGAGCGTGCCGGGGGCCGAGACCGCGAAATCTATTATCGAAAACGCTGTCCATCCCCATAATGACCCACCGACAACCGCGGCGACAGCGCAGCCTGCGCCAGGCGGCGCCACACAAGCGTATCCGGCCACGGGCGCGACAGCGACGACTGAATCGTTTGTCGATCAGGTTATCGAGATTTCCATCATGGGTGAAGCGCTCACGTTCAGCAAGCGGGCTATGGTGACGGAGGAAGTGCGCCTGAGCAAACGTCCCTTCACCGAACAAAAGAGCGTCACCGACACCGTGCGCCGTGAGCGCGTGACCGTCGAGGGTGCCGACGTGGTCGAAGGAGCCGACGCCCAGATTGATGCGCGGGGCGGCGCCGGCTCCAGCCAGGGAGCACGAGGACCCGCGCAAGACACCGTGCGCGAAGGTGCTGGACATACCTATGAGGGCGGGGCCAACGTCAAGCAAGGCATCGACGGAATGATCGACGGCGCTGTCGACCGGCTGTTCGGCGGCCACCACCAATAGTAGTCCGTACGGTCAACAACACGATCGGCGGGACGCGCAAAGCGTCTCCGCCGATCGTGTTGTTGACCGTACGGATGAACAACACCTTTTTAGCCACGACGGCGCTCTTCACCATGTGTGAAGGGCCGTGCGATAAGCCAGCCTAGCAGGGCCAGCAGGCGCAGCGGCAAGGCCAGCGCGCGACCGAGCGTCCCGAATAGGGAACCGGTGGCGCGCCCGACGTTGGTTACGGTCTGGCGTTGTGGCAGGGGGACGGGGCCTCGGCGGCGGGGCGCGGCCTGCTTCGCCTGCACCGTCCGCTGATACTCGTTGGCGAGGGTACGTGCGACATCGTATGGCAGCGGCTCCAACCCCATCGCCACCGTGTTGACCTGCGCGCCGATCATCAAAATAACGTTGAAGAACCACAAGAAGATGATGAGCACCAGCACCGAGCCAATAGCCGCCCCGTACTTATTGTTGCCACTGAGGAATGTGTTGCTGTAGATCGGGAAGACCAACTCGATGATCGCTATGAGGACCGCCGCGGTCAGCGCGCCGCGCCAGGCGTGGCGCAACGACAATTTTATGTTGGGGACGATCGTGTAGATAGCCAGGAAGAGCAGGAACAGGATGCCGATCGAGACCAGCGGACCGATGACGCTCAGAATGATCTTGAGGGGACCGGGCAATAGGCCGCCGAACAGTCCGGCGCCCGCGCTGACGAGGCCCGAGGCCGCGAGTGAGAGCGGCAACAGGATCGCCAGGAGGATGACCATGCCAATCGCCATCAGACGCTGCGGGATGAAGTCGCGGTCCCTGGTCCGGTAGGCGATGCTGAAGGCGTTCTCGACGTTGGTGAACAGGTTGGAGCCGGTCCACAACAGACCGACCAGCGCGATGATGCCCGCGACTCCCGATATGCTGACGAGGTTCTTTAATAGGGACTTCGTGTCGATGACGTTGCCCGGGAGCGCCGATCCTATAGAACTGGCGACGCTGTTGAATGTAGACGGCGAGACGTGATTGAGGATGATGCCGGCGATGCTGAGGATACCCACAAGCAGAGGTATGATGGCGGTGATCAAGCTATAGGTCAACATGCCGGCCAGGTTCATCGACCAATCGTTGGCGAACTTTTTCACGAAGATCAGGATCTTGTTCATAACGTCGTCCTTAGCGTCCTTAGCTGCCGCGTCAACAGTACAGTAGAAAGTGTACGACACAGCGATGCACGATTTATGCCTATGCCGCCGAGGCTGGATACGGGAGACGAGCGTGTCCCGAAATAGTGGAATCGCTGCGACGCTTGCGACTGAAGTCGCATGGCAAACCACGGACACTAAAGTGTCTCCAGGCACGACGCCCCTACGCGACTTCAGTCGCCGTGGTTTGCCATGCGACTTCAGTCGCAGGTAGCGACCATTAAAGGTGAACATTCGAAAGGCGGCGTTACTGGACGCAAGGACAGTGGCGCGCTACACTGCCGTACGTCCCCCGCGCCTTTCATCGGTCTATCAAGCGCGACGTATCGCGCTAGTTAAGGAGAGTGGGACGGTGTCTCATGGATCACGCCGCCGTGGCTACAGCTTTCATATTCTCGGGTCTCTTTGGGTGGCTACGGCCGTATGCCTCGCCGCCGTAGGCACGCCGGATGCTTTTGCCGCGGGTCCCGCACAGGGCGCGCGGCCTGCAGTCGTGCGCCACTCGCCACTCGCCACTCGCCACTCGGTGTCCCCGGCCGCCGCGGCTACCCCGTCACCGCTCACCGGCGGGTGGAAACCCTTGGTGATCAACGCGCCCCAACCTGTAGCCGGCGGAGCGACGGCCTGGGACAGCGCGGATCGCGTCATGTTCCTGTTTGGCGGTCATGACGCGACCGCTTCGAGTGACGCTTTCTGGGCCTACCGCCCGGTGTCTACCACCGCTGGGACCGCCGGTTGGTTCCACCCAACAACGGACGGCGACGGCCCCGCCGCCACTGCCGGAGCGTCCGCTGTGTGGGATGACCGCGACGGCGTGTTGCTCGTCTTCGACGGCGCGCAGAGCGGACGCGAGACCGACAGCCTCTATGCCTATAAACCCGGACGCGGTATCGTCGCCGGTCGCGCTGGTAAGACAGCGGGGCGCTGGGCCGATGTGTCGGCTCCCAATGGGCCGCTACGACGCGCCTACCACAACGCGGTCTGGGACAGCGCGGACGGCGTCATGATCGTGTTCGGCGGCGAGACGAGCGGCGTTCCGCTCGGCGATACCTGGATCTATAAGCCGGCCAAAGGAGGGCTGACGCCTGGAACCTGGACACAAGCCGCCGCGAACGGTCCCTCGGCACGCCAACAGGCGCTGGCGGCGTGGGATAGCGCCGACCGCGTCATGCTCCTGGTTGGTGGCAGTGGCTATGCCGGCTTGCTCTCCGATCTGTGGAGTTTCCACCCCGCGAGAGGCCGCGCCGCTGCGGCGTGGATGCGTCTGTCCGCCGCGACGCCGCTCGGGCCACGGGCCGGTGAGGCCGGTGTATGGGACAGCGCCGGCAAGAGGTTGCTCGTTTTCGGCGGTCAAGTAGCGGTTCCCATGGCGTCGGCGGCCGCCACCCCACCGGCTGCGACCGCGACCGCGACGACGCCCCCGCCGGCCACTGCCACCGGTGCGCCGTCCGCGGACCTATCCTCCTCTACCGCGACGGCGCAAGCCTCGCCTACGAGCATCCTTGGCGCGGCCGCTCCTCCTACTGTTACCCGCGTACCATCAACCAGTACAGCGGCGGCGGCTCCCGGCGCCACGACAGGGGGTACGACGTATAGCGACGATCTCTGGTCATATACCGCTGGGCGGCGCGGCCTTACCGGGGGGGTGTGGCGCCTTATCCGCTGGGGCGGGGGACCGCTGGCGCGCGCGAGCGGGGCGGTCTACGATGACCACGATCAGGCGCTGTTGCTCTATGGGGGCCAGAACATCTCGATCCTGGGCGACCTGTGGTCGTATCCCGTCGCGGGGCGTGCAGCCGGGCGGTGGACGCTGCTCAACGGCGGCCAGCCCCAGACGCGGACCGGACAGGCGGGGGCGTGGGACGTCCACGACGGCGTCATGTTTATCTTCGGCGGCTATAGCGGCGCACGGCTGAACGACCTGTGGGCCTACAAACCGGCCCATGGCGCGGTCGGGCGCTGGACCATGATCCCCGTCGCCGGGCCTGCTCCGCGCACCGAGGCCAGCCTGGTCTGGGATAGCGCCGACAACGCGCTGTTACTCTTCGGCGGCGCCGTTGCCGGCGGAGACCTGAACGATGTGTGGGCCTACCGGCCCGCGGGCGATGGAACGGCGATGGGCCGCTGGACCAACCTCTCGGTCGTGGGGCAACCGCCACCAAGCCGGCGCCTGCATAGCGCGGTGTGGGATACGGCACACCGCCAGATGCTCGTTTTCGGCGGTACGGCTGGGACTGCTGTGCTACGCGACTTGTGGGCGTTCCACGTCGATAATCTCGCCGGCGGCCGCGGACACTGGAGTTCGCTTGCAGCCGACGCGGCGCCGTCCGCGCGTTTCGCGCAGGCGGCGGTCTGGGACCCGGCCAGAGGCGACATGCTCGTCTTTGGTGGCGTCAACACCGCAGGGGCCTTTCTCGACGACCTGTGGGCATACCATTCCGGCGGCGATGGGGGAGCCGGAGCCTGGACCGCGCTCGGCGCGGCCGGTACCCCCGACGCCCGCGCGACCACAGCGGCGATATGGGACACGCCGGACAACGCCATGGTCATTTTCGGCGGCACTGGCCCTGCCAGTATCCGCAACGACACCTACGTGTACCGCCGCGACATGGGGTGGTCCACGCTCATGCCGAGCAACGCGCCGGACCGCCGCAACGAGTCGACGGCGGTCTACGACACCGTGAACAACAGCCTGTTGCTCTTCGGCGGCATCGGCCCAACAAGCGGTTACAACGACCTGTGGCAACTCGGCGGCTACCAACAGGTGCGGTCCGTTCAGGTTCCAAAATAGCGCGCCCTGCGGGCGACGGCCAGCTGAATCGCCCTGCTCTCATCTCATTGTGGCGCCTCCTGTCTTCGTTGCCTCACGCCTCGCTTGCGCCACCGGACGCGGCTGATCATGCGGATAGCTGGTGGAAGTAGTGGCCCTGGTCGAGATCGTCGATGAGCCCGGGGTGCGTGGGCTGCCACTCCAGCAGCGCGCGGGTCAGCGCGCTCGAGGCCGGACTGTCGACCCCGAGGAAGGCTGCCAGGAACCCGAAGTGCGCGCCTGCGTCCTCCGGGGAGATGGCGGCCACCGGCACGTTCAGATGCCGTCCGATCACCGCGGCGATGGCGCGGACCGGCACGCCCTCGTCCGCGACCGCGTGCAGTGTCGATCCCGCCGGGGCCTTCTCCAGCGCCAGGCGGAAGAGGCGCGCGGCATCGAGCCGGTGCACGGCGGGCCAGCGGTTGGACCCGTCGCCGATGTAGCCGGAGACGCCCTTGTCACGGGCAATGCCGACCAGGGCCGCCATGAAGCCATTGTCCCCGTCACCGTGCACGGTCGGAGGAAGGCGCATCACGGACGAGCGGACGCCCTGGGAGGCGAGGGCGAGCGTCACCAGCGCGGTGCCCAGCCGGGTCGCCGGACCGCCGCCCAAGGCAGCCACAGCCGGGTCGAGACTTTGCCCGTCCCGTTCGGTTGCCACGCGCCCCGGCGCCACCCCGAGCGTCCCGGAGGCGATGACGAACGGTCGATCAGACCCTGCGAGCGCCTCGCCGAGGGTCTCGACGGCGCGGCGATCCGCATCGGTCGCGCCCTGGAAGTCCCCCGAGAAGGCGCTGTCGTGTTTGAACGCGAGGTGAATCACGCCATCCGACGCGCCCGCTGCACTGTGCAGGCCGTCGAGATCGTCAAGAGAGCCGCGCTGGACCTCGGCCCCGGCGGCGGCGAGGGCAGCAGCCGAGGCATCCGAGCGAGCGAGGCCGACGACTTGATGGCCCGCGCCGATGAGCTCGGGAATGACGGCGGAGCCGATCCAGCCGGACGCGCCGGTAACAAAGACACGCATATTAGAGTCCCTCCGTGCATAGGATGGTGTTGATCGTGACGTGCAGTCCGGCGTCGACCGGGTCAGTGCCGCGCTGGTCGATCGGACGCATGACCACGGCCCTGGCCGCGGGGTCATGGCCGGCAACCGGCCGGGCTCTCCCCGCGGCGCCGGACGGCCGTCCCGTGAGCGCGACGCCGTTGTGATAGACTCTGGGCATGACGTTCTCCTTTCTGTCTCGGCGCATGCAGCCGATCCGGGTTCGTGCGGATGGGCCGATGTCATATCCTGACATCACCACTATACCACGTTATGGCAGTCGCTGACAACAACTAGAATGAGAAGGACGGCATGAGTCGCTGGGAGCCGGGCGGTCGCGGCAGGCTTGAGCAGGCGGCCCTCGCGCTCTACGGCGAGCGCGGGTTCGACAACACCACCGTCGC
>JAABUL010002224.1_pt1 | contig 32948 bp, 37 predicted proteins | sample 5559151 | NCBI WGS metagenome assembly JAABUL01 (sample SAMN10711876, study PRJNA513368) | rock metagenome | isolation source: Antarctica rocks | place: Antarctica: Victoria Land, Pudding Butte sud | reverse complement strand
GGTGATGGCCGCCGTCAGGCTGGTCTTGCCGTGGTCCACATGCCCGATCGTCCCGATGTTCACGTGAGGCTTCGAACGGTCAAACTTCGCTTTTGCCATGATAATTGCTCCGATTGCGTTATTGTGTAGCCCCCTCCCATCTTGGGGAGGGGGCAGAAGTGTCGTTAGCTCTGCTGGCGAACCAGGGTTTTGCCGACGGACTTAGCCATCAGTTCTTCCGCGACGTTGCGCGGCACCTCGGCATAGTGCGACGGCTCCATCGTCGAGGAGGCCCGGCCCTGGGTCATCGAGCGCAGGCTCGTGACGTAGCCGAACATCTCGGCCAGCGGCACTTTGGCCTTGATGACCATCGTCCCGCCGTGGCTGTTCTCCTGGCCCTCGATCATGCCACGCCGCGAGTTCAGGTCGCCGACGACGCTGCCCAGGAACTGGTCCGGGGTGACGACCTCGACAGCCATGATCGGCTCTTTAATGACCGGCGTCGCCTTGCGGGCTGCTTCCTTGAAGGTCATCGAGGCGGCCATCTTGAAGGCCATTTCCGAGGAGTCTACTTCGTGGAAGGAACCATCCGTGACGGACACCTTAATGTCCACCATCGGGTAGCCTGCCGACACACCGACTTCCATGGCTTCCTTGACGCCGGCCTGGATCGGTGCGATGAACTCTTTAGGGATGGAGCCGCCCACAGTCTTGTTGACGAACTCGAACCCTGAACCCGCCTCCAGCGGCTCGACGACCAGCTCGCAGTCGCCGTACTGGCCCTTGCCGCCCGACTGCCGCTTGAACGGGACGCGGGCTTCCGCCAGCTTCTTGACCGTCTCTTTGTAGGCGACCTGCGGGCGGCCCTGATTGGCCTCCACATTGAACTCGCGACGCATCCGGTCAATGATGATGTCCAGATGCAGCTCGCCCATGCCGGACAGGATAACCTGACCGGTCTCCTCGTCCGTGCGGATGCGGAGGGTCGGGTCTTCAGCGCCCAGACGCTGGAGCGCCCTGCCCATGCTCTCCTGATCCACCTTGGTCTTCGGCTCGATGGAAACGGAGATGACAGGCTCCGGGAAGGTGATCGTTTCCAGTAGGACCGGCCGCTTCTCGTCGGCTAATGTGTCGCCTGTCGTCGAGAGCTGCAAGCCGACGGCGGCAGCGATGTCTCCGGCGAACACCTCGTTCACCTCTTCGCGCTTGTTGGCGTGCATCCGCAGGATGCGCGAGATGCGCTCTCGTTTGCCCTTGTTGACGTTGTAGACGTAAGAGCCTTTGGTGAGGGTTCCCGAGTAGACGCGGAAGAACGTCAGGTTGCCGACGTGCTGATCGTTCATCAGCTTGAACGCCAGGGCGGCGAACGGCGCGTCATCGGACGGCTCGCGCGATTCTTCCTCTTCCGTGTCGGCGTTGATGGCATGGACCGCGCCCTTGTCGAGCGGGGAGGGCAGGTATTCGATGACAGCATCCAACAGGGGCTGTACGCCCTTGTTCTTGTACGCGGAGCCGCAGAGGATCGGGACGATGTCCAGGCTGATGGTCGCCTTGCGGATGGCCGCCTTCAGCTCCGCCGCCGTGATCGGCTCTTCCATCAGGAACTTTTCGATGAGCTGATCGTCGGTCTCGGCGACCTTCTCGATCATCATGGCGCGATATTTAGCGGCCTGCTCCTGCAAGTTCGCGGGGATGTCCAGGACCTCGAAGACCTTGCCGTCATCGCCCTTGTAAACGATCGCCTTGTTCTCCACAAGGTCCACGACGCCGGTGAAGTCCTGCTCCGCCCCGATGGGGATTTGGAGGATGACGGCATTGGCACCCAGACGATCCACAATGGTGCCGACAGCGAAGTAAAAGTCTGCGCCGGTACGGTCCATCTTGTTGACGAAGCACATGCGGGGGACACGGTACTTGGTAGCCTGACGCCAGACCGTTTCGGACTGCGGCTGGACACCGGCCACGGCGTCAAACAGCGCGACGACCCCATCCAGGACGCGCAGGGAACGTTCGACTTCAACGGTGAAGTCAACGTGGCCCGGCGTGTCAATGATGTTGATTCGGTGGGTCGGGACACGCGCGCCGGTCTTGGCGTCTGCGGTCTCCAGGCCCCAGAAACAGGTGGTGGCGGCGCTGGTGATCGTGATACCCCGCTCCTGTTCCTGCTCCATCCAGTCCATCGTTGCCGCGCCCTCATGCACCTCGCCGATCTTGTAGGAACGCCCCGTGTAATACAGGATGCGCTCGGTACAAGTGGTCTTGCCGGCGTCAATATGGGCGGCGATGCCGATATTGCGTGTTTTTTCCAGACTGTATTCGCGTGCCATAATTTGCTGCTTCCAGTAAGAACCCCTCCCCCGGCCCCTCCCCTGTTAAGGGAGGGGAGAAAGAGGGTTTCTCTTATTTCTCTCCTACCCTTCCCTAACAGGAAGGGGTCGCCGCTAAGGCTTTATTAGGGCTGCGCCCGGGGTAGGCCTAGAACCGATAGTGCGCGAACGCCTTGTTGGCGTCCGCCATCTTGTGCTTTTCTTCCCGCTGCCGCACAGCCGCGCCGGTGTTGTTGGCGGCGTCGGTCAGCTCCGCTGTCAGGCGATCCACCATCGTCTTGCCATTGCGGCGGCGCGCGGCGGAAACCAGCCAGCGCAGGGCCAGCGACGTCTTGCGGTCAGCCCGGATTTCCATTGGCACCTGGTAGGTCGCGCCGCCGACGCGGCGGGGCTTGACTTCGACCTGCGGCATGACATTGCGAACAGCCTGCTCGAAGACTTCAATGCCCTTGCGGCCGGTCTTGGATTCGATCCCGTCCAGCGCGTGGTAGAAGATTGTTTCCGACAGGCTCTTCTTGCCGTCCAGCATCATCCGGTTGACGAACCGGGTCACCAGGCGGTTGTGATAAACGGGATCGGGCAGGATCACACGTTTCTTGGCGGGTCCTTTACGCGGCATTTTCTGTTCTCCTGCTTCCTATCGTTTCTTGCCGGTCGCGGCGGGAGCGCCCGGCTTGGGCCGCTTGGTGCCGTACTTGGAGCGGCTGCTCTTGCGGTCCTTGGTTCCCTGCGTGTCCAGCGTTCCGCGCACGATGTGATAGCGGACGCCCGGCAGGTCCTTGACGCGGCCCCCGCGAATCAGCACGACACTGTGTTCCTGGAGATTGTGCCCGATACCCGGAATGTAGGCGGTGACTTCCGTGCCGGGGCTTTTCCGGCCCGAAGACGTCAGACGCACACGCGCGATCTTACGCAGGGCGGAGTTCGGCTTCTTCGGCGAGACCGTGCGGACCACGAGGCAGACGCCGCGCTTCTGCGGGTTGCCCTTCATGGCCGGCGCCTTGCTCTTCTTGAGGGTGCGCTTGCGGCCCTTGCGTACTAACTGGCTGATCGTCGGCATGGCGACTTGGGTCCTTTCGGAGCGTTACAAATTCGATTGGGCAGGAGGCACAAAAACACCCCGTCTGCCGCTGGGATCACACAAGGCGGCGGCACGGGGCATGGCGACGTCACAAGTGACTGTTGTGTTTCTATTCCAGCTCAGACCCCGCACGGGAACAAGTCCCAACGGGAAAAATGAGAAGCTGGCCGATGCCCCCTTGCTCGCGATCTATTCACCTGCCGCACGGCACAGTGAATTTCTCTGAAAACAACCTCCCTATTATACCTATCGCTTTTGGCAATGTCAACAGTAATTTCAAGCCAGTTTCCGGCACTGAGACCCCACCTCTGAATTTCAACCGAGGACATGGGGATGAAACAAAAACCGCCCGTCGCTGTCAAAGAAAGCGACGGGCGGATTTGGTTCAGGATAGCAGCGGCTTAGTGGGCCGTGTGCGCCTTGATCTCGTGGCGGGTAAGCGCGCCGGCCCCGATCGCGGACATGGTCGGGTGCCGCTGCGCGAAGTCCAGTTTCTGGCCGTGCATCTTGCGGTTGCGCGCGGCGACCTTGAGGGCGTGGTGGGTCGCCATGCCGGCGGCGATGCCCGTCATGGTCGGGTGCCGCTGGATGATGTTAGGCTTGTGCGCCATCTGGGCGAACGAAGCGGGCGCGAACAGAGCCAGGGTGGCCGGAAGCAGGGCGAGCGTTGCCTTGCAAGTGCGAATGGTCATGGGTTTGTTTCCTCCGAACATCACAGCGAAACGCGCGTCCGAAAAGTTCCGGGCGGATCACTTTTTTATTCTTTCGTTCTTCGTTTCTCCGACAGCCCGTTCATGCCCGATTTTGACGCAGGCCAAACCCGCCGCTTGCAAGAAGTGTTCCGCCCGGAAATGGCGAGTGAACCGTCCCGCAATGAAGCCAATCCATTTTCAGCATCCGCAGAGCTTGTCATGCCACAGTTAACGCGCTGCAAGCCCAAGATTGGGCGGGGCACGGACCGATAAAATCTCACCGGCGGAAAACAGAAGGATGGCGCGCGCGGTGGGTCCGGCGCTCGTCCCGGCTGGGGAAAAAGCCCCACGCCCTGCCCTGGGGCAGCGTCGGGATCGCCCTGCTGCTGCTGGTCGCTCTGCCCACCGCCTATGACGTGACCCTCGCCCGCGTCTTTCCCGGCCTGATCGCCTGGCTCCAGTACGTCGTTACGGGCGTGTATGCACTTTCCAGCCTGGTGCTGGTCTGGGAAGCGGCGGCGGCATGGCGGCTCAAAGCGGGGGAGCGGCGCGAGGAGGCAGCGGAGGGAGAGACGCCCCCGCTGCCGCCCTGCACCGCCGTCATTGCCGCCTACCTGCCCAACGAGCAGGACATCATTCTGGAGACGGTCCGGCACATGCTGACATCCGTGGACGTGCCCCCGGACAGGTTCCAGGTCATCCTCGCCTACAACACACCCGAATCGCTTGCCGTTGAGGCCGACTTGCAAGAGATCGCCGCGCGCGACCCCCGCCTGCTGCCCCTGCGCGTTTCGGGCAGCCGGAGCAAGGCCGAGAACGTCAACGCCGCCCTGGGCGCGGCGACCGGGGAGATCGTCGCCGTCTATGATGCCGACCACCTGCCCGCCCCGGACTGCTTTTGCCGCGCCTGGCGCCGGCTGTCGGCGGGCGCGGACATGGTGCAGGGACGGTGCCTGATCCGTAACCACGGGCAGAACTGGCTGACGCGGACGGTCGCCGTCGAATTCGACACGATCTACGCGGTCTCGCACCCCGGCCGCGCGGCCCTGAGCGGGACGGCGATCTTCGGCGGCTCCAACGGCTACTGGCAGCGCGAGACGCTGGCGCGGATGGAGATGGACCCGGCCATGCTGACCGAGGACATTGATGTCAGCGTCCGGTCGCTCCTGTCAGGCTGCCGGCTGGTCCACGACCGCGGGCTGGTGTCCGCCGAACTGGCCCCGCTCCAGGCGGGCCACTGGATCAACCAGCGCAAGCGCTGGGCACAGGGCTGGCTGGAAGTCGCGCTCAAACACACCGGCGCGCTGATGCGTTCGCCGCACTTCACGCCCCGCCAGAAGGCATTGTGGTTCTACCTGCTGGCCTGGCGCGAGGTCTATCCGGCCCTGGCGATCCAGTTCTTCCCCCTCGTCCTCACCTCGGTCCTGACGGGGATCAAGATTCACTGGTTCGGCAGTCCACTGCTCATCGCCGCTGCTGTCCTGAACTGGGGCAGCGGGCCGTTCGTCCTGCTGGCGACCTACGCCTGCGCCTCGCCCCGCACCCGCCCCGCGCTGGGGGCGTGGTACTGGGTCTACGGCCTGTTCAGCCTGGTCTACACGACCCTGAAAGTGGCCGTGACCCTGGTGGCTCAGGTTAGCCATTTGCAGCGAGACCGGGAATGGGTGACGACGCCGCGCACAGGGCCGCAGTCAAAGGGAGAAGAAGAAACGGCGGCAGCTTTAAAGGAGGCGCAGTTGAGCGACACTTCAGGAGAATGCCCCACCGAACCCGACGGCGCTCACGCCGGGCCGGAGTGATAGGAAAAGGCGTTCCCGTTCAGGGGGAGCATCCCCTCTATACGGTTGCTGCCGGATCGGGCCAGACATAGAGAGGGGAACCGTCAGAGCCGACGTGCTGCGGGTCGGGTGTTTCCAGGGCGTGGAGGCGGATGTGCTCCTGGCCCCACCCGCACATGGCTTCCAGAACGGGCCTGAGATTCCGGCCATGCGGCGTCAGCGCATAATCCACGCGCGGCGGGACTTCGCCGTAGCTCGTCCGCGCGATGATCCCGTCCGCCTCCAACTCCCGGAGCTGCGCGATCAGCATCCTCTCGGTGATCTCCGGGAGCAGCCGCTTTAACTCCCCATAGCGCCGCGTCCGTTCCCCCAGCCGCCACAGGATCAGTATCTTCCACTTGCCCCCGACGGCCGCGATGGTCGCCTCCACGGGACAGTCATAAAAAGTTTTCTTCACCACGACCCCACTTACTTTTTTATCGGTACTTGCTTTTATGATAGCTCCATACCATAATACCCACGACGGCACTCTTTCGGAAAGGTATGGCGAAGAAAATGGGACTGACGTTTCTGGAATTGATCACGATTATGGTGGCCGGAACGATGGCGGGGAACGAGTTTTGTGTCATGATAGTCAACACCCGGTTGAGCAAACTGGAGGACCGGGCGCACTTCGATTCGGCACGGACACTAGCGGCTGTGTTCGGGACCGTCATGCCGTTTTGGTACGCCGCAACGCTTCTTCTAACCGGCGTAGTCGCGTTCCGCCTACGAGGGGCAGGAACAGCGGCAGTGCTGGTGGACGCCTCTGCATCGCTTTGGCTGCTGTCCATCGTCTACACGATTACCTGCCTGGTTCCAATCAACAGCCGCATCGCCGCTTGGCAATGGGGAATGCAGCCATCCGAGTGGACCCACGCGCGGCAGAAGTGGGACGCGCTGCACACCGCCCGCGTGGCATTGCTGGTGCTCGCCCTCGCCTGCCTCGTTTTGGCCTGCCTTCTAACGCGGATAGGGCGATAAGGGAGAGCCGGGGCAGTCAGGCCCGGACCCAGCCAATGACTTTATCACCTACTCGACGTACTTGCGGAGGCGGCACTTGCTGGGGTGGCGGAGCTTCTTTAAAGCCTTCGCCCGAATCTGCCGGATGCGCTGACAGGTCACGAACCGAGGTGTTCAATCAGATACTGGCTCAACCGCCGCAGAAGCCGCGCATGACGTTCCGCAGTAACAGCGCCAATCGTTCCGGCAACTTTACCGCGCGGCAGCAGGGTGAGAAAGCCTAGACGAATCAATGACGCTGTGGCGAGTCCACTCAACGCAAAGTCAGCGTCCGAAGAAAGGATGACTTCATCAAAGCCGGCAACCTGCTGGCCCGACTTTGTGCTGAAGCCGCAAACGAGCAAGTCTCCGAAACCAGGCATGATGCGCAGTACCAGCGCGGGCCTGTTCTTGACCAAACCATTTGCCTGTGTCAGCGGTGCGACAACAATGTCACCTTCCTTCATAGTCGGGATTCCATTCCTTGATGTTGTCCAATGAGTATTCCGGCTCGTCTTCTCCATAGCCGGCGGCAAAGTTCTGCATGGAAAGCCGCAGCCAGTCCTCACGCTCCTCGTCTTCATGCAGTGACAGGACGGTCACAGTGAGCGGTGTGTTTGGCTCCAACGAATATGGCGCATCAAGCACGATTTGATGGCCATCGAAATGTGCGGGCAGAACAACGGTACTCATAGTCGGTTTCCTATTCCACATACTCGCGGAGGCGGCACTTGCTGGGGTGGCGGAGTTTTTTGAGGGCTTTGGCTTCGATCTGCCGGATGCGCTCGCGCGTCACCTGGAAATGCCGGCCCACTTCTTCCAATGTGTGCGGGTAGCCGTCGTCCAGCCCGAAGCGCATCTTCAGGACGTCCCGCTCGCGGGCGGTGAGGGCGCCCAGCGCTTCGTCAATCTTCTCGCGCAGCAGCATGAAGGTCGCTGAGTCGTTGGGGGATTTGGAATCTTCGTCCTGCAAGAAATCCGACAGGCGGCTGTCTTCTTCCTCACCGATCGGAGTTTCGAGCGACAGCGGCTCCGGGGCGATGCGGATGATCTCGGTCACGCGCTCCACGGACAGGTCCATCTCGACCGCGATCTCGTCCACCGTCGCCTCGCGGCCCAGCATTTGGAGGAGATGGCTGCTGGTTTTGACCAGGCGGTTGATGGTTTCGACCATGTGGACAGGGATACGGATCGTCCGGCCCTGGTCGGCGATGGCGCGCGTGATCGCCTGCCGTATCCACCAGGTCGCATAGGTGCTGAACTTGTAGCCCTTGCGGTAATCGAACTTCTCGACCGCCCGGATCAGCCCGATGTTGCCTTCTTGGATGAGATCGGGGAACGACATCCCGCGCAGCGTGTAACGCTTGGCGATCGAGACGACCAGACGCAGGTTGGCCTGCGTCAGAATGGCCTTGGCGTCCTGGTCGCCGCGCTCGATCCGCTTGGCAAGCCGGATCTCCTCTTCCAATGACAGCAGGTGCGTCCGCCCGACCTCGCGCAGCCACATCCGCACCGAATCGTCGAGCGGCATCCCCTCCAGGGCCGCCAGATCGTCCGCCGTCAGCTCCGGCTCGTCGGAAGAAGGGCGGCCATCCTCGGCATAGGCGGCGGAAGCCATTTCCGCTGCGCGGCGCACGACGGGGGCGTCTTCGTCCAGGAATTGCAGGACATCATCGAGCGGGTGCCCCGTGCCCTCGGCGCGGCCCTCTATCCCGTCCCCGCCCAGGTCCGCCATCCGGCCATCCTGCGGCGCCTCATCCTGTAGGGAGCGTAAGTCGGCTTCAGGGCCGCCCGCTGCTACTTGGGCGCCCGCATTGCTCACTTCCTTCGTCAGCACGTTCATTTCCCCTCGCGCGGCAGGGAGGACTTCGGCGTCCCCCTCAGCTCGCTCTGAAGCTGCGCGAACCGCCGCAGCGTCTCACCGTCCGCCGTTCCGTCCAAAATGCGCGCCTTCAAGCCAGACAGAGCCTGCTCTTTAGCGCGGTCCTTCAAATGCTCGATCTCGCCGGCCAGCGCTTCCGGCGTCAGCGGCTCCTCGCTGCTGTTCATCAGCAGGTCTGCGAGGACGTCCGCGCGCGGGTCGTCCCCCAGCGCGGCGAGGACTTCTTTCGGATCGAGCGTCCCCGTCTGCGCGTAATGCTCATAGAGATAAGCCGCCAGTGCGCGCGCCCGCTCAGTGACAAACTCCGCCGCCGTCATCGCCGACAGCGCCAGCCCTGCCAGGGCCGGGTCGTCGCTCACCAGCGCTCGCAGCAGGTGCCGCTCCGCCTGCTCGGTCGCGCCCCCGCCCGAAGGCAGGGAAGGCGGCGATGATGTGTACCGGCGCGCGGCATACGGCGTCGCCGCCTGCCTCTCACCCTGGTGGTTCCCGCCCAGCCCAGCCATGTGATTGGCGACATCCTGCCGGATGTGCTCCTCGGCAAAGGCCGCACCCGCGCCGTAATGCGGATGATACGGGGCAAGCAGCTTGACGTACTGCTCACGCTCCAAGATGCTCGGCACCGTTGCGAGAATCGGCAGGGCTTTCCGAAACAGCGCGACCCGGTCCCGCTCGGTTTCGGCCGGGCCTTTGCGGATCAGCCGCTTGATTCGGTATTCGGTCAGCGGCAGGGCGTTTTCTATCGCCTGCTCGAAGACGCGCCGCTTTCCCGCCTTGAGAAGACTATCCGGGTCCTCGCCTTCGGGCAGATCGAGGACGCGCACGTCCACTTCCTGCGCCTCAAATATCTGCGCGGCCCGGCCCGCCGCCTTCAGGCCCGCCGAGTCCGCGTCAAAGGCCAGCAGCACGACGGACGCCAGCCGCGCCAGCGTCTGCACATGCTCCTCGGTCAGCGACGTGCCCAGGGTCGCGACAACATTCTCGAAACCTGCCTGGTGGCAGGCGATCACATCCGTGTAGCCCTCGACAACCACCGCCTGCTCGCGTGCGGCAATGGCCTTGCGCGCCCGCCACAGGCCGTACATCTCCCGGCCTTTAGAGAAAAGCGGCGTTTCGGGCGAGTTCCAGTATTTAGGCTGATTGGGGCGCGCTTCGCCGATCAAGCGCCCCCCAAAGGCGATAGGGCGCTCATGCACGTCCAGGATCGGAAAGACCAGCCGCCCGCGCAGCTTATCGAACGCGCCGCGCTCACCGACCGTCACCAGACCCGCCTTCTCCGCATCTGCCAGACTGACGCCGCTGCGGGTCAGGAAGCGGCACAGCCCGTCCCATTCGTCGGCGGCGAATCCGAGTTGAAAACTTTCCTGGGCGGCATGGGCGACACCGCGAGCCTGCAAGTAGTCCCGTGCCACGGGGGAGCGCGCCAGGACATCACGGTAGAAACGCAGGGCCAGGCCGTTGATGGACCGAAGGCGGTCCTTGATGCCCGCCTCGGAAGGGACGACGTCGCTTGCGCCCGCCGTGATACGCGGTTGCCGGCTGGTGAGCGTCACGCCCGCCTGCAAGGCCAACCGCTCCAGCGCCTCGGGGAAGGTCAGGTTTTCGATCTTCTGGACGAATTTGAAGACGTCGCCGCCCTCGCCGCACTGCCCGAAGCATTTCCAGTAGCCGATCTCCGGGCTGACCACGAACGACGGCGTCTTCTCCTGGTGGAACGGGCACAGGCCTTTGAGCTGGCGTCCCGCCCTCTTGAGGGTCACATAACGCTCAACGACTGAGACGAGGTCCGTTCGTGTCCGCACCTCATCAATGTCGCTGCGGTCCGCCATGAGGAGTCCCCGCTAATCCGGCGCCGCGATGATAATCCCGACCAGCTTCTGGTCCAGAAACTGGAACCCGCAGTGCAGGGTGTCTTTGTAGTCAATGTTGACGATGGACCCTACAATGTAAGTGTCTTCCGGGTAGCCGTAGCGCGCAACTACCTGCGAGTACGTCGTTCCCAGCTTGATGCCGCGCAAGGTCCCGTAAGCGCCGCTATAGCCGGTCTCGCGGATCTGCACCACGCGCTTGTCGGGCGAAATCGTAAACTCTAAATCACCGCCCAAAGGACGGTCGTAGATCAGGGTCACAGGCTGCTTTACGGGCTGTGCAGCGCCTGTCGCCCCGCCGCCTGGAAAGCCGCCACCGCCGCCCGGATAGCCGCCACCGCCGCCCGGATAGCCGCCACCGCCGCCCGGATAGCTGCCGCCACCGCCCGGATAGCCGCCGCCACCGCCGCCCGGATAGCCGCCGCCGCCTGTAGGGATGCCGGGGAAGCCCGGCAACAGCCCCGCACCGGCGCTTCCGCCGCCACCGCCCGGATAGCCGCCGCCACCGCCGCCGCCCGGATAGCCGCCGCCGGAGCTGCCCGCTGTGGTTCCCCCCCCTGTGGCCGCCGAAGCGCCGCCGACGAGAATGCGGCTGGGATTACCAAACTTGCGGGTAACTTGCGAACCTGGCGCGAAAATTGAGATGCCCGCCAGGGAGCGCTCCGGGCCGGATGCCGCCGAGATGGTTCCCGCCATTGAAACGAACGCGGCAGCCGCCGTCACTGTCAACGCAATTCGCCATCCAATATTCTTAGTCATAAGATGCCTCCATCAAAAACGCACTATGCGAGAACGCAGCGTCAGAAAACGCGAAGTCGGAAAAGCAGTCGGGCGCAAAATCGCCTGCACACTGCATTATACGGTATAATTGCTCTTAATCAGCGCGAATTCCTCCGTCCTCTTCAAAGATGTTTCGCACCGACGTTCCGCCGGCGCGCCATCCAGGGCGAAATCTCCCGGAACTTCCCCAAGTGACGGGTGAACTTTCCGGCACGCGGAGCGTCTGCATGGGTATCATACCACCAATCGGCCGAATGGGAAGCAACTTGATGGGATATGCCCAGGTGATTCGTGTGCCTTTGACCGACCTTTCTCTCGTGGAGCGATGCCGCGTCAATGATGAGGCGGCGTTCAATGAGGTCGTCGCGCGCTACAAGACCAAAGTTTATAATTACATTTACCGGATGACCGGCAGCAGCGACGATGCGGAGGACTTGACCCAGGAAGTCTTTATCCGTATGTACACGTCCATTGACTCGTTCCGCAGCCAGTCCAGCCTCAACACCTGGCTTTTTCGCATTGCCAGCAACCTGTGCATTGATCGGTTCCGACGGGCCAAGAACCGCACGGCAGCATACTCTCTCGATGATCCTATCGGCGACGGCGAGGGGGAAACGACGCACGAGGTTCCCGACCATACCTACGAGCCGCAGCGCCTGCTGGAAAACGAGGAAATGGCCGAGCAAATTCAGCGCGCCCTCGCGCAGCTACCCGAAAAACTGCGCGCGACCCTGCTTCTGCACGACATCGAGGGCCTGCCTTACGAGGAGATCGCTCAGGTCGCCGGCTGCCCGCTCGGCACCGTGAAATCGCGCCTGTTCAATGCCCGGATGCAGCTGCGCCGACGCCTTTCCGGTTATCTTAATGCGTGAGAAGATTTATGAACTGCAAGACCGTCCAATCCCTGCTGTCGGAGTTCGTGGACGAGCGGCTGACCGCCGCCGATGCCTGGCAGATGCAGACGCACCTTTCGGAATGCCCCGGCTGCGACCGTCTCCGTCGCGATCTGGACTTGCTGCATCAGTCCCTCCAAGCGCTGCCGACCCGGCAGCCTTCGGCGAACTTCGATGCCGCCCTCGCCCAGCGGCTGGCCCTGACGCGGCGGCCCGCGCCACGCCGGACCTGGATTGACCGCCTGGCCCTGCCCTTTCGCCGGACTGGACCTCTGCTGCGGCCCGCCTTCGCACTCGGCGTGGCTCTGGCTGGCGTCGGCGGCGTCCTGCTTCTGCCCACGCAGTCCCCCACTGCGGACACACCTGCCGCCATCGCCATTCATAGCGCCGACCATGCCTTCGTGGCTGACTGCGTCGCCCAGCGCCGCCGCGACGCCGCCGGGGACCCGCTCGCGGACCTTGCCGCCCAGAACCTGGCGGATCACCTTGACAACACCGCCCCGGGGCAACCGTCCCCCGCACCCGCCGCCGATTCGGAAGTGTTCTAAATCATGCGTCTTCTAGCCGCCCCCGCCGGTGCGCTTCTTTTGCTGCTCTCGCTGCCTCTTCAGGCGGGGCAGCGAACCCGGCCCCGCCCGGCCCCGCGCCCCCACCCGACCGGGAGCAGCCCCCGCCCTCTGAGCCGGACTAGGGGGAGCGCCCCGAACCAGTCGGACCAGCCCGCGCAGGACCTCTTCAAGCGGATGCTTCAGGCCGAGAACAAGCTCGCGCTGGCCGGTAATCAGGTCAGCACGGTCTCGCGGAACGGCCTCGACTTCTCCTCCGAGGAGCAGGTCCAGCGGGACGGCGCCCACGCTTTGCGGATCGATTACCTCCGCCCGGCGGGTCTCGCCGGTGAGCAGATCATTGACAATGGCCGCTTTTACTGCCATTTCATGCCCGCCACGGACACGCTGGACCTGAGTCCTTCCCGCATCCAGAACCTGCGCGTGCGCGTCCCCGAGGTCATCGCCCAGATCCGCGCTGGCCGGCTCGTCGCGCAGAGCATGGGGCAGGACGTTGTCGCCGGCCACGCCTGCGGCATCATCCAGGTCGCCGCCCGCAGCACCGCGCCGGTCCCCTGGCAGCGCTTCTGGATTGACCCGACCAACGGCGCCCAGCTCCGCAACGAGCAATACGATGCCGACGGCCGGCTCCATCGCGCCTCCTACTACACGCAGGTCACTTACAGCCCCCGCTTCAACGGGGCCACCTTTCGCCTGCCGGCGAACGGAGGTAAGATCGTCACCAGCGGCTTTGCAACTCCGTCCCTGACGCTGGATCAGGTCCGAGCGCAGGCTGGGTTTCCTGTTCCCACGCCGGTTTATTTGCCGGAAGGGTTCAAATATCAGGCCGGCTCTATCTCCGAAGCCCGCCGCGGCCGCGTCATCGAGCTGCGCTACTTCAACGGCGCAAACACTCTCTCCGTCTTCGAGACGCCGGACGGCTCCGGCACCGGCCCCGCCCGAACGGAACATCCCCGCCACGGCGTCTTGTTCGGGCGCCAAGCGGGGATGAAAGTGGTCCTCATCGGGAACGTGGGCAACGGCGAACTGGAGAAGGTGCTGACTTCGCTGCGATAGGCCGTTTAGGGCAGAGCCTCCATCACCGCCGCCACCGGCACCCCCGACGGGAACAGCGCGTTCCGACACTCCTCCGCATACTCAAAGACGGCCGCCATCAGCGCATCCCAGGTGAAATATACGTCGGCCACGTCCTCCCAGGCGGCGAGCACCAGCCCGCGCGACTCGGAGCCGGGCGGGATCGGCTCGAACCCCCACGCTTCGGCGACAAAGACGGGGCAAAATCGCACCTGCCCGGCTGCGCCGCACGGCGTCAGCCGGTAACAGCCGATTAAGCGCCGCCGGTGGGGGTTGAGCCGCGCCCCCGTCTCCTCCCAGGCTTCCCGCTCCGCCGCCGCATCCAGCGTTTCCCCCGGCTCGATCTTCCCCGAAGGGATGCACAGCCCCCGCCCCTCGATGTCCGCCAGGGCCACTTTGTCCCCGTAGTACACAAAGGTCAGCACGGCCCACAGCCGCCCCTCACTCTCCGGCGGGAGCTGCTCGCCGGGAAAGAAAGTCGCGTCTGAGTTCAAGGAAGACCAATAGACGGTCGGGAACGGTTGCTGCATGATACCTCACTGATATTATGCTGGCACGGAAGGACCATGGGGCTGAAGCCCTCGGCTGTGGGACGCGGACGCCCATTGACCGCCTGCGCGGGCAAGGAAACGGTCTCATGGGTTGGTCTTCTGTCTTCTCCCCACGCAGGTGGGGAGTAGGCGTCTGCGCCCCACAGCCGGGGATTTCAATCCCACGGTCTCATTTGCCTACCCCGGCGCCATCTGCCAGAAGTCGGCGCCCACGATGTCCCAGGGCAGGCGCCGCTCGTCGGGATCATTCAGGTCGAACTGCTGGCTGACGTAATACAGGATCGTCGCCGGCTGCTGCCAGATGTTCGCCCCGCCGTGCCCCACCCCGCGCGGGATGTAAAGAAGCTGTGCCTTGCCGCCGCCCATGACGAAGCGCATGGTCTTGTTGTAGGTCGGCGAGTTCTTGCGGGCGTCCACCAGCCCGATCAGCAGGCGGTCGGTCGGCGGCACGAACCAGACGTCTTCTTGGTTGTAGTGCAGGTGGAATGCTTTGATCGCCCCCGGCAGGACGAGCGAATACGAGGACTGCCGCACTTTGAAGTCGGGGATGGCCTCCAGGTTGCCCTGCTCGTCGAAGCGGACCAGCTCGGCGAACGAGCCGCCGTCATCGGTCAGCAGACGCAGATCAATGACCTTGACCCCATCAATGCGCGTCCCGCCGCCGTACCCCTGCGTCGTCAGTTTGTCCTGGAACTCCGGCCCGAAATCCGCCGGCGAAAGCTTGGTCGGCATCGGCTTCTTTACCCCACGCCCAGCAGCTCGACATCGAAGACCAGCGTCGCGTTCGGCGGAATCGCGCCGCCCGCGCCGCGCGCGCCGTAGCCCAGCTCAGACGGCACGGTCAGGATGCGCCGCCCGCCGACCTTCATCGTCAGGACGCCCTCGTCCCAGCCCTTGATGACCTGCCCCTTGCCGATGGTGAAGACGAACGGGTCGTTGCGGTCGCGTGACGAGTCGAACTTGCGCCCGTCGGGGAAGGTCCCCGTGTAATGCACCGTCACCTTCTGCCCCGGCGTCGGGCTAGGCCCGTCGCCGACCACTTCGTCCACATATTGCAGCCCCGAGGCCGTCTTGATCTGTTCCGCCATTGTTTGTTTCTCCTTATGTGTTCATCTACTATGAGAATTCGGGCCGCAGCAGGTTCAGCAGGTACTCGCCGTAGCCGCTCTTCATCAGCGGGGCGGCCAGCGCCCGCAGGCCGTCCGCATCCACAAACCCCATGCGGTAAGCCACTTCCTCGATGCAGCCGATTTTCAAGCCCTGACGCTCTTCAATGGCCTGGACGAAGGTCCCGGCCTGCATCAGCGAGGCGAACGTCCCCGAGTCCAGCCAGGCCGTGCCTCTGTCCAAGATGCAGACCTTCAAGCGGCCGTTCTGGAGGTACGTTCTGTTGACGTCCGTGATCTCGTACTCGCCGCGTGCGCTCGGCTTGAGATTCTTCGCGATCTCGACGACGGCATTGTCGTAAAAGTATAGACCGGGGACTGCGTAGGACGACTTGGGGTGGGCGGGCTTTTCCTCGATGGAGATCACATGATGGTCACGGTCGAACTCCACAATGCCGTACCGCTCCGGGTCCTGCACATGGTAGGCGAAGACGACACCGCCGTCCGGGTCGGTGTTCTGCTGAAGCATTTCGGCCATGCCCGACCCGTAAAAAATGTTGTCGCCCAGAACCAGGGCGACTTTATCCCCCCCGATGAACGGGGCGCCGATGACGAACGCCTGCGCCAGCCCGTTCGGCAGAGGCTGAACGGCATACTCGAACGAGCAGCCCAGCTTCGCACCGTCACCAAGCAGCGTTTGGAAATGGGGAAGGTCGTGAGGAGTCGAGATAATTAAAATCTCGCGGATGCCCGCCAGCATCAGGACACTGAGCGGGTAGTAGATCATCGGCTTGTCATAAACCGGCATGAGCTGCTTGCTCACCGCCAGAGTCAAGGGGTGCAGCCGGGTCCCGGAGCCGCCGGCAAGGATGATGCCTTTCATGCGATGATTATACCTTTAAACTGAGCCTTGACACCGATGAAACCGTGTGCTATAGTTCGCCATGTCCCAGACCGCCCCGCCGCCTGATCCCGACGCGCCGCACCCGCTGCCCCGCCGTCCGGCCCCGCGCCCACAAACCGCCCGCGTGAACCGCCCGCGCTTCGCCCCGCTCGACGCTGTCTGGCCCGTCGCTCTGGCGGCTCTCTCCCTGGCCCTGTCCGCCCGTCTGAACGCCTTTGCCACCGGGTACGCCGCCGGGTCATGGGCAGCGGCCGGTACAGTCGCGGCCCTGTACCTGCTCGGCTGGCGCGCGCGGGACCGGGCGGCGGGCGTGAGCGCCGGCCTGCTGGCGGCGACCAGCGTTTCGTTTCTTTCCGGCGCCGGTTACTCGCCGCAAAGTGCATCGTTCGCGCTGCTCACGGTCGCTGCCCTTTTTGCCTTCGTCGCCGGGTCTTCGCTGGCCGCGCTGGCCCTGGCCGCCGTCGCCACCCTTGTCCGCCCCGATGGGCTGCTGCTGGGTTTGCTCCTGATGGGGCTGGCCCTGGCGCAGCAGCGGAAGCGGGCGCTTTACGGCGCGGCAGTTTTTTTGATCCCGCTCCTTGTCTTTTGGCCGGGACGCATAGCCCTGGGCTACGGCTCGCCGCCCCTGCCCGCTTTCGGCCTCCATGCCGGGCCGCTGCTCTGGCTGTGGACGCCCGCCTCTGCCCTGCTGGCCTGGCTGCTGCTGCCGTTCTGCGCCGAGATGAGCGAACCGCTGCGCCGGGCGCGCTGGCTCCCGGTCGTCTTGTGGACAGGCACCGCCCTGGCGGCGGCCTCCCTCCTGTCCGACACCACGCCGACCGGGATGATCCTGCCGCTCATGCCGCTCTTGTTCGCCCTCGCGGGCGGCGGGCTGTCCCGTCTGCTGCCGACATTGGCGGGCGAGTTCCCCAGCCCGGCGGGACGCTATGCCCTGGCGATCCTGGCCGTCTTGGCCTTTATTGGCCTGCACATCCGTTTGGAACCCGCCGTTCACGGGAGCGTCGTCAGTACGTCAGCAGCGAATGGACATCATAGCCAATAAGAGCGCGCCGCCCGAACAAAAACTCCAGCTCCAGCAAGAAGCTGAACCCGACCACTTTCCCGCCCAGCATTTTCACCAGCTTCGCCGCCGCCGCCGCCGTGCCGCCGGTCGCCAGCAGGTCATCCACGATCAGCACCCGCTGCCCCGGATGGACCGCGTCACGATGCACCTCGACGACGGCGGTCCCATATTCCAGCGCGTACTCCTCCTGGATGGTCTGCGCGGGCAGCTTGCCGACTTTCCGCACGGGGACAAAACCGACCCCCAGGGCCAGCGCCACGGGGGCGCCGAACACGAAGCCGCGCGACTCGATTCCGACGACCACATCCGGCCTCCAGCCCTGCGCCTGCGCGACAAAACAGTCTATGACCTCCTGGAAGGCGGCGGCATCCCCCAGAACCGGCGTGATGTCTTTGAACAAAATCCCGGACTTGGGGAAGTCCGGGATGTCGCGTATCAACTTGGAAGCAAGAAGCTGTGTCATGGTTTACCGTTCAGAGCGGGAGACTGGCAGAAGGTCAGTACCCGCCGACTACCACAGGACTGCCGCCCATGAGAGGGAAGTCGGGCAGGATGGTGGTGTTGTTATTGGGGACGGTCGTCACGGTCGAGCCGGGCGGGAAAAACCCTGGTGCGTTCACGCCGGGCATGACCGGCTCAACGCCAAAGCCGGGCGAGTAATCCACGCCGGGATAGGCCACGCCGCCGTTCGGGGCGGGGTAGCCGAAGCCTCCGTAGCCGTAGGGATTGCCGTAATCATAGCCGTAGGGGCTGTAGCCAGGGTAGCTATAAGGCGAAAAGCCAAAACTCGGCGCGATACCGGTGCCGGTGTTGGGCACGACGGTCACGGAGGGGTCCCCTAGAGGCGGCGCTGCCCTGTTCGACGCCGTTCCTGCTGTGGGCGCAGGCACAGGCTTCGGAGCCTGGTTGCGGAACGTTACCAGCGGCAGCGCCATGATGGGATTGCCGTTGATGTCCCGGTCCACCACCTCTCCCTTCAGCCGCGTCGGTTCCTCGCCGCGTTTGAAGAAGCCGTAATAGGCCCGCCAGACCGTCCCTGTCTGCTTCCCGACCGTCGCCGCCGCCGCAGCCGCCGTCATCCGTCGGCTGGGGAACACGACGCTACCCTTAACGGCGCCGCTGATCTGCGTTAGCGCGCCATCCACTCCGGCGATGGTTTGAATCGCCTCCCGCGCCGGGACTTTCGTAGACGGAAAGACGATGGGGCCATCATTGTCTATCTTGACTTCCGGCACACTCGTACCGGGATCAATTTTGCTGATGATGAAGACCTTTTGGAAGTCCATCCCCACCGCGTTCCCCAGGTTGTTCATCGCCTGGACGCGCCCGTCTGGCGTGTCCGGGTTATCCACGGAGAAAGTCACCGGCTGGTTGCTGTTGACCGCGCTTCGGAAGACGATGCTGACGCCATAGCGACGGCTCATTTCCGCCACGGCGTTGCTGGCCGGCGTATTGGTGAAAGAGAGCGTGTCAGCCCGAACCACCGTCGCCAAAAACAGGCCGACGCCGGCGGCAAAAAAGGCAAGGACCGCCCTTTGGGTTATGCGTGTGGCATTCATTGCGAGTCACCTCATGCATCGAAAGACTTTTGCTTTTCTTGTCCCCGCTTCGCGCCCCTGCCAAACACCCCGGAGCTAAACACCCAGCCTCAGCTTGCCGCCGCGACAATGGCCGCGAAGTCTTTGGCCTTCAAGCTGGCTCCGCCGATCAGCCCGCCGTCAATGTTGGGCCGCGCCAGCAGATCGCGGGCGTTGTCCGGCTTCATGGAACCGCCGTATTGGATACGCACTGCCTCCGCGGCCTCGTCCCCGAAGTTCTCGCGGACGGCGGCCCGAACAACCCCGCACACCCGATCCGCCTCATCCGGCGCGCACGTCTCGCCGGTGCCAATGGCCCAGACCGGCTCATAGGCAAAAATGACCTGCGCGCCGACCTGCGCGCCCGCGATGCCCGCCAGCGCCCCCGCCACCTGCGCCCGGACGACTGCGTCCGTGTCCCCGGCCTGCCGCTCCGTCAGCGTCTCTCCGATGCAGACGATGGGCGTCAGCCCCGCCGCCAGCGCGGCTTTGGTCTTGGCGTTGACGGCGGCGTCGGTCTCGCCCAACGTCTTCAGCAGGTCCGGCGTCAGGTCCGGCTCGGCCGCCCCGAACCGCCCGCGCGTTTCCGAATGGCCGAGGATGACATAGGACACGCCCACGTCTTGCAGCATCGGCAGCGAGACCTGCGACGTGTACGCCCCGCTCGCCTTCCAGAAAGCATCCTGCGCCCCCAGGGCGATCTCCGATCCTTGCAGCGCCCCCTGCACCGCGTACAGGGCCGTGTACGGTGGACAGATGATCACATCTGCGCCCGCCTGCCCCGCGACAAGCGGCTTTAGCTCTTCCACCAGAGCCAGCGCCTCGCCCACCGTCTTGTTCATCTTCCAATTGCCCGCGATGATCTTCTTACGCATGTTTTGTCCTATTCGTAATGTTTGCCCATGTAAAGCATTTCCGCGAAAGTACGCCAGGAGGGCTGTCCCGGCACCATCGGCTCATCTGTTATAGCGGAAGTGGCGCTTGCCCAAGCGCTCATCTGTTCCAGAAACGCATCGATGGAGTGGTGATACCAGCCGTTCGCACCCTGCACTACACCCAGCCCGGGTGTGGGATGAACCGCCTCTTTCTCTTGCTCATCTCGGAAGTCCGCCGCCAATGCATAAGCAAAGCGCAAGAAGGTTTCTTTGGAATCGACTTGTTTTAGCAAATCGTCTAAACCCATCACTCACTCCGGGGCCGCATGAGCGGCAGCAGATCGGCCACGGGCACGGGCGCATCCGGGGCGGCAAGCGAGGCAACGGCCTCCCCCTCAGCATATACGTCCAGGCTCAAATATTCGCCGGTCTCGGGCTGACGGCGCACTTCCAGCGTCCGCGCCCGCAGGTTGACCAGCCAGTAGTCGGGGATGCCGCCCACCGCGTACATGGCCGCTTTCATCCCCCGGTCATAGCGCAGGGTAGTGTCGGAGACCTCAACCAGCAGCAAGACAGCCGAGGCAAAAGGCACGTCAGGGTAATCGTCAAAGGTTCCTCGTAACACCATGACATCCGGGAACGGCTCCAGCCCGCTTCCTAGCTGCATGGATACCTGCTGCTCGACCGCATAGCCCTCGCCGAAAGAGGCGGTGAGAACAGCCGCCGTTTTACCCACCGCGACGCTGTGCGGTCTGCCCATCGGACTCATGCGCTTGATGATCCTTCCATAGATTAACTCCGTGCGCTCGTCCGGCGTAAGGATGCCGTGTTCCGCGAGGTGGTAATAATCCTGGCGGCTGAACAGGCGGGGGGTGCCCGCGCCGCGCAGGACGATCTCGCCACCAATCAGGTCAAGACGTTCTTCCGCGCCGAAGAAGACAGGGGAGGCCATGCGCCGGTACTCGTCCGGCGTCCATCGGCGCAGGGCGAGGCCCGAACCGGGCGTCAGATCATCCAGGAACGTGGGAGCCTGGAACGTGGGGGTTTGCGGCGGCTCGGCCAAAACGGTCATCGGCTCAGGCCTCCCGGAACAGGGTTTGATCCCGTCGGCGTCCCACCGAGACGGTCGTGATCGGCACTTCGACGTGCTTCTCGACGGCCTCGACGAACCGCCGGGCCGCGTCCGGCAGCTTGGCGTAGTCCCGGATCTCACTGACATCTTCCCACCAGCCCGCGAACGTCCGATAGATCGGTTCGCACCGGCACAAACGGCCCTGATCGCTCGGAAAGTCTACGATCTCCCGGCCGTCCAGCTTGTAGGCGACTGCCATCTTGACCTCGTCGAAGCCGGTCAGCACGTCCAAATGCCCGAGATACAGGTCGGTCAGGCCGTTCACCAGGGCCGAGTAGCGCAGCGCCACCCCGTCCAGCCAGCCGCAGCGGCGCGGGCGGCCCGTCGTCGTGCCGTACTCCGCCCCCCGGTCCCGGATGAGGTCGCCGACCGGGTTGTTCTGCTCGGTCGGGAACGCCCCCGCCCCGACGCGCGTGGTGTACGACTTGGAAACGGCGATGATCTGGTCAATCTGGGTCGGCCCCAGCCCCGTCCCGATGCACGCGCCGCCCGCCGAGGGGTGCGACGACGTGACATAGGGATACGTCCCCAGATCAATGTCCAGCAGCGTCGCCTGCGCGCCCTCAAACAAAACCTTCTTTCCCGACTGGGCTGCATAGGCCACGCGCAGGGCCGTGTCGTCCACATAGGGCCGCAGCGCCTCGGCGTGGGGCAGCAGATCGTCTAAAATCTGGGCGGCAGACAGCGGCTCCACCCCGTATACTTTGGTCAGCAGCTCATTCTTGAACTCCAGCGCCTCGGACAGCCGCTCGGCGAACAGGGCCGGGTCCACGAACTCGCGCATCCGAATCCCGACCCGCGCCGCCTTGTCCTGATAGGCCGGCCCGATGCCGCGCCCCGTCGTCCCCAGCGCCCGGCTCCCCTTGCGCTTTTCTTCCAATTCGTCCAGCAGCTTATGGTATGGCAATACGACATGGGCGTTGCCGCTGATCTTCAGGTTCTCGCACAGGACGCCGCGCCCCTTCAGGTGCGTCAATTCGCCCACGAACGAGGCCGGGTCCAGCACGACCCCGTCCGCGACCACGCAGAGTGTGTCCGGGTGCAGGATGCCGGCGGGGACCAGGTGCAGCTTGTACTCGTCCTCGCCGCCCTCGGCGTTCGGCACGACCACGGTATGCCCGGCGTTGGAGCCGCCGCCCCAGCGCACGACCACGTCCTTGTCATGGGCCAGGAAATCAATCAGTTTCCCCTTGCTCTCGTCCCCCCACATCGCCCCGACGACTACGGTGTTTGCCATAACAGATAAGTCCTTTAGCCCAGCCTCGCCTCTGCTCCGATGGCGGCAGCCGGACGCCGAATTATAGCACCGTCCGCGCCGCAAAGTCAACGAAGGCCGCCAGGAACTTCCTCTGCGGCAGGCCGGAGGTTCTGCTTTATCAACTGATGCAACGCAAGAAGACCGTCGAGAAAACCGTGGGACTGAAGTCCTACGCTGTGGGGCGAAGCGCCTAGTCTCCACCTGCGTGGAGACGAAAATGCGGGGTATTTTCTCCTTGTCCGCGCAGGCGGACACTTGGCGTCCGCGCCCCACAGCGTAGGACTTCAGTCCCACGCTTCTTGTATCCCACGGCATTGTCTACGGCATCCTGGCGTTACGGTAATACCCGCCTGTGTAACATCAGTTATCAAGTCAAAGCGGTCAGGGCAAACCCCGTGGGCAGGAAGATTTCAGAGGACGTAGCACCCAACTTCGGGGAAACAGTTCTGTGGGAAAACAGTTTAGCGCTTCGGTGGGGGCGGCCACACGCCGGGCTGGTCGGTGGGCGGCTCTGGCACGGAGATGTGGCGCTTCCTCAGAAAGTCCCGGAACACCTCGGACAGCGCCGCTTCGTCCAGGAACGGCGCGGCCCCGCCGGGGACGAACGACGCAACGGCGGTCATCAGTTCCTCATACCGGCTGTCGTGCAGGAATTGATTAAGGAGGAGGGTGTGTATCTGAGTGACACGCGCCTGGCTTTGGTCCACCCCAAAAACAAAATCAGTCACCAGGCGGATGATGTGACTATAAGCCCTGTGCCGGGGACCGAGCGTTCGGAGGATGACTGCGCCAAGCCCGCCGAACAAAAGCGCGAACACGCCCAGGCAACAGCTACAGGTCACCATGTTACCTCTTCCGCTTGACAAACTAGAGCCTGTTATGAACTTCGCATCAGCAGCAGATGTTAACGTCCGCTAGCAGTTACCACTCCGCCTGCTGACGCGATGGGTAGAGTTCCGTACCCGGCGTTCATCGAGACCCTCTCTGGTCAGTCGGCGCACGGAGAAGCCCAATCAGAGGCCGAAGGTGCATAACAGGCTCTAGTGCTTCGGCGGTGGCGGCCACACGCCTGCGGCCTGTGGTCGGGTCTGACTGGCTGAGAAGGGCTGCGAGGCAGAATTGACGCGACGCCAAAACATGACAATGCCTGCGGCATCAAGGAATGACCCAATCATGAAACCGATCAAACCGAAGAAGATGATGGTGACGCCCGCCCCTGGCCCCGACTCGTCAGCGCGGAGGCAGCACATGACGATGCCTGCTCCGAGGATGGCCCCAGCGGTGGCACAGACGACCTCGATTACCAAAGAAAGCAGGACCTTCAGGACGGCCGGCATGGCTTATTCCCTTCCCAGGCGCGCGTCCATCTCGTCGGAGACGGCCTGGACCAGCGAGACGTGGAGACAGACGGTTCCCTGCATCAGCCCGGTAAATATTTGTAGTAGAGATACCAGTTTCCCTCGATATGCCGATAGGCGAACGTGAGGTTCTCCCCATTTGGATGGCAGCCCTCTAGACTCGGCAAGATCGGTGTGGGTGGTTTCTTGGCGTAGATGTACCCTTTGTCGGTGTCGCTCGATATGGCGGAGCCATGCCCCCAGTAGTAGAACTCAACGCTCTCTGCGTCAGCCCCAAACCCGCTCGTGGTTCCCGCCACGCCGAACAGTTTACGATACTGAGCAATCCTGGACGGCGTAGCGCCGACTGACAACGGATCGTCCGGTATTGTCCAGTCATCTCCGATACGGGTCAAGCCTTTATCCGCCTGTGCCATCCGCACAAGCTGGTTAAAGGTCGTTCGATGCTGGTGGAAGTTCGCCAGCATCTGCTGATCCGAAGGAGGATCATCGTGGTGATCCAATGCGTAAAACATTCCCAAAACCAGAGCAGGAACGCCGATGACGAGGCCCAACATCAGCAAAGCTTTTTGCGCTGGGAGGATGCACCGAGATCATCCCGTTGTAAGTAATGCTGAGTCCGTAGCGCTAGTACGACGCCGAGAATGGCCCCAGCCAATAACCCAACCGGAATGGTGAGGACGCCGAGCATCCCCGCACCGAGGTCATCATCCCCTGCAGCTTTGACGGCAAACAAAAGTCCTACCGTGCAGCCGACGATGATGCCCAGGAATGCCCCAAAGATGCCAGTAACAACTCGCATGGTCGGATTACCGGCGTATGGCTATCCGCCTCCAAGCCGCGCGTCCATTTCGTCGGAGACGGCCTGGGCAAGCGGAGCATAGAGGCAGACGGTGCGTTCGTACAGGGCCAGCAGCTCGGCCAGCGAGAGGCGGCGGAGCAGGCGGCGGTAGAGGGTGGTATCATGCAGAAACACGGGGGAAATTCTCCAAAGCCGTTGAGCGGTGCGCGGCGAGGCCGGCCATCCCGATCTCGAACAGCGCGTACAACAGCCACAATATGGTTCCGAAAATGCAGACGGACGCCAGCAGCAGGGGACGCGCCAGGGTTTGGAGCGCGGTGGATAGAATGGCCGGTGCCAGAGCCGGATGCACGATGTCCCACGAGTTGAAGCGGCTCACGAGGCCCAAGTAGACGCCGAGCGCACACAGGAGGCAGACGGCGGCCCGCGCCGGTTCCGCCGCCCGGCCCCAGCACTGCCGCGCCAAGCGGTGCAGCGGCCAGAGCGCCAGGAAGAAGGCAGCTAGCCCCGCCCCGGTGTAGACAAAGTAAAACGTCGTCAGCAGAAGGAGGCTGAAGGTCGCCGCCGGTGGATACTGTCCGCGCCCATAGATCGGATAATACACGTCTCTGTCATGAATGTCACAGAGGTAGTGCCGCCATTCGGTCAGGAGGTAGCAGGTGTTGGGCAGGAAGAGCAGCCAAACGGCCAGCAACGGCAGCCACAGGCCCCAGCGGATGCGGCGGGATGCACCGTAGTCCCGGCGCAGGCCGCGCGCGATCCCGAAAGCCAGAGCGACCGGGATGAAAGCCAGGAGAAGGTTGCCGACGATCCAGATCATGGAACCAGGCAGCATGAGTTAGTTCCTTTCCAAGCGCGCGTAGCGATGGGCCAGGCGCCAGGCCAAGCCGTCCATCCAGATGTCGAAGGCGGCGTAGAACAGCCACAGGACGGCCCCAAAGGCCAAAATAAGGCCCAGCAGGAACGGGCGCTGCAAGGACTCTCCCGCCAGCGCCAGCAGCCCCGCCAGGCGGTGCGGATGGACCAGGTCCCAGGAGTTGAACCGGCCCGCCGGGGTCAGGCCGAGGTAGACGCCCAGCGCGCACAGCGGGAAGATCAAAGGGCGCAGCGCGGCCCCCGCCCAGCCCAGGCGGCGGCGAGTCAGGCGGTCCAGCGGCCAGACGGCCAGGAAGAAGGCCAGCAGGCCCGCGCCGCTGTAAAGCAGGTAGAAGCTGATGACGATGAAAAAGTCCACCCGCCCTTCCTGGCTCTGACGGGCCTGCGCGAACAGGGAACTCTGAGTCAGCGTTTCCAGGAAGTGCCGCCACTCAGTCAGCAGGTAGCAGGAGTTCGGCAGGAAGGCGAGCCAGACCAGGCCGAGCGGCAGCCACAAACCCCAGCGGATGCGGCCTGTGCGCCGCATGTCCCGCCGCGCGCCGCGCGCCAGGGCGAAGGCGAGGACGACCGGGACGAGGGCCAGGAAGAGGTTCCACAGAACGCTGGTCGCGGGGCGGAGCATCATCTGGGATGGTCATCCCCCGTGTGTCCCGCCGACTGCACGATGCGCTCCAGGGCACCGAGATAGGCGTGGAAGGCCGCCCGGCCCGCGTCCGTCGGCGCATAGGTCGTGTGCGGCTTCTTGCGGACGAACTCTTTGGCGCTGACGACATAGCCCGCTTCCTCCAATTTGCTCAGGTGGATGGACAGGTTGCCGTCGGTGACGCTCAGGGTCTCTTTCAGGAAGCGGAAGTCCGTCTCGCCGCGCGCCATCAGGGCGGACATGATCCCCAGGCGCACCTTCTGGTGGATCACCTCGTCAATCGCTTCCAGCGACTCGACGACGGCGGCATAGCCGGCCTGCATGACTGCCCCGGATTGGACGACTGCCATGGGAATTACCACCCGTGCTTCCGCGCCATTAGGACGCCGTACCCAATGTGGAAGCCGCCGAAGGCCACGGCCATCATGGGCAGATGGTACGGGACCGGCAGCAGCAGCGTGATTGCGCCGGCCAGGACGAAGGCCGCGCCCAGATACGACACGGGGCGGATCGAGAACAGGCCCACAGCGCAGATCGCCAGCCCGTAGCAGAGCATCCAAACAGCCCAAACAAACGAGGGCAGGCCGTGGAGATAACAAAAGAGCGTCAGCAGGGCGGCGGCGAAGAAAGACGGCAGGGCCGCGACCAGGATGTGCGCGCCGAGCGGCGAAGCGACGCGCTTGCCGATCTGAGCCGCGCGCCGCTTGTTGCAGGCGAATTCGATGCCGACGGCCAGGGCCAGCACAAAGAGCCAGACAGGGCCAAGGGCCAGATAATCCCCCCGGTCCAGCGGGTGGCTCGCCCCCCCGCGCGCCAGCATGACGTGGGAAACGGCCACGCCCGCGATGGCGGCCAGACCGATCAGTACGCCGGACAGGCCGGACAGCGTGGAATACTTGGTCGAGCGCTCCATCGTCTGCCGGATGACCCGCAGGTTCTCGCGGGCCTCCTCCAGCGGCGCGGTCAGGACAGGCATAGGTTTCTCCTCGTTCACGCTTTACAATGCAAAGTGCTTTGATTATGACATGGGAACACACCGTATGTCAAGAGGGCAAAGCAAGGGCCACCGGCACTGGCTACCCGGAGGGCTTCCAGTGCCGGTTTTGTGCAATCCGGGTAAACTCACCCCAAAGCACAAGAGGAACCCGTCATGCCTATCGCCTCGGTCAACCCCGCTACCGGGGAGACACTCCAAACCTTCCTGCCGCTCACCGATGCCGAAGTCCGGGGCAAGCTGCAACTCGCGGCGGATGCCTTCCGGGCGCATCGCCGCACGCCCTTCACTGACCGCGCGACCAAAATGACGCGCGCGGGCGACATTCTAGACGCCGAGAAGTACGCCATTGCTCGGACGATGACGCGGGAAGTCGGCAAGACGCTCCGCTCGTCCGTCGAGGAGGCCGAGAAGTGCGCCCGCGCCTGCCGCTATTACGCCGACCATGCCGAGCGGCTGCTGGCCGACCAGCCGTACACCCTGGACGGCGCGCGGGTTTTTGTCCGCTCCCTGCCGCTCGGCCCGGTCCTTGCCGTCATGCCCTGGAACTTCCCGCTCTGGCAGGTCGTCCGGTTCGCCGCACCCGCGCTCATGGCCGGCAACGTCGGCCTGCTCAAGCACGCCCCCAGCGTCCCGCAGTGCGCCCTCTTTCTGGAGGACCTCTTTCGGCGGGCGGGGTTCGCCGAGGGCGTCTTCCAAACACTGCTGATCGAGACTGAACAGGTCCCGGCCATTTTGGACGACCCGCGCGTAGTCGCCGTCACGCTCACCGGCAGCGAGCGAGCCGGGAGCGCCGTCGCCGAACAGGCGGGCCGGCGCGTCAAAAAGATCGTGCTGGAACTCGGCGGCAGTGACCCGTTCATCGTCATGCCCAGTGCGGACTTAGACGCCGCCGTGCAGACGGCGGTGAAGGCCAGGACGCTCAACAACGGCCAGTCCTGCATCGCCGCCAAGCGGTTCCTGGTGCATGAGAAGATTGCCGACGAGTGGACGCGCCGCTTCGTGGACGCGATGGCGGCGCTCACGGTCGGCGACCCGATGGACGCCGCCACAGACGTCGGCCCGCTGGCGACGCCCGGCATTCTGGAAGGGCTGGCCTCGCAGGTGGACCGAAGCGTCGCGGCAGGCGCGCGCGTCCTCCTCGGCGGCCACCGTCTGGACGGCCCCGGCTACTTCTACACCCCCACCATCCTAGCCGGCATCCCCCCAAGCGCCCCCGCCTACGCGGAAGAGCTGTTCGGCCCCGTCGCCCTGCTGTTCCGCGTCAAGAGCCTTGATGATGCCATCCGTCAGGCCAACGACACGCCGTTCGGCCTGGGCAGCAGCGTTTGGACGAGCAACCCCGCCGAGCAGGAGCGGTTCATTGAGGAAATCGAGGCCGGCATGACGTTCGTCAACGGCATGGTGGCTTCCGACCCGCGCCTGCCCTTCGGCGGCATCAAGCACTCCGGCTATGGCCGCGAATTGTCCGAGCACGGCCTGCGCGAGTTCGTGAACCTGAAAACGGTCTGGATCAAGGACGACGTGGGGCAGCCATCACGGAGCGACACGGAATAAAGACAGGGGGAGTGCGAGGATGAACGGCGGAGGAGTGATGAAAAAGGCGCGGGCGAGTATGCTCACCCGCGCCTTGCCGTGTTGAGGCTCAGGCCGATGCCTTCACATTCGTTTTCTTGCGCTTGGCAGCGATCACCATCCCGCCCAGGCCCAAAGCCAGCAGGCCGAAACTGGCTGTCGAGGAGGCTTCGGGAACTGGGGCCGGTGCGGATGTGACGCCGACCGTCAGGAAGTCCACCGCATAGCCGTCGCCGCCGTCGCCGCCTTCGTCAACGCTCAGGCTGAGGACGTTGCTGCTTGTCAGAAGGGTGGGGTCCACGCCGAACGTGAAGAACAGGTCAGAGGGGTCAGTCAGCGTCAGGTTGTTGAGCTTGTTACTCAGAGCCGGATTCACCATGCCATTGATCGAGGCCGTAAACGGCTGGCCGTACTTGAGCTGCTGGAAGTCGTCGGCGGCAATGCCCAGCGTCAGGGTCTGGAGCGTACTGCCCGCCGGCAGCAGGGAACTGTAATCCAGCAAGAACGTGTCCGGTCCCTTGACCCCGGCGATGCCGTTAAGATACTGGCCTGCATAGCCATCATGGGCTAGGGTCGTGAACGTGGACCCGACATGGATAATGTCCGTGCCGGCGAAGTCGCCGGCTGTCGGGCGCGTTTTGAACTCGTCGTGGCCTCCGGATTGGGCGCCCTGTGTGAACGCCCCCGGCGCCAGCCCGGAGAGGACCGCGCCTGCTTTGGGGTCAAAACCGACCGGGTTGAACCCCCCGGAGTAAGGACCGGCCCCGGCCTGGTCCTCATCGCCGTACTCCAGGACACCGGGCGCGATGGTGGTGACTTGAGCGTAGGACGGCAGGGCGGCCAGACCGAGGAGGGAGAGGCTCACGAGGCCGAATGTCATATTTCCTCTAAATGTCATCCTATCATTCCTTTCCAAAAGGCAGCCTCCTCGAAGGACTGCCAAAACAGCATGTCGCGGACTGTCCGCGTTGAGCGCGATGCAAAGAGCGAGAAGGACTTGATCGCCTGCGGCTAGGGTGCCGCCGGATACCATCACTGTTACCAGCGCATAAAACGTGCCAAGTGATCGGTTCGAGGCGCCGAAGCACGAAACAAAAGCATCCACATTCATTGGTGCATGATGCCTAATGTAAAATCTGCAACAAAATCCACAATGCTCGAAACCTGTCCCTAGAGTACGCCAGGTACGTTGACGATGTCAGGCAGGGCTAGCCGCCGCAGGGCTGTTCTTGTTCGCGTCTTCAGTTCGCGTCTTTGGGCCGGTGACGCTGCCCGTTCTTACCTCATATTTGTACTTGGCATGGTTTGTGCAGGGGGAAAGTGGCATCACATAAGCCAGGGAGGCAAACATGCTCGTCTTATCACGCCGGACAGATGCAGGAGACCGCTCCACCATCTGCATCGGCAAGGACATGGAGATCACGCTGATCGAGGTGCAGGGGGACGAGGTGCGGATCGGCGTCAGAGCGCCGCGCGAAGCTGTTGTAGACGGCTGCGCGCTGTGGAAACAGATGCCGCAGGAAGACAGCGACGCGGGTCGGGGCGCGTTAGGCGATCACTGAGGGCACGGACATAAGACAAGGCCTGGCCCTGAAGGGCCGGGCCTACTCAGCGGGTCCAGCCTGGGACAAACGGGCCATCCGCGTCGCCCTGCTTTGGGCGCGAAACTTTCCCCTAATAATCACTGTTACTGATAATATAAGGGTATGATAGTAGAGAACACCCTTGAAGGCGAACCATGACGCAGAAAGATGTTTCCGAAAAGCCAATGCCCTCGCTGGCGGCGACGCGCGCCAAAAACGCGCCGCTGCCCCCCAGCCTCTCCGTCTGGACCGGCTACCTCCTGGGCCGCGCCGCCCAACAATGCCGCAGCTATTTTGAGGCTCTGACCGAGCCGCTGGGCATTCACGGGCGGCATTTCAGCGTACTGGCCGTGCTGGGCGAGGAAAAACCGCTGGCGCAGGTGGAACTGGGCGAACGGCTGGGAATAGACCGTAACACGATGGTCCTGCTGCTGGACGACCTGGAAGCGCGCGGCTTGGTCACGCGCGGCCGCGACCCGCGTGATCGCCGCGCCCACCTGGTCAGCCTCACCAACGCGGGTCGGGACGTGCTGGCGCAGAGCACCGCGCTGGCGCGGCGCACGAACGATGAGGTGTTCGCACCGCTGTCCGCCGACGAGCGCGCCCAGCTCCACGCCCTGTTGAGCCGCCTGCTTTAGACGGCCCTTTCTCGAAATCACGAGTGCAAGATGGCAATTGACATAACACACGGGCGACGGCCCGCCGGTTCTACCCCCCAACCCGAAAGCGCCCCGCCTGTGCCCAGCAGCCAGGCCGCCGCGCCCGGCGATGTCCCGGCGGAAGTCAGCGCGCGCCGCTGGTGGATCATGCTCGGCCTGATCATGGCCGCTGCCCTGGAAATCCTGGACACCACGGTCGTCAACGTCGCCCTGCCGCAGATGTCCGGCAACCTCGGCGCGACAACCGACGAGATCGCCTGGGTTTCGACCGGCTACATCCTCGCCAACGTCATCGTCCTGCCCATGACCGCCTGGCTGTCGGGCCGATTCGGGCGCAAACGCTACTTGATGGCCTCGATCCTGATCTTCAATATCGCCCGCTTTATGTGCGGACTGTCAGGGAGCCTGGGCGAGATCATCTTCTGGCGGCTGATCCAGGGCGCGGGCGGGGCCGCCCTGATCTCGACCGCCCAATCCACCATCGTCGAGATCTTCCCACGGTCGCAGATCGCCACGGTCCAGTCCATCTTTGGTCTGGGGCTGATCGTGACGCCGACTCTGGGGCCGCTCCTGGGCGGCTACATCACGGACAACTACTCCTGGCGGACTATTTTCTTTATCCACGTCCCGCTCGCCATCGCCTCGCTGACCCTGGTGGGCCTGTTCCTCCAGGACTCGCTCCACCAGAAGCGGGTCAACACCGTGGACATGTGGGGGATCATCATGCTGGCGGCGGGCATGGGGTCGCTGCAGTATGTGCTGGAAGAGGGCGAACGGTACGACTGGTTTTCCGATCCGACCATCGCCAAGCTGGCCGTCGTTGCCTTCGTCGCGCTGGTCGGGTTCGTCTGGTGGGAGCTGTCGCCCCGGAACAAGGCGCCCATTCTGGACCTGCGCGTTCTCAAAGACCGGGGACTGTCCGCGTCCGTCCTCCTCGGCCTCGTCCTGGGCTTCGGGCTGTACGGCGGCGTCTTTATCTACCCGCTGTTCGTGCAGACCATCCTGGGATTTACCCCGACGGCGACCGGGCTGGCCCTGCTGCCGGGCGGCATCATGACGGCCGTCGCCGTGATCTTCTGCGGGCGGGTGCTGCAAAAGGGCTTCGACGCGCGCATCCTGATCCTCGTCGGCATGTTCGTCTACATGGGTTCGATGTGGATGCTGGGGCACCTGACGACCCAAAGCGGCCAGTCGGACACGCAGGCGGGCCTAATGGTGCGCGGCTTCGGTCTGGGTCTGGTCTTCATCCCCATCAGCACCGTCGCCTTCGCCGGCCTGCGCGGGGCGCAGATCGCGCAGGGGTCTGCCCTTTACAACCTGATGCGCCAGCTCGGCGGCTCGTTCGGTATCGCCGTCCTGAACACCTACATCGTTCACATGACGGCCTTCCACCGCGCCGAATTGGTCGCCAACCTGCATCCCGGCGACATGACGTTCCAGGCCCGGCTGAACGGCGCGGCGGGTGCGCTGGTGGCCGGCGGCTACAGCCCCGCGTCGTCTCAGGCGGCGGCTCTGCATCTGCTCGACCGCGCCGTCCAGGCACAGGCGATGACGATGGCCTACAACAACGCCTTCATCCTGCTAGGCCTGACGTTCCTGCTCGCCCTGCCCGCCGTGCTGCTGCTGCGCCGCCCCAAACGCGGCAGCGGACCTACTGCCGAGGCCCACTGAAAGATTGTCCTCCTCCGGGCATTCCAAACACGCAAAGGAAAATCCATGTCGAAAAGATAACATAGCTCGGGAGATTCTTTTTGGTTAAGAACATACGGCGGAACATCATTCTCATCCTTGCTCTCGCCAGCCTCATTGCCGTATTGGTAGGCATCCAAAACTATACCAACCACGAGGCGAATTGGAAGCATGCGTACCGTCAGTTGACAGGGCAGTGGGGAGACGGGTCCGTCCGCTTCGTAGACGTGGCTTCGTCTTCGGGGTTGAACTACCAGTGGCACATCGCCGGGCCGCGCCCGCTGGACATCCTGCAAACCATCGGCAACGGGTGCGCCTTCCTGGACTACAACGGCGACGGCAACT